>JAESGW010000152.1_pt1 | contig 145836 bp, 158 predicted proteins | sample 9269791 | NCBI WGS metagenome assembly JAESGW01 (sample SAMN16773120, study PRJNA677053) | algae metagenome | isolation source: Aphanocapsa lilacina HA4352-LM1 and co-occurring heterotrophs from near cave... | place: USA: Maniniholo cave, near Haena, Kauai, HI | collected 2009-07-28
CTGCTCTGCCGGAGCTTTCTCCGGCACCGATTTCTGTCTCATCTGCGCTCCTGAATGGCTGCGATGATCCAGAAATCCTCCCTTCCCAAAAACCCCTAAACGGTCTCAAGGGCGCTGATGGCGGACATAGCTGGTCGGTTGCTCGGGTTCTCGACAGGCGGTTCTGATGCCCATCGTCTCGGGCTCAGTCCCGAACCTCATCAACGGCGTCAGCCAGCAGCCCTTCGCGCTCAGGCTCGCGTCGCAGGCGGAGGAGCAGATCAACGGGTACTCCTCGATCGTCGAGGGTCTGACCAAGAGGGCTCCGTCTAAGCACGTCGCGAAGCTGATGTCGTCTCTCCCGGACGCCTCCTTCGTCCACATCATCAACCGAGATGTCGGCGAGCGGTATGTCGTGGTCGCCACGAACGGGGACTTGAAGGTCTTCGACTTTGCCGGCGCGGAGAAGACCGTGCACTTCCCCGCCGGGAAGAGCTACCTCGGCAGCGCCAACTGCAACTTCTCGGCCGTCACCGTCGCCGACTACACGTTCTTCCTGAACAAGGACGCTACGGTCCAGTGGAGCGGGGAGGTGAGGGGAGGCCGGGGGCCGGAGGCCATGGTCTATGTCCGGCAGGGCAACTACGCGACTCGCTATCAGGTGGTCGTGAACGGCTCCGGGACGGAAAAGATCACATCCTCGACCGACCCCAACGACATCCAGACTGGGGTGATCGCCCAGGCGCTGGGAACTCAGATCGCCTCCCTCGGGTTCGGGGTCGGTCTCTACAACTCGACGATCCACGTCGTCAACCCGACCCCCTTTTCGATCACGTGCAACGACAGCTTGGGGGACACGGCGCTCGTCTGCGTCACCCGGCAGGCGCAGACCTTCTCGGCTCTTCCCGCAAGGGCCGCTGCGGGATACCAGGTCGAGATCACCGGGGCACCGGGGAACGCCTTCGACAACTACTGGCTCGAATACGACAACACCGGAGCCGGAGGCCAGAACGGCGTCTGGAGAGAGATCGCCGCGCCGGGCCGAAACATCGCGTTCAGTGGCACGACAATGCCCCACACGCTGGTTCGCAACCCGGACGGGACCTTCACCTTCGGTCCGGCTTCCTGGGCCAAGTGCGCCGCCGGCTCAGAGATCACCTGCCCCTCTCCCTCATTCGTGGGGAAGCGGATCAGCGACATCTTCTTCTACAGGAACCGGCTCGGCTTCATCGCCGACGAGAACGTGATTTTCTCCCGGTCAAGCGAGCACTTCAATTTCTGGCGGGAGACGGCGACCCAGCTCCTCGACACCGACCCGATCGACATCGCGTCGTCGCACGTCAAGGTCTCCATCCTGCGCCACGCCGTCCCCTTCAACGAGAGCCTTCTCCTCTTCTCCGACCAGACGCAATTCCTTCTGGGGGCGGGGGAGGCGCTGACTCCCTCGGGGGTGTCGCTGGACCAGGTGACCGAGTTCGAGACCTCCCCGCTGGTTCGCCCTGTCGGGGCCGGCGCGTTCATCTACTTCTGCACCCCCAAGGGCGACTACACGGGTGTCCGCGAGTATTACCTGGACGGCGTGTCGAAGACCAACAACGCGAATGACGTGACGAGCCACGTTCCTCGATACATCCCTGGCGGAGTCTTCAAGCTGTCGGCCTCGACCAACGAGGACATCCTGATCGCTCTCTCGACGAAGTCGCGGAACTCGATCTACGTCTACAAGTACTACTACTCCGCGCAGGAGAAGGTGCAGTCTAGCTGGTCCCGATGGGCCATGGCGGACGGGGACGTGATCCTCAACGCCGAGTTCATCGAGAACACCCTTTGGCTCGTCGTCAAGAGGGCGGACGGGGTGTTCCTGGAGCGCCTGAACATTGAGACCGGGGTCTCGGATGATGGCCTGCCCATGGTCATTCATCTTGACCGAAGGATCACCCAGGCCCAGGCCGTGGGGCGTACCTTCAATGGCTCCCATACGACCTTTTCTCTCCCCTACGCGCTCCCCGACCCCACCTCTTTGGTGATCGTGGCCGGACCTGGAGTGCCAGGCTTCGCGCCCGGACGAAGGGTCCCCTACACGCTCGTTGGTGGGGCCTATAGGGTGAAGGGAAATCTCTCGGCTTTCTACGCGGGCATCAACTACACGCTCCGCTATCGGCTCTCGCCGCTGTTGATCCGAGAGCAGGCGGCCGGGGGCGGGCAGATCGCCAACACGGAAGGCCGCATCCAGCTCAGGCGCGGTCTCGTCAACTACGCCGATAGCGGGTATTTCCGCATCGAGGTCACGCCGGAGCGCCGGCAGACCTATACCTCCACGTTCACCGGCAGGATCATCGGCTCGGGCCGGAACGTCCTCGGACGCCCGGTCACAGAGACGGGGTCCTTCCCCTTCGCGATCATGGCCAACAACATGGCCGTGAAGATCGAGTTCGTGAACGACACGCATTTCCCGTCGAGACACCTCAACATCGACTGGGAAGCCTTCTACACCGTGCGCACGCAGAGGCTGTCTTGATGCCCAGAACCCGGCCGGCGACGGTGGGGGATTGCGAGTATCTGGCCCCCCGGCTTCGGGCGGCAGACCTCGCCGAGATCGGGGCTCTTGATGGGAGTGCGCCTCTGGCCGCCCTCATCGAGAGCCTTTCGGCCTCCTCCCTTGCGAACGTCATGGAACACAACGGGGTCCCCTTCGCCATCTACGGCGTGGCCCCGGAGGACGGGTGCAGTGACTGCACGCGGGGCATCTCGTGGATGCTCGGAACGGACGACCTCAAGAAGCATTCCGTCTGGTTCCTCAGAAACTACCGGGGGATGCTTGATGAGATGCACGCTTATTTCCCCGTCATCTTCAACTTCGTCGATGTCCGCAACGAGGTCCACATTCGATGGCTCCGGTGGGCGGGCTTCACTTTCGGGAAACAGTACCCCCTTAACGGCACCCACTTCTGGGAGCATTGGAGGATCAAGGAATGTGCATCGTCGCAGCGGCGGCCGTAGTCGGCACCGCCGCCAGTATCGGCGGGTCGATTATGGGTTTCCAGGCCCAGAACAAGGCCGCCTGGGAACAACGCGCCTACAACATGAAGGTCGAGGCCCAGCAGGAGCGATATCGTGCTGAGCTGATCGAGTATCAGAACGTCGTCTACCAGGGGGAGGTGGACCACGGCCACAAGCTCCTGGACTACAGCGAGGGCGAGTTCTCCCGTCAGGCCAAGTTTCGCGACAACGCCGCCGAGAGCATCCAGAAGAACCTCTTCGCCCAATACGCGACGATCTTTCAGCGGGCGATCGAGGAGAACATCGCCTCCGCCTTCGATGTCCGGGCCGTCGCCAAGGAGGGCCAGGCCGTCCGCGCCAAGGCCCGCGCTGCGGCGGACAGTAAGGGCGTCGAGGGAGCCAGCGTCGAGGCCATCATCGACGATGTCTCGCGGCAGGAAGGAGAGAACCGGGTCCTCCTTGAGATGAACCGAAGCGCCACTCAGCGCCAGCTTCATCTGGAGGCTATGGGGCTCAAGGCGAGCGCCGATCAGCAGCTCTACAACATCCCGCTCCAGACCTTCCAGCCGAGCGCCCCGCTCAATCCCCCCAACCCCATCTCGCCCGTCACGCCCGCCGCGCCTGTCGCGAGCCCGAGCCGGGGGGCGATGGTCGCCAACGTCATCGGCGCGGGCGTCCAGGGCCTTTCCAACTACGCCTCTTGGTCCGGTCAGACCATGAAGCAGGCGTTCTCATTCTAGCACGAGGCAGAAGTGGCTGAAGTGAAGTTCCGGCCCCAAGCGCGGCCGGTCGATACCGTCGCCGTGGACCGACAGTTTGTCCGGCTCCCGACTCCTGTGGCCCCCGTCCGCCCCATGGCCCCCGTCGAGCCGCAGAGGCCGAGGGCTCCCCAGCCGAGCAACGTCGATCAGCTCGTCCAGGCGCTCGCGGCCCTCAACCCCAAGATCAACAGGGCTGTTGGCCAGTATTTCGAGGAGGAGAACAAGCAGGCGGCGGCCGACGCCGAGTTGCAGGTTCTCAAGGACAACGTCGGCTCTTGGGCCGAGGCGGTCGCCAAGGACCCCACGCTGGCCGACAGGTCCCCGGTCTTTCGCCGCGTCTACGAAGAGCGCGCGGCCCGCAACGCGGTGCAGGCGCGGGGTGGCCAGCTCATGGCCGAGTATTTCTCCTCCGAGATCGCCGCGAGCGAGGACCCCACGGCCATCAACGGATGGCTGAAGGAGCGCTTTAAGGACACCCTGGAGGCCGCCAAGACGCCCGCCGAGCGGGCCGCCGTGGCCGAAGAGATGGCCGCCGTGTCCCGGCAATTTATCGTGGCTCACCGAGAGCGCGCCCGAGGGAACCTTGTCGATAAGAACCGCGCCAGCGTCTCGACGGGCTTCCAGAACACCTTCGACAACTACGCCGCGCGTGGCCCCGCCGTCCCCTACAAGACGGACGACCCGGCCGCTGTCGATCTACTGAGGCAGTCGGGGGACCCCCATGCCGCGCGAAAGGCCGCGTTCCTCAACGCGACCGCAGGGGGCGAGAGCGGGGGGAAGTACAACATCCGCTATGACGGCGGCTCGGGGTCGTTCTTCGAGCTGAATGGACAGCACCCGCAGGTCAAGGTCATGACCGACAAGGGGCCGTCCGACGCTGCGGGGCGATACCAGTTCCTGTCGTCCACGTGGAGGCGGGTCATGGGCGATGCCCCCTTCACTCCGGCGAACCAAGACTTGGGGGCCATCAAACTCGCCGAGCAGGACTACGCCGCCCGCACGGGAGGAAAGAGCCTCTGGGACGACATGGCGAAGGAAGGCTTCAGCCCCCGCATCCAGTCAGTCCTCGGCCCCACCTGGATCGCCCTTAAGGGCAATCAGGGCCGACACCTCGCGACCTACAACGCCGGCCTCCAGAAGTACGGCGGGACCCCCACCGGCCCTGGAGTTCAGAACGGGCACGTGCCTGAGATCGTATCAGACATCCACCGCCAAGAAGATCTTGCCCGCAAGCAGGGCATGAGCCCGAGCGACATCAACAAGCTGTCGGTCGAGGCCGTGACCAACGCGGCCATCCGCCAGCAAGACGAGACGATCCTCGACGTGGCCTCCCAGCCTCGCCCGGACGGAACCCCTGGGGCCGGCCTCACGGTCGAGGGGAGGCAGGCGATCGACACCGCCCGGAAGCAGATCAGGGCTCTGAAAATCCAGGAGCAGAACCAGGCCCATGTCCTGGAAAGCCGCCGCCGGGAGGTCCGCACGAGGGAGATGAAGAAGCTCGCCATGGACGCCCTCTTCAACCAGATGAAGGCTGGCGAGCCTCCCCGGATCGGCAGGGACACTCTGGAGACAGCGAACCGCGAAGACCCCGATATGGCCAAGGAACTGATGGACGTTCAGAAGAACCTGGACGACTTCAACAAGACTGAGGACCCGATCCTTGTCGGCCGCTTTCAGCAGGAGGTCTACACCGGGCGGGCGACTCCGGCGGACGTTTTCGACAAGGTCCGGGACGGTACGCTCCGGGCGACCGGGACTATCAATCAGCTCATGGAGCAGGCGAACCGGAACATCGGGCGGTCGATTATCACCCGGCCGGAGGTCAAGCCGTTCATCGACGACATCGAAAAGATCATCGGCGAGCAGCAGATGCCCGGCGTCTTCAAGAAGCCCGTGGAGGCGGCGCTGGCGGCGCGGGCCTTTACGTCGGCTCTCCTGGAGTTCGAGAAGCAGAAGCCCGACGCCACCCCCACCGAGCGCCACGAGTTCGCCGACAAGCAGTTCCGCAACCTCATGGCGGCCTACAAGCCGGACGTGAACCTGGACTCGGCGAGCCCCGAGGGCGTCGTCAAGCGCCGGGAGGAGGACACCGCTCTTCAGAAGAAACTTGACGGCGGAGAAGTTCTCCCGGTTCGCGATAACGTGGACTGGAAGAAGGCCAGGTTCTTCAACTCCCCCGCCGAGGTTGACGAGTTCCAGAAGAAGTTCGCCGCCGGCCAGAACGTGGACAACCCGTTCACCAAGGCCGTCGCCGCATTCAAGCTCGACAAGAAGTCCGTCGCCGAGTTCGTGAAAATCCAGAAGCAGCTCGCTTCAAAGAAGCAGGAAACTCCTAAGTAATGGAAGAAGACGCGCTCACACCCGAGCAGCTTGCTCACATCGAGCGGGTCCGCGCCGAGATGGCCGAGGCGGACAAGACCGACCCCGGTTGGATGGACCGCATCGGGTCCGCCGTAGGGGCAGTCGGGGGCGACCTCGCAACCGGCGCTAAGGAGGCCCTTCCGCAGATCGTGCGGGGCGGCCAGGAAGCCCTCAACGCGATGTCCGGCGGCACCCACGCCATGGCCCGCTGGCTCAACGACAACGTCCTCAATCTGGACGGCGTCGCGGCCGGCCTGGGCATCGGCGGGGACGGCACCAACACCCTGAAGTTCGGCGAGGGGGCCATGCCGGCCAGGCCCGAGAGCGTCACCGGCACCCTCGTCAACGACGTGTCCCAATTCGTCGCCGGCCTCGGCTTCGCCGGAAAGGCGCTGAAGGCCGCCGGCGTGGCGCGTGCAGTGACTGCACCGGGAGTCATCGCGCAGGGCATGGCGAAGGGGGCCATCGCCGACGCTTCGGCCTTCGACGCTCACGAAGAGCGCCTGTCGAACCTCGTCGAGTCGTTCCCCTCGCTGTCCAATCCGGTGACCGAATACCTCGCCTCCGATCCCACCGACACGCAATCCGAGGGGCGCTTCAAGAACGCCCTTGAGGGCATGCTGATCGGCGGCCCGATCGAGGGCCTAGTCTACAGCGTCCGGGCCATCCGAGCCCGCCGGGCGGGCAACATGAGCGACGCTCAGGCGGCCCTCGACGAGGCCGATAAGGTCGCCCCGAAGGTTAGCGACGATCCCCTCACGGCGGCCCCCGAAGAAGCCCCACGGGCCGCCGGTGACGAGGCCGCCAAGGCCCGCCAAGGGTCCCATCGTGGTCCCGAGGAGGACGGTGCAGTGACTGCACCCGAGGGAGCGCCGAAGGGCGAGGACCAGCTTGGCCTCAGCCTGGAGGGAGGTGGCCCCCGGCCCGACAGCCCTCGGGAAACCTTCGGGGACGCGGAAGGGGACATGAAGCCCGGCGCTGCGGCGGCCAGAGGGCAGAGCCCTGACGACATCCCGCCCAAGCGCCCGGACGCGGACAACGACAGCTTCAAGCCGGCGAAGAAGATCGTCGAGGTGGACGATGTCGCCCTCCGGCAGATCGCCGAGGCCAGCGTCAACGAGTACGCCTGGGGGCAGGGGCGGGCCATCTCCGGCATCCGCACCGACCTCATGACCAGCGAGGCGGACATCAACAACACGATGTCGGCCCTGCGCGTAGTGTACCGCGAGGAGGCCGCGAAGGCCACCGGAGGGAACGCCGAGGGGGTCCGTTCGTGGGCCAATGTCGAGCGCAATGCGGACGCCCTCGCGGACATCGTCGGGCAGGACCCGCGCCTTCTGGTCCAGCGCATGCAGGCGATCCACAAGGAGACCTTCCATGCTGACGCCGAGCTGAAGCTGTACCGCGACATGCTGGTCACGGTGAACGAGCGCCTTGTCGGCATCTCGGAAGTGGTCGCCGATCCTCTCGGGGGTCTCGGCAAATACGCCTCGCGGGCGGAAGCCTACGCGGACTTCGCCCAGCACTACGAGCTGCTTGCCAACATGCAGCTCATGTACAAGGGCATCCAAACCAACTTCGCCCGAACCATGAACGCCATGAAGCTGACCTCAGAGGCCCGGCAGGGCGTCCTCCCGGCGGACGTGTCGGACATCTTCGAGGGCGGCGCTCGGAACATGGAAGCCCTGGCCCGGAAGATCGCGGCCAACAAGGGCAATGTGAAGGGCAACGCCCAGCTCACCAGGGGGGGCTTCGCGAACAACTTCCTGGGGAGCGTGAACGAGTACTGGATCAACTCGATCCTGTCCGGCCCAAAGACTCACGCGGTCAACGTGACGGCCGGCCTGATCAACTCTGTCTTCGTCCCCGCCGAGAAGATGATCGCGGGAGCGCTCCGCATGGACAGCGCCGCCGGCCGTGAACAGTTCATGGAAGGGGGCCTGCACTATGTCGGCATGGTCGCCTCCGCGCGAGACGCGGTCGGCCTCGCCTACAAGGCGTTCAAGAGGGGCGATGCGATCCTCGACCCCGGCAAAGGGACGGTGGAGCACAAGGCCCAGATCAGCGCCGCGAACTGGAACGTCCAGGACCCCGGCCTGTCCATGGCGGTCAACGGCCTCGGCTCCCTCGTGCGGCTCCCCTCGCGGTTCCTGACGGCCGAAGACGAGTTCCTGAAGCAGCTCACCTATCGGGCCGCGATCAGGTCCTCGGCATACCGTGAAGGGCTCCAGAACGGGCTCCTTTTCAAGCCGGCAGAGTTCGGCTCGCTGGTCTCCCAGAGGCTCGACGAGAGCGTTCTCGCGGGCGGCTCGGCGAGCACCGTAAGGGCGCTGGACGGGGTCTCTCCGCTTGCCATCCAGAAGCACCAAGAGGCGCTTGAAATGGCCCGTGAGGTGACGTTTACGGGGGACCTGAAGACGACCACCCGATCGGGAGGCCCGTCGATCGGCGAGAGCGTGCAGACCTACATGGCCGCCCATCCCGGCGCTCGGATGATCATGCCGTTCGTGCGGACGCCGACCAACATCATGCGCCAGGTTTGGAACCACACGCCGGGACTGAACCTGGTTCGGAAGCAGTACGCCGACGATTTCACCGGGGCTAACGGTCCCGCCGCACAGGCGAAGGCCCGCGCCCAGATGCTGACGGGCACCGGACTGTGGACGGCCGCGACCAGCTATGTGTTGGACGGGAGCATTACCGGAGCCGGCCCCGCCGACCCGGACATCCGCAAGAGCCTGGAGCAGACCGGGTGGAAGCCGTATTCGATCAAGACCGAGAACGAGGACGGGACGGTGTCCTACCGCTCCTACAACCGCTTCGACCCATTCGGCATGTTCTTCGGTCTCGTTGCGGACTTCAACGAGGCGGCCGGAGCGTGGCCCGAGCAGGACCTTGAGGAGAGGGCGACGCAGGTTGCGGTGGCCCTCGCGAAGAACCTCAACAACAAGTCGTACCTTTCCGGCCTGGTCAACGCCGTTGGCGCTATGGCCGAACCGGGGAGGCGCATGGAGTCGTTCTTCAAGGGCCTCGCGGGCGGCTTCGTGCCGACCGTGCTCCAGCAGTCGTTCAACAACGACCCGCACCTGCGCGAGGCGCGTTCCGTCGTGGACGCGATGCGGCGCAAGATGCCGGGCCTTTCCGAGGGCCTGGACCCGCAGCGGAACGTCCTCGGGGAGAAGCAGTACATCCCGCCGTCCTACGGGCCGGACTGGATGTCGCCCATCACCGACACCCTGCATCCTGGCGGCGCTCAACCGCTGACGGAAGAGTGGAAGCGGACGGTCCAGGCGGACGTGTATGACGAGCTGGCGCGGCAGACGTTCCTGCACAACAGCCCGTTGAAGGCCGCGCCGGCCAAGGTGCACGGCGTTGACCTGACACAGTACCGGGCCAACAGCGGGTACACCGCCGCTGATCGATACGCCGAGCTGGCCGGGACTGTGAAGAACGACGGGAAGGCCATGAAGGACCGCCTCGCCGAACTCATTAGGTCCCCCGACTATCGGAACAAGCTGTCTGACGGCGACTTCGACGTAAACGGCTCCCGCATCGACGCCATCCGCAGCGTTGTGGCTGGCTACCGCGAGATGGCCCTTCAAGCGCTCATGAGGGAAACGCCCGAGCTGTACCATGTCATCACCGACGCGCGTCGGAACGAAGCTCTCATGAAGCTCCAGCCCAAGGACCGCAAGCCGCTGGAAGTCAACGTCCGCAAACGGCCCGAATAACCGGAGTGCAGTCACTGCACCGATGAGGCCCTTGGGGAAACCTAGGGGCCTTTCTCTTTTTCAGGACATCAATGGCACTTTCTTTCGTCCAATACCCCGGCAACGGCTCTCAGCAGACGTTCGCCATCCCGTTCGAGTATCTGTCCCGAGAACACGTCTCGGCCAGGGTGAACCTGGTGTCCGCTCCCTTCACCTGGGACGACGATAACACCATCCGCATCTCTCCCGCTCCGGCCCCCGGATCGGTCGTGGAGGCCCGGAGGAGCACGCCCAGAGACACCCGTCTCGTTGACTTCGTTGACGGCTCCGTCCTCGCGGAAACCGACTTGGACCTCTCCGCCACGCAGACCTTCTTCATCGTGCAGGAGGCCATCGACATCGCGGGCGGAACTCTGGAGCTGAAGGCGAGCGGCTCTTACGGCGCGGCCGGTCGCAGGATCGAGGACCTTGCGGGTCCGATCAACCCGTCAGACGCCGTGACCAAGTCCTGGGCCGAGACGGAGATGTCCTCGCAACTCTCCCAGGCTCTTTCCGCCATGCACGCCGCTCAGGCCGCCCGGAATGCCGCCCAGGCGTCGCAGGCAGCGGCTGCGTCCTCCGCCTCGGCCGCCGCCGGCAGCGCCTCCGCTGCGGCCTCTCAGGCCGGCCTAGCGGATGCTGCGCGGGCCGCCGCTCAGGTCGCGCGGGATGCTTCAATCTCGTATCACAACTCCACGCTCGGCTACCGCAACGAAAGCCTGTTCTTCCGAAACGAGGCCGAGTCGTTCAAAAACCAGGCCGCAGCGAGCGCAGCCAACGCGGCCCAGTGGGACCCGTCGAGCTATTATACCAAGGCCGAAATCAACGGCCGCACCGTTCGCCTCGGCGGCGGAGCCGGGCAGGGGACGAACGCTGTCCACATCGGCTGGTCCGGAACACGCCTGAAGGCTCAGGTTGACGCCACCGATATGGGCAACATCGTCTTCGACAGCCACCTCGCGACCAAGCTGGACAAGGCCGGCGGAACTCTCACCGGCTCCCTCGCGGTCACCGGGGGCTTGGCGATCTCCGGCGCACTGACGGTCGGCAGCAACGTGAAGATTTTCAACAACACGTTCGAGATCGAGGGGACCGACCCGTCAATGTGGTTGCACCGCCCCAACGTCAAGCGGGCGTGCTGGCATATTGGAGCGGACGGAACGCTTCACTGGCTCGACCAGAACAGCACTTCTCACATGCGGGTCTCCGGTAACGAAGTCCACGCCACGGCGTTTAGGACAGTTGGGGGGGCTCTCTACGGTAACGACGGCAACATTTACATGCCGTGGGCGAATAAGACACTGTCTGTCCGCCTTTCGGAACTGGAGTCGGAAACAAATAACCGAGTCCATCGCATTCAATTCTCGGGCCGGTACGAGAACGACTCCCACAGCCGTGTCTTCGAGTTCCCTACCGTGCTCACCGATGCGTGGTGGAACGGAGGCGGGGTGACCCGTCGCGGCTCCAACCTTCAGATGTATGTCCCGGCCCTCGGCGGCTGGGTGGCAGTTTGGGCATAGTCATGAACTACATCGATCTTGGAACGTGGGGCGCTCCCGATAGAGTGGCCGCCCCGGAGGGCTCTCCGTATGGCAGCTACGCGGCCTGGAAGAACGACGCCGGAGAGGACTGGTACGCGAAAGTGGCTCACGCCGCTTCCTCGCCGGACTGCTTCGCTGTTGTCCTGAATGAGGCCGGCGCTGTGCGCGGCCACGTGGAGAACGCCCGATTTGCCGACCCCACGAATAGCCGCGTCGTAGCCCTGCCGGACTGGGACGGAACCGAGGAGGACAAAGACGCCCTCTTCGGGCAGCTTTTCGACCTCTCGACGGGCACCTTCAAGGCCCCCCCGCCGGCGGTCCCGGCCGTAATCTCCAAGGCCCAGGCCCAGCTGGCGCTGTACGGCGCAGGCATCCTCGACCAGCTTGAGGCCATCATCGCGGCCCATCCCTACCGCCCCGTCCGCATCTGGTACGAGTCGGCCAACTCGTGGGAGCGCAAGAACCCCTACGTCAACCTTCTCGGCCCCGAGCTGAACCTGTCGGAAGCCCAGATCGACGCCCTCTTCGTCGAGGCGGGGCGTCTGTGATGGAGCCCGACAACCACCTCTACCTGATGCTCGGGCGCATCGACGGGAAGCTCGACAGCGCCCTTCAGCGGGCCGACAAGTCCGACGAGCGGGCCGATGAGCTGGACCGGGTGCAGTCACTGCACGCTGACCGCATCGGCGTCCTTGAGCGGGACCGGCGCTGGATCATCGGCCTCGCTGCGGCCCTCTCCACGGGCATCGGCTGGGCCATCTCAGTCCTCAAGGAGTACCTTTTCAAGTGACCAACCGCGCCTCTTCGGAGACGTTCGACGCCCTTCACGAGGCCCTGGCGAGCGACCTTCTCGCCCGCATCAAGGCCGGAACCGCGACTGCGGCCGACCTCAACGTCGCTCGCGCTTTCCTGAAGGACAACGGCATCGACGCGATCCCGACTCCCGGAAGTCCGCTCGACAGCCTCGTCTCCACGCTGCCTTTCCAGGCGACCGAAGACAACTACCAGTAAGGCCCTCTAGGAGCCCCTACAGCGACCAATCAGCCTCGGCTTGGGTTATCCCGGCCGGGGCTTTTTTGCGCCCTGACGGGCTCCCCAGCCCCACCATGAACAAGTTCAACGATCCCCTGAAGGACGACTTCAGAAACTTCCTGTTCGTCGTCTGGAAACACCTCAATCTCCCCGACCCGACCCCCATCCAGTACGACATCGCGTCGTTCCTTCAGCACGGCCCCAAGCGATTCATCATCGAGGCGTTCCGGGGCATCGGGAAGTCCTGGGTCACGTCGGCCTATGTGTGCTGGCTTCTTCTACGAGACCCCGACCACAAGGTCTTGGTGGTCTCAGCGTCGAAGATCAGGTCGGACGACTTCACCACCTTCACCCTGCGGCTCATCAACGAGCTGCCCTGCCTCCAGCATCTCCGCCCCCGAGGCGATCAGCGTAACTCCAAGATCAGCTTCGATGTCGGCCCGTCGAAGGCGTCTCACAGCCCTTCGGTCAAGTCGGTTGGCATCACCGGCCAGCTCGCCGGGTCCCGCGCAGACACCATCATCGCCGACGACATCGAAGTCCCGAACAACTCCGCGACCCAGGCCATGCAGGACAAGCTGGCCGAGCTGGTCAAGGAGTTCGACGCGATCCTGAAGCCGGGCGGGCGGATCATCTATCTGGGCACGCCCCAGACCGAACAGTCGCTCTACAACAAGCTCCCCGATCGCGGGTACCTGGTCCGCATCTGGCCGGCCCGCGTCCCCGACGAGAAGCAGGTGATGGCCTACGGCGAGCGCCTTGCCCCGTACATTCACGAGCTGATCGAGAAGGGATGGAAGCCGGGGCAGTCCACCGACCCCCGGCGCTTCGACGACGACGACCTGTTCGAGCGCGAGGCTTCCTACGGCCGGGCCGGCTTCTCTCTTCAGTTCATGCTCGACACTCGGATGTCCGACAGCGAGCGCTATCCGCTGAAGGTCTCCGACCTCATCGTCATGAGCGTTGGCCTGGAGCTGGCTCCCTCCAGGATTGTGTGGGCCTCGTCCCCGGAGCTACGCATCGACAGCCTGTCCAACGTCGCCTTTGCCGGAGATTACTTCCACCGGCCCATGCACGTGGACAAGGAGTGGGCTCCGTACACCGGCACTGTCATGGCAATCGACCCCTCGGGCAGGGGCGGTGACGAGACCGGATACGCGGTCGTCAAGTTCCTCCACGGGTACCAGTACGTGGCCGCTGCGGGGGGACTGCCGGGGGGATACGACGACGGCACCCTCCTTAAGCTGGCCCAGATGGCCAAGCTCTACGGGGCCAATAAGATCATCGTCGAGGCCAACTTCGGCGACGGCATGTACACCAAGCTCCTCCAGCCGGTTGTCCACCGCCTACACCCCTGTATGATCGAGGAGGTCAAGCACTCCACGCAGAAGGAGCGGCGGATCATCGACACCCTGGAGCCGGTCATGATGCAGCACAAGCTGATCGTGGACCCCAAGGTGATCGAGAACGACTACCGGACGGTCAGTCAGTACCCGCCGGAGAAGCAGAAGCACCACATGCTGATGCACCAGCTCACACGAGTGACCCGAGATAGGGGAGCGCTGTCTAAGGACGACCGTCTCGACGCCCTCGCCATCGCCGTCGCTCACTGGACGGAGTACATGGCCCGAGACGCCGACAAGGCCACCGCAGACCTCCGCGAGCGTAAACTCCAGGACGAGCTGGACAAGTTCGTCCAGAGCGCCACCGGGCGGCCGAACCGCCGGGGCTTGTGGGTGCGCGTCTAGTACAGGTGCAGTGACTGCACCGGAGATGGGTAGGTGCAGCGATACTGCACTTGTCTGTTTCCGGTGCAGTGATACTGCACTTGAATTAACCCCCACCTAAAGGAAGAACTCAATCTCCTATCCCCCGTGAAATGTATTTAGGGTATAGTAAGGGTGGCCCGCCTGGGGACCTCTCTGTCCTGCTCCGCAGTCCATCGAGAGAGGTCCCCAGGCCCTTGTCAACTGTCCCTCTAAGGGACACTCTAGGGGTCCCTTAAGGAGCCTTCGATGAGACACCCCGCCTACACCTCCCTCCCGATCATCCTCCTCCTGTCATCTGCCCCGGCTCTGGCCTGCAATCCCAACTGGGGTCCGTGCGCCGGGGTGACTGACTTCAGCCTCCAGAACCAGCTCCAGGCCCAACAGACGCAGCAGTGGTCTCAGCAGAACCAGCAGGCCACCAAGGAGTGGGCACGGTCCAACGATCGAGCCCGCCAAGGCCCCCAATCGTTCGCCCCTCAACAGGCCCCCAGGGGACAGTTCGGGGGAGCCCTTCGGTGACCTGGGGAGGCCGGCTCCTGTCCCTTGTCTGCGGGCTGTCCATGCTCTGCGCCATCTACGCCCTGATCCCCCCTGCCGGCGGCAAGCATCCTCCCAGGCTCACCTCGGCCGAGCGGGCGGAGCGCGACTCATGCCCCATGGAATGGCCCGCTCAGCTCCTCCCCGAGCACTGCTTCAGGGATCGTCGCTAGGACTCGCGGGGGAGACCGCAGAGGGCCGTTGAGCGTTTTCCGGTAGGGTGGCCTAGGGGGCGGGGGAAGGGGACTGTGGGGGCCTCTGAGGGGTTCCATATCCTCGGGGGTCTCCAAGCCGAAGGCCCCGGATGTTTGGCCAAAAAATCTGAGCGCCTATCTCGTCAAAGCGAGCCCGGAAATCCCCCCTTGGGGCCTACGCGGGTGCGTTACGGGCACGTCCGGGCGCGGATATGGCTCCCGAGCGGGGGCGCGGTCACCACTCTCGTCACGTGCCTTCGCTAAGCCACTGTAAACACTGGCCTTGCGAGGGATTGAACATGCCCTGATGGGGCCGGCGAGGATGATCGAGGCGGCCGGCGGGGGCCGGGGCGCTCCCCTTTTCGATCGTTACGGATGCGAAATGAATTGCATTCCCATTTGGGATTTATTGGTTTTTTCGGCGTGGGTGCAGTGCCGCTGCACTTAACCATTCAGTTAACCTTCACTGGCGCAGTCACTGCACCTTCCGGGGGCACGCTCGATCCACCTTCCGGGCGCACCATCACGCCCACCTCACGGCCCCGCTCGATCCACCTTCCGGGGCACGCTCTGCCGGCCTTCACTCGACCCTAACAGGCCCGTAATCGGAACCGATGGTCACAGAACGGCTGTGACGAAGGCGGCATAAGTCCCTCAATTTATTGATAAATAAAAATACTTTGAGAAATATCAAAATTGTCCTTGCATCGGGACTGTCCCGCACATAGATTAGTCCCATCGGCGAACGGGGCCTAGTGCCTCGCCGCCGCTGGCAGAGAGCCGGATCGCCTCTTCGGGGTGCCGGCCGCGCCCCCGCTGTTTGACATCGTAAATCCTCACGTCGCCGGCGCTATTCCCTGCCGGCCTGATGAGCCCGGAAGCGGGCGAAACGTGAGGAGCGTATCATGCTCGATAATGAAGCACACGACGCCGGCGAACAGGCCGGCAACGATGCCGCAGCGTCGGCCACGGACCGGAACCATAATTTCCTGTCCTCCTGCGCCGCGACGATCTTGGAGCGGTATGGCCGGGCTAAGGCGTCCACACGGGCGTCTCTCGATGACCTTCGCGTCGTCGGCGAGACCCTGAACGAAGCCAAAGATACCCTGAAAGACACCAAGGGGGCCTTTGGCGAGTGGTGCGAGGCGGCCTCCTTCCCCTTCGATAAGACGTGGCGGGCTCGGCTCATGAAGCTGGCCGCCAACTGGGATGCCATCATGGCCGCTGTCGAGGCCCTACCCGAGGACAAGCGCAAGTGGTCTGTGGACGGTGTCCTCGCCATTTGGGCGGCTTCGGAGAAGGCCAAGAAGGACGCCGAAGCCGGCAACGGTTCCGGGTCTGGCGAGGCCGGAGAAGGCGAGGGCGGCGACACGCCGTCGAAGCCGAAGAAAGAGACGGAAGCCGAAAAGCTCCGGCGGATGCTGGCGGAAGCGCTGGCGGAAGTCGAGCGGCTGAGAGCCGAGAACGAAACGCTCAAGGGCGGCAAGGCCAAGGCGAAAGCCGAAGACAAGGCCGACCCCGCAGCGGAGCGCGAAGCCCGCGCCAAGGCGAAGGCCGGCGAGCCGCCGCGCCGGCCCGGAACGGTCGATGCCGGGACCAAGGCGCGAGCCCGCAAGGTCCACGTTCTCTGGACCAAGGGGGGCACGGAAGGCGAGAAGAGCGCGGCCAAGGAGCGGCTTGACGCCATGGCCTCCAAGTGCGGCCTCGACCTCGCATCCTTCGTGAAGGCTTGCGGCCTCTGAAAGCGCGGAAGCGCCTCTAACCACGTCTGGATGGTCCCGGAAACGGGGCTGTCCTGCGTATGGACCTGCTGCCGGTCCACTGACGAGCCCATGGCAGGGCGAAACGCAAACAGGTGGAGTGACTGCACCATGAACACGGAAGTCGAAATCGGCGCGGAAACCGCGAGCGATGCCGCCGCGCAAATCCGGCTGTCTCTGGCCGTGACGCCCATGTCCGAAAAGAGCCGAAAGGCCCTCACGGCCCTTCTTTCGGCCCTCGACGAGGCCGATCGCATCGTCATCCGGCCGGAGGTCTGACGATGTCGAAAAAGCACTTCGTCGCCATGGCTGCGGCCATCGCCAAGGTCGCTGACGAGGCCGAACGTCGCCGGCTCTGCGAGGAAATCGGAGTCGAGTGCGCCCGCATGAACGACAAGTTCAAGTGGAGCGTGTGGCGGGATGCCTGCGGGGTGTCGCCATGATCTTTCCGCGCGACATGTCGGCGGCGGCCCGAACGAGCTACCACATCATCCGATCCGAGATGGCGGTTTCAGCCGGCGATGACCCGTGGGGCTGGTGCATGGGCTGGTGGTTCGCCGTGGCGGGCCGGCTCCACGACGACGGCGGCCCTGTCCCCGCCGGCTGGCATTATCGCCCTAGCCCTTTCGGGGGGGGGGGGGCTGATCCTGACGCTTACGAGGACGACACGCTGGCCGAATTGCGGCCCTGCGGGGCGGCCCTGATCCACGCCGGCAACGTCCTGTCCCGCTACGCCTCCCGCGTTCGCCGGGCGGGCCTCGACTACTGAGGCGCGGTCATGACTGACGGTCAACTCGCCTGCGCCATCTTCGCGGCCCCTTTCGTGGCCCTCTCGGCGATCTTCACGGTCGCCGAAACCATCCGCCTGATCCGCCTGACGAGGCCCTGACGAGGCCGAAACACGGGGTAATTGTCCCGTGTCGCGGAATGTCCCGCTGCCCAGAAGGAGCCCGTTCATGCTGACTGAGGTCGTTATTACCGAGGAGGAGGCTGCCGAGGCTGCGGCCCAAATTCGCCTGCTTCTGACACGCGGAACCCTCTCTGAGAAGAGCAGAGAGGCCCTTACCGCCGTCAGTGTCGGCCTTGAAAGCTCCGACTGCGTCATCATCGAGCGCGAATATTCCGCCTGACGAGGCCCTGACGAGGCCGAAACCTAGCCCGACGAAAGCCGGGCGATGGTCGCGGAATGTCCCGCCACGCCTGACTGGAGCCCGAAACGATGAACCACCCCGATGCCGGCCCGAAGTGGAGCGACCTGACGATGGAAGCCGCCCTTTGCGTCTGGGAAGAGCTTCTGAGGCTGCGCCAACATGCCGAATGGATGCCGGGCAACCCCATGGATGATTTGTGGGACGAATACGGCACGTGCCACATGCGGTCCCTGTGCCCCGCGATCGGCTCTTGGATCGTCGAGGCATTCGGTCACATCGAGCGAGACAGCCTCGACGCCTGTGCCTACGACTGGGAAATCGTCCCTGCGTTCGTGGCGCTGGTCGATTGGGGGCGGGGGAGCAGCCGCCCGCTCCTGTCGTGCCCCAAGGCCGCCGCGAAGGCAGTTGCCGAGAAACTGGGCGGGACTCTGGCCGCCGCGCACGCCGCCTGACGAGGCCCCCGACGAGGGCCGAAACACGGGGTAATTGTCCCGTGTCGCGGAATGTCCCGTAACTGCACTAAGGTGGAGTGACTGCACCATGAGCGTGAATATGAGCCCTGACATGGCCCAGGCGCTGGCCGATATCGCGTCCCTCACGGCCGCCCTTGAAGCCCTTGAAGAGGAGATCGTGGGGGAGCGCGTAAAGGCCCTGATAGCCGAGGCGACAGCGGGCACCCTCGCGGAAGAGGTGGACGATCTTCGAGACCGGGTGCGAGGCTTGGTCGGTGACCGGAACGAGCTGGCCGGGGAGTTGCGGGAAGCCGAGAACGAAATCAATCGATTGAAGGCGGGGGCGGAAGAGCGCGAGGCCAAGATCGAGCGCGAGGCCGGGGAGGGACAGGATGCCCTATCGGAATGGCTGGTAGCAAACGGCTATCCCGCGCGGCCGTTGCGGGTTGCCGACCGCTATGTCCAGCGGCTGATCGACGCGATCGGGGTCTGAGTCAAATTGACGCAGGCCAGTCGGCTTAGGCCAGTCGGCTGTGGAAACCTCCGGTTGAGTCAAAATGACTCACTTTTGTCCCGCAATGGGACCAGTTAGAGAACCGGGGCTGTCCCCAAGTGAGTGTCAGGGCGAAACGGCAGGCATCCCGCCTGCTGTCGCGGCGTAGTGCGTCGCCTGATGAGTCCCGAATGAGGGTCAGGGTTTTAATCCTGACGGGTCATGTCAGTGGGAGTATGTTCCTAAATATCACTCAGGGTGACGAGCGGGCGCACCCTGTCGCGACTCCCGGCGATCTATCCCCCAAACGTAGAGCAGGTATCATAAGATGCGGATCAAGTTCACGTGTTACCGGAAATTGTTCTCATTTGGCGAAATGTTCCTGTCGTGGGACAGTGACAGTTCGCTTTCTGTGTCTTATGACACAGGGCCGGGGGAGTTCGAGTTGTGGTGCGGCCCCCTCCATTTCGTCTGTAACATATCCCCAAAAGAGGGCGTCAACCATGTTCAACCCACTGACGAGGGCGATCCTGCTTGTTGAAGAGTTCAGGAAGATCGACCCCGAGATGCCTATGCAGGTCGCGCTGGTGTTCCTCCAGATCGCGAAGAAGCCGGGCGTCAACCTCCGCGAGCTTGTGGCCACGACCGGCCTCGGGAAGTCCAGCATGTCCCGCATCGTCGCTCTCCTTTCCAAGGAGTTCGGCAAGGGGCTGGTGACCTATCGCGAAGACCTAGCCGATCGCCGCAACAAGGTGATCCACCTCACCCCAGACGGGGATCGGACGCTGCGCTCCGTCCTCCATCTGATCCAGCCCGAAGAGGATGAGACCAATGGCAACGCGACCGCGAGGTAGTTCGTGGCAGGCAGACCTGACCTTCACGAGCGGCCCCAACAAGGGCCGCCATAGACCCACCTTCGACACCGAGGCGGGGGCCAAGGCGTGGGAACTCGACGCGAGGGCGGCGAACCTGCGCGGGCAGCCTTTGCCGTCTCCAAATCCTCCCGCACACGAGACAGGTGCAGTAACTGCACAGTCTCGTAAGGGGAACGCGCAGTGCCTTTCAGACGCCCTCAGACTGGCTCATCAAACATTCTGGAGGGGAACCGCGAGCGACGCCAAGGCGCTGATCAACATCGGCCAGATCGAGGCGTATTTTGGCCGAGAGGCCGCGATCACGACGATCGACACCGCAGCGTGTCGCGGCTTCGTCGCTCACTGCCAGGGCCGGGGTAATGCCGATGGGACCGTCAACCGGAAGCTCGCCGTCCTTTCCAAGGCCCTGCGGCTGGCGTTCGACGAGAAGCGCATCTCGGAGATGCCGAAGTTCCACAGGAAGAAAGAGCACGGGAGCCGCATCAGGTTCCTTTCGGGAGACGAGGAGAAGGCCCTTCTGGCGACGCTTGTGGGGTGGGGAAAGGGCGACCACGCTGAGGTGGTGACGTGCCTGATCGACACCGGCTTTCGTTTGGGGGAGCTGTGGCGGCTCATCCCTCGCGACATCGACATGAAGGCCGGAACGATCACGGTCTGGAAGTCGAAGACGGACCACCCCAGGACGATCTACATGACCACCCGTGTCAGGGCGATCCTGAAGCGCCGCGTGGGTGCAGTGACTGCGCCGGCCGATCGCCTGTTCCCCTACGACCACCAGTGGATCAGGCACACCTGGGAACGTGTCCGAGTTCATCTCGGGTTCGCCAGCGACAAGGATTTCGTGCCCTATGTTTGCCGGCACACCTGCGCGAGCCGGATGGTCCAGCGGGGGGTTCCCATCGTGGTCGTAAAGGAGTGGATGGGGCACAAGACAGTCTCTATGACGATGCGCTATGCACATCTCGCCCCGACCAATCTCCGGGCGGCGGCCGAGGCTCTGGAGGCGGCGGAATGAAGGCTTTTTGGACGCGCGACGGCGAGGCGTGGAAGCTGGCGGGAGACGGCTGGAGGATCGACGTGTATCCGTCCGGGCTTCAGTTCCTCGCGCTCGCCGCCTGGGACTCCCCGAATGGGGCGGTAAAAATATCCGGGAGCTTCCCCTTCTCGTCTACGCGGGCCACTTCTATCGAGGCCGCCTTGGAGACCGCGCGGGCCTTTGCGGAGACGGTCGCGGGGAGTATCGAGGGCGGTATGCGGGCCTCCCAAGTAGATAAAAGTCCCCTGTAGTCTACTCCTTGTGACTTGTGACCAAGAGGGCACCGATCCCGTGACCGGGAGCCCTGCGTGTGACGCGGACGTGGCGAAACTGGTAGACGCAAGGGGCTTAAAACCCCTCGGCATTTCAATGCTTTACGGGTTCGACCCCCGTCGTCCGCACCACCCCAACAGCGAAATGCGGGAGACTTAAAATCTCTCGGCCCGAAAGGCTGTGCGGGTTCGATCCCCGCCGTCCGCACCAGCCGGCGCAGACGCTGGAGCCTAGTTACCCATGACGATACCGGCAGTTCCTTACTTAAGGCCAGGGAAGCCCGAGTAGGGCTGCTAATGCGGCGATGGCAGAAATAAGCAGCGGCGCAAGTGCTGTCTCGGCTAGTTTTTGTAGTAGCCAACGCAGAGCGGCCATCAGCACCGTAGCCAGCACCCCAGCAGAGGCGGTAGCCGACTTGAGTAGCAGATTGCCCGCCCGAAACTCAGAGAACCGCCGCTCAAATTCAATGACGTCCTCCTCTCCAATCTCATTATTCGCCTCAATCTGAGGGGTCAGTTCGTCAAGCGTCCGGCGCAGCGTTTTAGCGTTAGCGTTATCGGACAGCGTAACTATCCTGTCGGAGGCGGGGACGAGTGTTTCAAGTGACGCAGCCAAGACGGCGTCACTGCTTGATTTCTCAAACTGCTCCCAGCCCTCTTCGTAATATTGCTCCGCCTGTTCAATTCCCGAGCCGGTCAAGCTTACATGCATCCCCCCATCGGCACCGCCGCCAAGTGTCCAATACACTTTTGCCCAGCCGCTCGACTCGAATGTCTCCGTAGCCTTTCGTAGCCATCCGCGCCTGAACGAAAGGCCAATTCGTTCCACTAGCTTAGAAAGCTCTATGTTGCGATCGAATCCGGTGTTATCCAGCTCTTTGTAGATGCAGGCTAGGAGCGTCTTTTTGAAATCTGCGAAGGACATTTCTTTCATGGCGCCTACCTCAGTAGTTTCGTCGCCAACATACAGATATGCTTAGCTCCATCCCCGGACCATCAGCCACGTGTCGACTTATTATAAGCCCCGCGGGTGCCTTTTGAAACTCGGGGTTCGCGTTCTCCACAGCAGAGCCCATGATCTCGGCGATCGAGGACAGCGAGAAGTCTTGCCGTTCCCGCCGTGTTTGTCAGCTGATCAGCGCCGGAACGCGGTAAAGATGCACACGTCAATACATTGTTGACGCGCGTTCGATCCCCGCCGTCCGCACCGGAGCGTTCAGGCAGAAACTACTGACGGCACTGCCGCGTCGCGCCTCCTGACGAGTCACGACGGCTTCGACGCTGTCCACTGTATGTAATTGTTGCAATTTAGAATATATCTAATTTAGGGTCATTATAGATTTTAAGAATTCCAATATTGTATAGCTGCAAGATTACTACTTGCTCGCTTCATGGCGATTCCGATAGACAGCCCTCACTGCCGTTTCGGGATTTACTTGTTATGCATCTGCGCCTCGCCCTCGCGGTTTCCGTCAGCGCCCTTGCTTTCGCCAGCACATCTTTCGCGCAGTCGCGCGGGACTTCGACGCAGCCTGCCGATACGTCAATCCCCGGCGCGATCCAGCTCGACACCATCACCGTCGAGGGGCAGAGCGGGCCGATCCGGACCGACGGCTATGTCGCGACCTCGCAGCGCACCGGAACCAAAACCGACACGCCGCTGATCGAGACGCCGCAATCGGTCTCGACGGTGACGCGCCGCCAGCTCGAGGATCGCAACCCCCAGAGCCTGAACGACGCGCTCGAATACACGCCGGGCCTGCTCGTCAACGGCTACGGCTTCGATCCGCGCTTCGACGCCTTCTTTGTGCGCGGCTTCCCGGTGACCTATACCGGCATCTTTCGCGACGGCCTGCGCCAGCTCAACAGCCCGACCGGCCTGTTCAAGACCGAGCCCTACGGGCTCGAAGGCATTACCGTCCTGAAGGGGCCGGCCGCGACGCTCTATGGCGCGAGCAGCGCCGGCGGCCTCGTCGATCTCATCACCAAGCGCCCCACGGCGAGCCCCTTTCGCGAGGTCGAGGTCCAGCTCGGCAGCCATGGCCGCAAGCAGACCAATTTCGACCTGTCGGGGCCGGTCGATCCGGAAGGCAAGCTGCTCTACCGGCTGACTGGGCTGGTGCGCGAGAGCGGCACGCAGCAGATCGCGGTGCCCGACGACAAATACTATGTCGCGCCGGCCTTCACCTGGGCGCCGACCGCCGCGACCAAGCTGACGGTGCTCGGCGAGGTCTCGTCCAGCCTCGTCGGCGGCACGGCGGTGAACTACAACGACGCCAACGGCATCACGCCCTATTTCGCCGGCGATCCGAACTTCAACGATTTCCGCCAGCAGCAGCAGCGCATCGGCTACGAATTCGAGCACCGCTTCGACCAGGTCTTCACGTTGCGCCAGAATTTCCGCTACGCCCATGTCGCGAACGATCTGGAATACACCTATTTTCTCGGCCGCAACGGCAATGTCTTCAACCGCGGGACGGGGCGCAACGCCGAGAACGTCCATACCGCGGTCATCGACACGCAGCTCCAGGCGGATTTTGCGACCGGGCCGCTGATCCACCGGCTGCTGGCGGGCGTCGATGGCGGCTATGTCACCTACAAGAACCGCGCCGGCTTCGGGGCCGCGCCCGATCTAGACGCGATCCTGCCGAATTACGGCGCGCTGCCGATCGCCAAGCCGGTCCTGAGCTTCGGCGGCAAGCAGGAACAGCTCCTGATCGGGGCCTATCTGCAGGACCAGATCAAGTGGGGCGGCTGGACGCTGACGCTGGGCGGGCGGCGCGACTGGGTCTCTGGCGAGACGACCTCGGCGGCGCTCGTCGAGAGCGAGCAGAAGGACACCGCCTGGTCCGGCCGCGTGGGCTTAAGCTACCTAACCGCCTTCGGGCTTGCGCCCTATGTCAGCTATTCGAGCTCGTTTGCCCCCAATGTCGGCACGACGCCGACGGGCGCGGCCTTCGTGCCGACCACGGCCGAGCAGATCGAGGCCGGCGTCAAATACAAGCTTCCCGACGTCAACGCCTTCGTCACCGCGGCGGTGTTCGACATCCAGCAGCGCAACGGCGTCTTCTTCGAGGTGCAGAACGGCATCAATGTCGAGGTCCAGCGCGGGAAACTGCGCTCGCGCGGCGTCGAGCTGGAGGCGACCGGCTCGCTCGAGAACGGGCTGAGCTTCACGGCGGCCTATGCCTATACCGATCTCGAAATCGTCGATGGCGCGGCCGGCACGGTCGGCAACACGCTCTCGGCGACCCCCTACCACACCGCCTCGCTCTGGGCCGACTACAAGGTCCAGGGCGGGCCGCTCTCCGGTCTCGGCGTCGGCGCGGGCGTTCGCTATCTCGGCCCGAGCTTCGGCAACGACACGAATACGGTCCGCAACGAGGCCAAGACGCGGATCGACGCGGCGATCCATTACGACCTCGAAAACCTCAATGCCGGGCTGAAGGGCATGCGGGTGCAGGTCAATGCCCGCAACCTGCTCGACGAGGCCGGCACCTCCTGCGCGGCGAACTACTGCTATCTCGACGAGGGCCGCACCGTCATCGCCAGCCTGCGCCATCGCTGGTGAGTGGGGAGGGGCGCGAGCCCGTGGCGACGGCGCGCGTCATCGCGGCGATCGGGGCTGTCTATGTGGCGCAGAGCGTCGTCGGCGGGGTCGGCTTCCTCGGCCTGCCCGCCGTCTTGCGCGAGGCCGGGCTGCCGCTCGACGCGATCGGCCTGATCTATCTCGCCGGCCTGCCCTGGACCTTCAAGTTCCTGTGGTCGCCGGCGCTGGAGCGCTTCCGCCTGCCGGTCTCCGGCGGCCAGCGCTCGCGGGCGATCGTGCTCGCCGGGGGGTGCGTTTCGGCCGCGGCGCTGGCGCTCGGCGGGGGGCTCGGGCCGCAGGCGGCGACGCCGCTGCTCGCCTGCCTGATCGTCGCCGGCTTCGCCACCGCCACCGTCGACATCGCCTGCGACGGTTTCGCCGTCGAGGAGCTGAGCGAGCGCCGGCGCGGCTGGGGCAATGTCGCGCAGGTCGGCGGGGCCTATGTCGGCTCGGCGCTGGGCGGCGGGCTGTTCCTCGTGCTGGTTCCCCGTATCGGCTGGATGGCGGCGAGCCTCGCCATGGCGGGGCTCGTGCTGGCGCTCAGCCTCGCCTTCCTGGTCGCGCCGGCGCGCCGCGCCGGCCTGCGCTCGCGCGAGGCGCGGCCGAGCCTCATCGCTGCGCTGGCGCGCCGGGAGATCCGGATCGGGCTGGCGATCACGGCGCTCATGGTGGTGGGCCAGCGCTGGGCCCAGGGCATGGTCGGCCCCTTTCTGGTCGACGCCGGCCTGAGCCTGACGCAGATCGGCCTGCTCAACGGCGCGGCGGGCGTCGCGATGGGCGTCGGCGGCAGCGTGCTCGGCGGGGCGCTGGTGCAGGCGCTGGGTGGCGAACGGGCGCTGTTCGCAGCGATCGGCGGGCAGGTTCTGGTGCTCGGCGGCTTCGCGCTCGCCGCCTGGTCGGACGTCTCGCCCGGCATCCTGATGGGGCTCGCCATGGCCAACGCGGTGCTGACCGCCTTCGCGTTCGTGGCGCTCTATGCCCGGCTGATGGGGCTGGCCTCGCTCGCCCAGCCCGGCGTCGACTTCACCCTGTTCCAGTGCACCGACGCGATCATCGGCATGGCGGGCGGGGTCGCGGCCGGCGTCGTGGCGCGCCATTTCGGCCATGGAATCTGCTTCGCCATCGGCGCGGCGCTGGCCGGGTTCTCCGCCATGCTGCTGCCTGGCATGCTGGCGGCGGCGCGGCGGGGCGAGGGCGTCGCCGCCATCCGGGCGCGCGCGCCGGCATGATGGCGATCGAAGTGCTGCCGCCGGAGCGCGCCGGCCTCTACGCCTACGCCAATGGCTGCCTGCGGCTGCCGGACGGCGACGACATCCCGGCCCGCCCCGACGCGGCCACGCTGTCGGGCGCGATCGGGCGCTATCTCGAAGGTTTTCCCGGCGCGGACCGGCGCGCGGCGGTCTCGATGTGGACGCAGTACTATTTCTCCTATCTCGTCCTGCCGGCGCTGGCGGCCCTGTTCATCGGCAGCAGGTCGCTGCCGGTGCGGCTCGACGAGGTCGGGCTCGGTCTCAAGCCCGACGGCCTGCCCGATCATTTCGTGCTGCCCCATGCCGGCGCGGCCGCCAGCTGGGACGCGCTGGCGCGCTCCGGCGATCTCTTGCGCGGCCATGTCGAGCCGGTCGTCGCGCTGCTGGCGGTCGAGACCGGCGTGTCGCGGCGGCTGCTCTGGTCGAATGTCGCGGTCCAGGTCGCGGGTTTCGCCGACATGGCCGAGGCGATGGGTCCCGACCTCGCGCATGCGGCCGACGCCGCCGACCTGCTGCTGACGACGCCCCGTTGGCCCGACGGCGCGCCCAATCCCCTCTGCGACAGCATGCGGCTCGCAGGCGGGGCGGGCGCGACCGAGCGGCTGCGCCGGGTCTGCTGCCTGCGCTACAACCTGCCGGGCTTCGCCGATTGCCCGGGCTGCCCGCTGCCGCCCGAGCGACGCGGCAGGCGCGGGACATCAGCCGGCTGACGTCTTTCTGAACACGAGGCTGAGATTGTTCGCCGGCATCTCGACGATGTCCGGCGGGCCGAATCCCGCCGCCTGCGCCAGCGCCGCGACGGCGTCGACCTCGCGCAGGCCCCATTCGGGGTTGCGCTCGCGCAGGCTGGCGTCGAAGGCGGCGTTGCCCGGTTCGAGCGGCCGGCCGGCCCGGCGATACGGCCCGTAGAGATAGAGCGGCGCGCTGGCGGGCAGGATCGCACCGGCCTGGCGGACGAGCCCCTGCGCCGCCGCCCAGGGCGCGATATGGACCATGTTGATGCAGAGCAGCGCGTCGGCAGCGGCGATCGGCCAGTCCGGCTCGGTCGCGTCGAGCAACAGCGGCGGTCGGATGTTGGCAAGCCCGCTGTCGCGCGTCCAGGCGGCGATGCTGGCGAGCGCGTCAGGGCTGGGGTCCGTCGGCTGGAAGGTCAGCGCCGGCATCGCCGCCGCGAAATGCACGACATGCTCGCCCGAGCCGCTGGCGATCTCCACGACCACGCCGTCACGCGGCAGGGTGTCTTGCAGGGTGTCTTGCAGCACGGCGAGGATGGCGTCGCGATTGCGCAGGGTGGCGGGCGCGAACAGGCGCCGATCTTCCGCGCCCTGCGCGGCGGGCGGCGCCGAAGGCGCCCAGATTCGAGGCTTGTCGTCACTCATGCCGAGCGCTTCTCCGGTGTTTCGGCAGGTCGCGGCAATATTCTTTGCCATGACCCATCGCCATGCCGCGACGATACGCTATAAGCACATTTGAAGCGGGCCGCTGACGAGTGCGGCTTTCGCATTGCACAGGCTGGTTTTGTTAACCGAGATTTTGATCGTCGTGGCCCTGACCGTGATCAACGGTCTGCTCGCCATGTCCGAACTGGCCGTCGTCTCCTCCCGCCCCGCCAGACTTAAAGTTCTCAGCGACCAGGGCAACAAGGGCGCGGCCACCGCGATCCGGCTCGCCGACGATCCCGGCCGCTTCCTGTCCACAGTCCAGATCGGCATTACGCTGGTCGGCGTGCTGTCGGGCGCGTTTTCGGGTGCGACGCTCGGCGCGCGACTGGCCGACTGGCTCGAGACGCAAGGCCTCTCGCCGGTGATGGCGGACGGGTTCGGCGTCGGCATCGTCGTGGTGGCGATCACCTATCTCTCGCTGATCATCGGCGAACTCGTGCCCAAGCAGATCGCGCTGCGCGACCCCGAGCGCGTCGCCGCGCGGGTCGCGCCGGCGATGTCGCTGATCGCCAAGATCGGCGCGCCGCTGGTCTTCCTGCTCGACATTTCCGGCAAGGCGGTGCTCAGCCTGCTCGGCCAGAAGGGCGAGCCGGAGGAGAAGGTCACCGAGGAAGAGGTCCGCACCATCATCGCCGAGGCCGAGACCGCCGGCGTGCTGGAGCGCGACGAGCGCGAGATGATCTCGGGCGTGATGCGGCTCGCCGACCGCTCGGCGCGGGCGCTGATGACGCCGCGCCGCGAGGTCGAGGTCATCGACCTCGCCGACAGCGCCGACGAGATCCGGGCGCAGTTGCGGGCGACGCGGCGCTCGCGCCTGCCGGTGCAGGATGGCGAACCGGACCAGATCATCGGCGTCTGCGTCGTCAAGGACATGATCGACAAGCTCTCCGACGGCGGCACGCATGAGCTGCGCGATCTCGTCGACGAGGCCCCGGTGGTGATGGACACCGCCAATGCGCTGCGCATCCTGCGCGATATCCGCGCCTCGACGGTGCATATGGCGCTGGTCTTCGACGAGTACGGTCATTTCGAAGGCATCATCACGCCCGGCGACGTGCTGGAGGCGATCATCGGCGCGTTCCAGGAAGAGGAGGAGAGCGAGCCGCCGATCGTGACCCGCGCCGACGGCTCCTATCTCGTCGCCGGCTGGATGCAGGTCGACGAGTTCTCGCACGAACTCGGCATCCACATCCCGCGCGACGCCGATTTCCAGACGGTGGCGGGATTCATCCTGGCCGAGCTGAACCGCCTGCCCAATGTCGGCGAGTTCTTCGAGAAGGGCCACTGGCGCTTCGAGGTCGTCGATCTCGACGGCCGGCGCATCGACAAGGTGCTCGTCAGCCGGATCGACTGACGCCGAGAGACCCGCCGGCAGGCGATGTCGCCCGCCGGCGTTCTCGACTTACATCATGCGCTTGATCTCGCCATAGGCGCCGGTGGTCTTCAGCGTGATCGTGACATCCTTCTTGCCGCGGTTGCGCCAGAACCAGCCATGCGAGCCGTCGAATTCGGCGGTCAGCACGCCCTGTTCGCCGGCCGAGCCCCGCCCGTTCTTGTAGCTCTTCTCCTTCGCTCCCGCGCCGGGCGTCCCGTGCATGTCGTAGTTCACGACGCCGTCCTTCGCGGTCCAGGCGAAGTCGACCTTGGCTCCCGCCTTCATGGTCAGCTTGTATTCGACGCCCTCGGTCGGCTTGAGGGTGATCACGGTCTCGTCCGTGCGCGAGGCGGGAGCCTGGGCGAGGCGGACCCGCTCGCCGGCATGGGCCGGCGAAAGGAGCAGCCCGGCGAGCACGGTCCCTAACAGGCTCGAGCGCTGGTCCGGCGCGGGCGCCGGCGATGCCGGCGTCGTCTGGCTGTCCTTCAGGCGATCGGTTTCGGCCTCGGCGGCGAGCTGGGTCTTGATCTCCCCCATCTCGGTCAGCCTGAGCATGCGGCCGACGCCGGTCGGGTCGATGGCGTATTCCGCCGGCAGGACGATGGTGACGAGGATGCCGGCGGCCGCGACGATGGCGATGGCGGTCGAGCGCAGGAGCTGGGCCGAAGAGGGCAGCTCGGCGCGGGTCGGAAGGTCGGTGTTGTACATGAGACGTGTGTCCTTCAGGTCTGGGAGACGAAATAGCCGGTTAACTGGTAACCGACGAGCACGAAGCCGGCGGTCATCATGACCGTGTTGGCGGTGTAGGCATGGCGCAGGAAGCTGGGCGTGCGGCGCCAGAAACCCATCGCGATCAGGATGATCGAGAGCGCGACGAGCTGGCCGATCTCGACGCCGACATTGAAGGCCAGCAGGTTGGGCACGAGGCCGTCGGGCGAGATCTGGTATTCGATGATCTTGGTCGAGAGACCGAAGCCGTGGAACAGGCCGAAGATCAGCGTCGCCAGCCTGGTGTCGGGCTGGAAGCCGAGCCAGCGCTGATAGGCGCCCATATTGTCGAGCGCCTTGTAGACCACCGACAGTCCGATAATGGCGTCGATGAGGTAGCTGTTGATCCCGACGTTGAAATAGACGCCGAGCAGCATGGTGGTGGAGTGCCCGATCGCGAACAGGCTGACATAGAGCGCGATGTGCTTGAGGCGGTAGAGGAAGAAGATCACCCCGAACAGGAACAGGATGTGGTCGTAGCCGGTCACCATGTGCTTGGCGCCGAGATAGACGAACGGGAGCAGGTTCACCCCCGTGATCTCCTGGATATAGCCCTTGTCGCCCTCGGCGACGGCGTGGGCGAGCGCGGCCTCGAAGCCTGGCAGCACCAGGACGAGGGCGAGCGCCAGGGGAAGGAGCAGGCGCGATGCTGCATGACGCAGCATGCGCCGCCCTCCGATGGAAGGTCGTTGCATGAATGATCCGATGGTTCGTCGTTGAAGGCTGCCGCGAGCGCGGCGCGGAGTTCAGGCGACGAAGGATCGCGGGGGGCGTTCCAGGCCGCCGGGCCTCTGCGAGGCGGCCTGCTGCTGCTCGTGCCGGATCACCGTCCGCACGAAGCGTGGCGTGCCGAGCTGGACCATGCCGACGACGTTGGCGGTCTCATGGATGTGGTCGGCGGTGTTGTGGCCGTGCACATGCCCGGGGAGGCGCTCGTCCGGCTCGCCCTCCTCATGGGCATGCCCGTGCTCCGCGACCGAGGCGGCGAGTTCGGCGTGCCTGAGCGCCTCCGCCTGGGTGATGGCATGGGCGTTGTGCCCGGCGGAGACGTGGGCAGCCGAGAGGGCCATGCCGAGCGCCATCGCAAAGGCGATGACGAGGCAGAACAGGGCTCTGATGCTGCGGCGCGGCATGATGAACAAGGTGTAGCAGACTTCTTAGCGAAAGTTTGACGGCTTGCGGTCGGCCCCGGAATCGCCTGTTTGACTCGATCCTATCCAGGGGGATACGTTATGGCCATGTCGGAGCCTCATGTCCATGCCAGTCACCCGGAGATCGCCAAGCGCCTCAAGCGCGCCGAGGGCCATTTGCGCAAGGTCATCGAGATGATCGAGACCGGACGCGATTGCCTCGACATCGCCCAGCAGTTGCAGGCGGTCGAGAGCGCGATCACCGGCGCGAAGAAAACGCTGATCCAGGACCATCTCGATCACTGCCTGGAGCATGCCGCGGGCTCGATGTCGCGCGAGCAGCGCCGGTCGATCGACGCGTTCAAGGTCATCACCAAATACCTCTGAAAGAAGCGGTCCGATGCCATCCTTTCCCGAACTGCTCGGCCAGGGCGCCGCCAGCGCCTGGCTGTTCGCGCCGAGCGCGATCCTGCTCGGCGCGCTGCACGGGCTGGAACCCGGTCATTCCAAGACGATGATGGCGGCCTTCATCGTCGCGGTGCGCGGCACGGTCTGGCAGGCGGCGCTGCTAGGGCTCGCGGCGACCGCCTCGCACACGCTCGTGGTCTGGGCGATCGCGCTCGGCGGGATGTATCTCTGGCGCGGGCTGGCGCCCGACGCCGTCGAGCCCTGGCTGCAACTGGCGTCCGGCGTCATCGTCATCGCGATGGCGGCGTGGATGATCTGGCGGGCGCGACGCGAGGCGGAAACGCGCCGGGTGGCAGGGCAGGGCGGGGACCGCGGCGCGCGCCATGCTCATCCGGCTCACCATCATGATCACCACCATGATCACGGACACGACCACGACCACGCGCCGCTGGAGGACGGCGAGCCGATGGACGCGCATCAGCGCCTGCATGCGCGCGAGATCGAGACCCGGTTTTCCGGCGGCTCGGCGACGACCGGCCAGATCGTCGCCTTCGGCCTGACCGGCGGGCTGATCCCGTGCCCGGCGGCGATCACGGTGCTGCTGCTCTGCCTGCAGGTGAGGGAGCTGACGCTCGGCTTCGCGCTGGTGCTGTGCTTCTCGATCGGGCTCGCGATCACGCTGGTCAGCGTCGGTGCGGCCGCCGCGCTCGGCGTCAGGAGCGCCGCCGGACGGTTCCCGTGGCTCTCGGCCGCAGCCCGGCGCGCGCCCTATGTCTCAGGTCTGCTGATCATGGGGGTCGGGCTCTACATGCTCGTCCATGGCTGGTCGGGACTGGTGCGGCAGGCCTGAGCTTTCGATTGACGCCGGGGGACGCGCCATGGTCAAAAGCGGATAAGGGGTTTTTCGCGACGACCCCGTGAGGCCTCGGCCCAAGGATCGCGTCCGTTTTCCTCGCTTCAGGGATGGACGCCCATGTCTTCCAACACCCAGATCACCGCTGCCCAATTGTCCCGGCTCGTCGGCATGCCCGACGCGCCCACGATCGTCGATGTCCGGATCCCGGACGATGTCGCGCTCGACGCGCGCATCCTGCCCACTGCCGACCAGCGCTCGCACAAGACCGTCGCCGACTGGGCGGGCATCTATGCCGGCCGGCGCGTCGTGGTCGTCTGCCAGCGCGGTCAGAAGCTCAGTGAGGGCGTCGCCGCCTGGCTCAGGCATGAAGGCGTCGCGGCCGAGACCCTCGAAGGCGGGTTCGAGGCCTGGCGCGACGCCAGTGGCATGCTGGTCACGACGGCCCGGCTGCCGCCGCGCGACGCCTCCGGCCGCAGCTTGTGGGTGACGCGGGCGCGGCCGAAGATCGACCGCATCGCCTGCCCCTGGCTGATCCGCCGCTTCGTCGATCCGGGCGCCGTCTTCCTATTCGTCGCGCCGAGCGAGGTCGCGGCCGTGGCGGATCGTTTCGGGGCCGCGCCCTTCGATATCGACGGCGTGTTCTGGAGCCATCGCGCCGAGCGTTGCACCTTCGACATCATGATCGAGGAGTTTGGGCTGGCGTCGCCGGCGCTCGACAGGCTGGCGGAGATCGTGCGCGCGGCCGACACGGCGCGGCTCGATCTCGCGCCGCAGGCGGCGGGGTTCCTGGCGGCGTCGCTCGGCCTGTCGCGGATGTTCAAGGACGATCTCGCGCAACTGGATGCGGGGATGCTGCTCTACGACGCCTTCTATCGCTGGTGCCGCGACGCCAGCGAGGAAACCCATAACTGGCCGGCCGCGCCGGCCAAGGCCTGAGGCGCGGTGATGACGAGCGCCATCACGCAAGACGCCGCGCAGCCGGCGCAGGCGGTTCCGACGCTGGCCGAGGCGACGCGCGTCTGGGCGAAGATCGGCCTTCTGTCGTTCGGCGGCCCGGCCGGGCAGATCGCGCTGATGCACAAGGAACTGGTCGAGGAGCGCCGCTGGATCGGCGAGCAGCGCTTTTTGCATGCGCTGAACTACTGCATGCTGCTGCCCGGCCCCGAGGCGCAGCAACTCGCCGTCTATATCGGCTGGCTGATGCACCGCACGCTGGGCGGGCTGATCGCGGGTCTGCTCTTCATCCTGCCCGGCGCGCTGGTGATGCTGGGCCTGAGCATCCTTTACGTGCTCTATCGCGACGTGCCGCTGATCGAGGGCGTCTTCTTCGGCGTCAAGGCGGCGGTGCTGGCGGTCGTCATCGAAGCGGGGCTGCGGATCAGCCGGCGGGCGCTGAAGAACGGCGCGATGGTCGCGATCGCGATCGCCGCCTTCGTCGCGATCTTCCTGTTCAGGGCGCCGTTCCCGCTGATCATCCTGGCGGCGGGGCTGATCGGCTGGATCGGCCATCGCCTCCGGCCCGATCTCTTCGGCGCGGGCGGCGGCCATGGCGCGGCCGGCCCCGATGTCGTCGGCATCGTCGACGGCATGTTCGCCCGCGGCGAGATGGAGCACGCCCGCCCCTCCACCCCCAAGGCGCTGCGAACGCTGGCGATCTGGCTGCCGCTCTGGCTCGGGCCGCTGCTGGCGCTATGGCTGGCAACCGGGACAGCGAGCGTCTGGACGCAGATGAGCGCGTTCTTCAGCACGATGGCGGTCGTCACCTTCGGCGGCGCTTACGCCGTTCTGGCCTATGTCGCGCAGGCGGCGGTCGAGACCTATGGCTGGCTGCGCGCCGGCGAGATGGTCGACGGGCTCGGCCTCGCCGAAACCACGCCGGGCCCGCTGATCCTGGTGCTGCAGTTCGTCGGCTTCCTGGCCGGGTTCCGTGCGCCCGGCGCATTGCCGCCGCTGCTCGCCGGCTCGCTCGGGGCGCTGCTCACCGTCTGGGTCACCTTCGCGCCGTGCTTCCTGTGGATTTTTCTTGGTGCGCCCTATGTCGAGGCGCTGCGCGGCAACAAGGCCCTGTCGGCAGCGCTGAGCACGATCACGGCCGCCGTCGTCGGCGTCATCATGAACCTCGCGCTCTGGTTCGGGCTGCACGTCCTGTTCCGCGAGGTGCGCAGGCTCGACATCGTCGGTCTGTCGCCGGACTGGCCGGTGCTGGCTTCGCTCGACTGGCGCGCCGCGCTGTTGTCGGCCGCGGCGATGGTCGCGATGCTGCGCTTCAAGGTCGGCATGATCCCGACGCTCGCCGCCTGCGCGGCGGCCGGCGTGCTGCTGACGCGGCTGCCGGCCTGAACTCGCGATCCTTCGCGTGAGTCAGCGGCGCGGCGGCTCGCCCGGCTCGATGACGCGGTACTCGGCGTCGATCACGTCGACGCGCTCCGCCGGGCGCCCGTGCCCGGCGAAGGGATCGCCCTTGCCGAAGCCGGCGGCCTTGAGGCGGCTGCGCAGCCGCCAGGCGGCGATCGCGCCGACCAGCATGACCACGGGGATCAGGATCAGCGCCAGGCTCGCAGCGAGCAGGAACAGGGTGACGCCGACGACGACGCTCGCCGCCATGGTGAGCCAGGCGGCCCAGCGCGGCATCGCGGCGGTGCGGCCGCCCGGTCGGTGCATGTTGACGCGGATCATGTCGCTTTCGTCCGGTTGATCGAGACCAAGACATAGGAAGCGATTGCGGCGAAGGCGAGATCGCCCGACGCTGCGTCAGGCCTCGTCGCGCCAGTCGTACAGCCAGTCATGGCGGCTGCGCATGCCGTCGGGGCCGAGCCGGCGCATGACAGCGTCGCGCGCCAGGCTCCAGGGCCGGCCGAGATGATAGGTGCGGCCATTGCCGCGGCTGGTGGTCTGGACGCGGGCGACACGGGGCGAGCGCAGCCCGGCATAGGCCTGGATCGCGGCGGGGACGCCGGCGGCGCCGTCCCGCTCGAGATGCGAGACCAGAAGCCGCGACAGCACCGCCGCGTCCTCGATCGCGAGCGCCGCGCCCTGCGCCAGGAAGGGCAGCACCGGGTGGGCCGCGTCCCCGAGCAGCGCGATGCGCCGCTGCGCCATCGCGACCGGCGGCCGGTCGAACAGCGACCAGACCTGCCAGCCGCCCGACGCCGCCGCGAGGCGGTGCAGGGCCGGCGTCGCGCCGGCGATCTGGCCCGCGATAAGGGCCGGGTCGCCCTCGCGCGACCAGCCGTCGCGCGCCTCTTTCGCGGCGCGGATGACGACGAGGTTGGTCTCGCGGCCGCCGGCGACCGGATAATGCACCGCATGCCGGTCGCGGCCGAGATGCAGGGTGACTTCGGCTGCGGCGGGCGCCGCGGCCGGGGCCAGCGCCCGCCAGGCCTCGAAGCCGGTGAAACGCGGGGCCGCGCCGTCGCCGGTGAGTTCGCGCAGCCTCGACCAGAGCCCGTCGGCCGCGATCAGCGCCACCGCCGAGACGGTTTCGGACTGGCCGGCCTCGCTCTTCAGCGTCGCCGTGACGCCCTCGTCGTCCTGGGCGACGGCGTCGAGGCCGCGCCCGACGATCAGGCGGATATTCGGCAGCGCCCGCGCCGCATCGAGCAGCAGCATGTGCAGGTCGGCGCGCTTGAGCACGCGGAAGGGCGTCGGCCCCTCGCCGTCGCTCATCGCCATCCGCGCCAGCACCGCCCCGTCATGCCAGCGCCGGACAACCAGCCGGTCGACCGCGACGCTGGCGCGCTTCAGGGCGAGCCGCAGGTCGAGCCCCTCCAGCACGCGCCCGGCATTGGGCGAGATCTGGATGCCGGCCCCGGCCTCGGCGAATCCGGTGCGCTTCTCGGCGACCGTCACCGCGACGCCGCGGCGCGCCAAAGCGATCGCGGCCGTGAGGCCCCCGATGCCCGCGCCGGCGATGAGGATGTGGGGAGCTGACATTCCGACGAAACGAAGGGTCCGGATGATTCGGCGGCGCTCAGGCCGCGTTCGCTTCGTGGTGGGCGCATTCGGGCGGAACGCAGGCGTCGCCCTTCAGCGTCGCGTCGTAGCGAAACAGCGTCGAGCAATAGGGGCAGACGATCTCGTGGTCCGAGCCCATGTCGAGGAAGACGTGCGGATGGTCGAAGGGCGGCTTCGCCCCGATGCACATGAATTCGTGCGCGCCGACATGGACCACGGCGACGCCGGCGTCGTTCTGAAAATGCGGGATGCCCGTCTCGGCCATGGTCGTCGCTCTGCAGAAGGAATGTCGGGGGAAACTACAGCGGCGAGCCCGCCCGCGCCAGTGCGCGATTGCCTCAGGGCCGGCCGCCGGAAGGCCGGTTGCAGGCCTGCGCCAGTTCGGTGACGCGCTGCCTGTCGGCCGGGGGCAGGGCGTCATCGAGCGTCCTGCGCCAGAGCGAGGCGGCTTTCAGCGCATCGACCGTGCAGGCGCAGAGGCGTTCGCAGGCATCGGCATCGGCGCTGCCGCCGGCGCAACTGCGCTGGCAGGACAGCATGAAGCTGCGTTCCTCGCTCGGGGCGGGCGCTGCGAGCTGCATGAAGGCCAGGATCGCGCCGATGAAAAGCGGCTGATGGAGCAGATAGACAATGAGGCTGTTGCGCCCGCCCCAGACGACGAGGCGGGCCGGCGGCGACGTCGCCCGCCAGAAGGCGGCGCGCGAGCCTGCGAGCCGCGGCACGGCGAAGCGCGCCAGCGCCATGCCGGCGAGGACCCAGCCGAACCAGGGGAACACCGGCACGAAATCGGCCGTGGAGGGAATCTCCTGCGCGAAACCGAGCCAGCTCAGCCAGGGCCGGTCGAGCCATGGCGGAGCGACCAGATGCGGCAGCGCGAAGACGAGGACCGCCGCAAGGACGAGGCCGAGGCCGGGCAGCCGCAGGAAGGGCAGCGCGAGCACGCTCGCCAGCGCGACATGATGCAGGATGCCGAAGAAGATGAAGCTCTGCGGCATGGCGAGGCGGGTGCCGAGCGTCACCAGCGCGGCCGCGCCCGCGACCATGGCGAGGCGCTTGAGATAGGACCGGCGATTCAGGCCGCCCTGCGTCGCCAGCACGAGGCTGACCCCGACCAGCGTCAGGAAGGAGGCCGCGATCGCGCGGGCGAACCAGCGCCAGGCCGGATCGGCCGGGACGTCCGTTGCGATCAGCCCGAAGAAGGAGAGATCATAGGCGAAATGGAAGACGAACATCGCCAGCAGGGCGAGGCCGCGCGCGAGATCGACGAGGTCGATGCGTCGGAGCGGAAGCGGCTGGGGAAGGTCGGGAGTCGAGGCGCTCATCGCCGCCTTCATAGGCAAGCGGCGGCGATGCCGCTACCCAAACCGCGCCGGCCATGGCAGGGAACGGCTTGCTTCACCCGGTTCCATGCGGCGTCATCGCGGGCTTCATCATGCAGCGCTTCTCCTCCGACGGCGTCGATCTCGCCTTCCTCGATCTCGCGCCGACGGGCGATGCGCCGCGCAACGAGGCGGTCGTCCTCGTCCACGGTTTCGGCTCCAGCCATGCGGTGAACTGGGTCAACACCCAGTGGACGAAGACGCTGACGCATGCCGGCTACCGCGTCGTGACGCTCGACAATCGCGGCCATGGCGAGAGCGAGAAGCTCTACGAGCCGGCCACCTATTCCTCGCAGATCATGGCCGAGGACGTGCGGCGGCTGATGGACCATCTCGACTTACCCCGCGCCGCGGTGATGGGCTATTCGATGGGCGCCAGAATCTCGGCGCATCTGGCGCTGGCGCATCCGGCGCGGGTGAGGGCGCTGCTGCTTGGCGGGCTCGGCATCCATCTCGTCGAGGGCGTCGGGCTGCCGCTCGGCATCGCCGACGCGATGGAGGCGCGCTCGCTCGACGACCTGACCGACCCGATGCAGCGCATGTTCCGCGCCTTCGCCGAGGCGACGAAGAGCGATCTCAAGGCGCTGGCCGCCTGCATCCGCGGCTCGCGCCAGGTGCTGAGCGCGGCGCAGGTCGCGCAGATTGCGATGCCGACGCTCGTCAGCGTCGGCACCAAGGACGACGTCGCCGGCTCCGGCCCCGAACTCGCCGCGCTGATCCCGGATGCGGAGGCCTTCGCGATCGAAGGCCGCGACCACAACCTCGCCGTCGGCGACAGGAGCCACAAGCAGGCGGTGCTGGATTTCCTCGCGCGCCTGTGAAAATTGGGTTCGCGGCAGATAATTGCCCATGATATCAATGATTTATGAAATATCGCTCGCAATCTGATTCAGTTGCTTGCGTTCTTGAATCAACGCGCTTGCATCACGACCTCTGTCGAGCGGCCGCGACATCGTGCTAGACTGGCGTGCTTCGCAGGTGAGAGACCGAAGAACGATCATGCCGTCAGCGCGTTCCGTCACCGAAACCCGCCATCCCGCCACCGGTCTTGACAGGGTCGATCCGGTCTGGGCCCGCCTGCGCCGCGAGGCCGAGGCCGCCGTCGCCGCTGAGCCCTCGCTTGGCAGCCTGGTCATGGCCTCCGTGCTGAACCAGCCCGGTTTCGAGGCGGCTGTCGCGCACCGCGTCGCGGCGCGCCTCGGCCACGCCGCCGTCTCGGCGGAACTGATCGAGCAGGCGTTCGGGGAGGCGCTCGCGGCCGATCCCGAGATCGGGCAGGGCATGCGCGCCGACGTCGCCGCCGTGCTCGACCGCGATCCCGCCTGCTACCGCGTGCTCGAGCCGGTGCTGTTCTTCAAGGGGTTTCACGCACTCCAGGGCCACAGGCTGGCGCATTGGCTCTGGCGTCAGGGCCGGCGCGATTTCGCGCTCTATCTCCAGGCGCGATCCTCGGAGGTGTTCCAGACCGACATCAACCCGGCCGCGGTCATCGGCAAGGGCATCTTCCTCGACCACGCCACCGGACTCGTCGTGGGCGAGACGGCGGTGATCGAGGACGACGTCTCGATGCTGCACAGCGTCACCTTGGGCGGCACCGGCAAGCAGGGCGGCGACCGCCATCCGAAAATCCGCAAGGGCGTGCTGATCGGCGCGGGGGCCAAGATTCTCGGCAATATCGAGATCGGGCAATGCACGCGGGTCGCGGCGGGCTCCGTCGTGCTGGCGGCGGTGCCGCGCAACAAGACGGTGGCGGGCGTGCCGGCGAAGGTGGTCGGCGAGGCCGGCTGCGCCGAGCCCTCGCGCTCGATGGATCAGATCCTGGCCGGCGATTGCGGCGGCTGCATCTGAGGCGGGCAGGGCGGCCCGACAAGAGACCGGGCGACCGCGAGACTTCGCGGATCAGCCGCCGCTTCGGCCGTGGCTGTGATGCAGAGAGCGTCCCCGGTCGCCATCGCGCCGGCGAGCGGCGCAACGAGACGTCCTGATTCGAGCAGCGGCTGCACCAGGCTCATCCGGCCCATCAGCACGCCGGAGCCCGCCAGCGCCGCGTCCAGCGCCAGCGCGTAGAGCGAGAATGACGGGCCGCGCCCTGCGTCGATCCGCGCGGCTCCGGCGAAGGCGAGCCAGCGCCGCCAGTCGTCGCGCCAGACCGCGTCATGCAGCAGGGTGACGGTTGCGAGATCGTCCGGCGTCGCGATCCGGCGCGCCAGAGCCGGTGCGCAGACCGGGAGGATCGCGTCTTGTCCGAGCGTCGGCGCGCCATCAGGCGTCTCCTCGGGCCGGAGATAGAACAGCGCCAGATCATGCGGCTCGCGGCGCGGATCGGGCGGCTGCTCCATGGCGGAGACCGAGACCTGCAGCCCCGGAAACGCCGCCTGCAGCCCGGCAAGCCGCGGCGAGAGCCAGAGCTGGGCGATGCAGGGCAGGGCGGCGATGGTCAGCGGGCGGCCCTGCGCGCTCGCGCGCAGCTCCTGGATCGCGTGGCCGAGCATGTCGAAGCCGCGCGTCAGCCGGGGCAGCGCCGCGCGCGCGGGCTCGGTCAGCTCGACGCCCTGCGGCAGGCGGCGGAAGGCGGGAAAGCCGAGCCAGGCCTCGAACTGTCTGATCTGCTGCGTCACCGCGCCGGGCGTCACGCCGAGCTCCTCGGCGGCTTGCGTAAAACTCCCGTGGCGCGCCGCCGCCTCGAAAGCGCGCAGCGCGTTGAGCGAGGGCAGGCGAGGGCGCGGCGGCTTCACGGGCACGGGCAATCCTCAGACTGAGATTTTCTCATGCTGGACGCGATGAATACTCGTTTGCGAAAGCTCGCGCAAACCGCTCATATCGCTTGCATTCGGCGGTCTCGCCGTGCGGGAGGATGGGACGATGACGGCTCTGGGCAGGCGCGACTGGGTTCCCCAGGCGAGCGAGGACTACATCCTGGGCATCGCCGGTGAGACGGCCGGCCAATCGCTCGCGGCGATCGAGGCCCGGATCGCGGCGCTCACGGTGGAAAACCGCCAGATCCACGAGCGCGACTGCGTCAACCTCAACCCCGCGACCAATGTGATGAACCCCAAGGCAGAAGCCGCGCTCGCGGCGGGCCTCGGCGCGCGGCCCTCGCTCGGCTATCCGGGCGACAAATACGAAATGGGGCTGGAGGCGATCGAGCAGATCGAGGTGATCGCGGCCGAGCTCGCGGCGCAGATCTTTGGTGCGCGCTACGCCGAAATCCGCGTGCCCTCGGGCGCGATCGCCAATCTCTACGCTTTCATGGTCGCGGCCAAGGCCGGCGACTGCATCATCGCGCCGCCTGGCGCGATCGGCGGCCATGTCACCCATCACGGCGCGGGCGCGGCCGGGCTCTACGGCGTCGTCACCCATCCGGCCCCGGTCGATCCGGTCAACTACAGCGTCGATCTCGACCGCCTGCGCGAGGATGCGCTGCGGTTGCGGCCAAAGCTGATCTCGATCGGCGGCAGCCTCAACCTGTTCGCCCATCCGATCCGGCAGATCCGCGCCATCGCCGACGAGGTCGGCGCGCTGGTGCTGTTCGACGCGGCGCATATGTCGGGCATGATCGCCGGCCATGCCTGGCAGCAGCCGCTGGAGGAGGGCGCTCACCTCATGACGATGAGCACCTATAAGAGCCTCGGCGGGCCGCCCTCGGGGCTGATCGTCACCAACGACGCCGAGATCGCAAAGAAGCTCGACGCCATCGCCTATCCCGGCCTGACCGCCAATTTCGACGCGGGCAAATCGGCCTCGCTGGCGCTCACCCTGCTCGACTGGAAGGAGCATGGCCGCGCCTATGCCCGGATGATGGCGGCGACAGCCAAGGCGCTGGGCGAGGCGCTGGTCGAGCGGCAGGTGCCTGTGTTCGCCCGCGACCGCGGCATCACGACCTCGCACCAGTTCGCGATCGAGGCGGCCGCCTATGGTGGTGGGCAGGTGGCGGCGAAGCGGCTGCGCGCCGTCAACATCCTGAGCTGCGGCATCGGCCTGCCGTTGCCGGAGGTGGCGGGAGACGTCAACGGACTGCGCCTCGGCACGCCCGAGATCGCCCGCTTCGGCATGACGCCGGCCGACATGCCGGAGCTGGCGGGGTTCATCGCCGAGGGGCTGAACGGGGCGCGGCCGGCTGAGGCAGTGGCTAGAGATGTGACAGCGTTCCGTGGCAGATTTCGGGAGCTGCGGTTTATCAGGTGAGGGGGGAGGAAGGTTTCTTCTGGTCCTGAACTCCGAGCCCACCCGTGATCTGGCAGGCGAACGCAGTGATCGGCCTCGCAAAATTCACAGCTTTGCCTTTGTGAAGGCGCATCTCGCCGCGCTTACTCCAGGAGGTTGTTCAGCAAACTCGTGGAGTTCCCGATGCGTTATTTTGCAAAGCTCTGCGTCGCGGCCGTTCTTGGCTTGCCGCTCGCCGCTCCGGCTTTCGGTCAGACCACCGGGTTCGACGGCGGCTGGAGCGTGGAAGTCGTGACCCGGGAAGGCGCCTGCGACCGCGCCTATCGCTATTCCGTCGTCATCGAGAACGGCGCGGTCCGTTATGGCGGACCCGAGCAATTCGACGTCCGCGGACAGGTTCGCCCCAACGGATCGGTCGCCGCCAACATCTCGCGCGGCCAGGATCGGGCCAATATCACCGGGCGACTGTCCGGGAAATCCGGAACCGGCACCTGGTCGTCGTCGGGAGGACGCGTCTGCTCCGGGCAATGGAATGCCGAAAAGCGGAGCTGAGCCGGTCTTCAAGGAGACGGCGCCGGGCGGTTCCGGGATGCGGTTCAGTCGAGCCCGGCGAAGATCGTCTCGTAGAGCGTCGCAGCCTCCGCGTGGCGCCCTTCCTTGCAGAGCGTGCGGGCGGTCATCTGCACCTGGCCGGCGCTGGCGAGCCGGTCCGCGGCGACCATGCCCGTCAACCCGAAATCCTCGATCTGCGTGGTGATGTGGAGATCCCATGCGCCGCAGAGTTGGCCGCCGCTCAGGGTAGCCTTGATCCGCGCATAGTCCGCGCCCTTGGTTCGCGGCTGCACGATATCGCCGGTATAGTCGTTCAGGCAGATCGCCTCCCATAATTTGTAGTAGCGCGGACAGAAGCTCGGCCGCGGCTCGGCCAATGCGAAGGCCGGAAACCAGCCGGCGGCGGCCAGGGCCAGCAACGCGGCTGCGCGAAAACGCGGAGGATTTGCGACGAGACGGCGGATCATGGCGAACTCCTTCCTTCGGTGCGGTGGAGGCGGTGTGCGTAGGCGCTTTGATCTCTGCGATGGCGGCGGGCATAGCTTTCGCATGCCCGCCGCGCATCCGGCGGGGTCGAAGACGACGGTGACGGCGCGCAGCCCTTGTCGAACTCCCCGGTTTGATCGCCATCGCGACGGATGCGGCCGGGACGGGCCGTCCGGACGTAGGCGGCCAAGTGGTAAAGGTTGAGCGGCAGCAGGATTACGTGCAGGGCGAGCACCGGGCTTGCGGGCGCGAGAAGCCCGAAGGCGATGAAGAAGACATTCGCTGCGACAGCGGCGACGCGCATACGCAGCATCCGCGTCTGGGCGAAGGCCAGCAGCGTCATGGCCCCGCCGGCGAAGCCAAAATAGTCTCCCACCGGGAGCTGCCGAAGCGCTGGCAGGACGTCAACTCCCAGCCCGAAATCAGTGAGGACATTCGAGGCGAACATCGTCTGACCCATGACGGTTGCAGCCGGGATCGGCTTCCGGAATTGGACTGTTGGTCGTCGTGTGCGACGCGCGGACGCTGACCGTCCTGGTGGCGTTCAGCGATGTGGACAAAGCCAAGGCAATGGCACCGTGAACCGGGCCAGGCTCCTGCCATTCGGGACGACCTCATGCATGAAGCCGCGAAGCATCTCGCTCGATGGGTGCGAGCCTCGAGGCCGCTCACATCCATGTCGAATGCCTAATGGATGCGCGGTGTCCCTGTCGATCTGTCTATTTCGACAGGTGGACGCATGTTTTGAGGGCATGGTAACGTTACGTCGCATGCCATCGAGGCTCGCTCCGCTATGGCTTCCGATACCCGCACCGACTGGACGCTGCTCTTCGTCGAAGATCATCCGATCTACCGCGACGGGCTGCGGCGCGCCTTGCAGGGCGCGACGCCGAGGCTCCGGATCTGGGCGGTCGATGGGGTCAAGGCGGCCCTGGAGGTGCTTGAGCGCCAGTCGGATCCGGACCTGGTGCTCGCCGATCAGCGCCTGCTCGACGGCGACGGGCTTTCGCTGATCACGACCATTCGCGAGCGCCGCCCCGACATCGCCGTCGGGCTCCTGTGCGCCGACGCGAACGCGGCTCTGACCCGGCGCGCCCGCGCCATCGGCGCCGTCGCCTGCCTGTCCAAGGATCGCGACGCCGGGCGTCTGGCGCAGGCGCTCGACGTGCTGTTCGGCGGCGGCACGGTTTTCGACGCGGATATGGTCGAGGACGCGCTGTCGCTGCGCCGGCGCGAAATCCTCGCGCTCGCGGCGGACGGCCTGCTCGACAAGCAGATCGGCGACAGGCTCGGCATCTCGGAAAGCACCGTGAGGAACCATTGGCACAACCTGTTCCTGAAGCTCAACGCCGGGAACCGGACAGAGGCGGTGACGCGCGCTCTCCGACAGGGGCTGATCTAGGCGTATCGCCCGAGGCGCTGCGCAAGGCCCGCATGCGGCTCTTCGTGCGGCCGAAGCTGGGCTATGCGCTGTCGGCCCTCGTCATGAGCTTCCTTGGCGCTGTCGCGATCGGCGGGGTCGTCTCCGCCAATTCCAGCCTTCCGCTCGGCGCGGCCGCGCTCTGGGTCGCGCTCGTCGCCGTGGCGAACGGCCTCACCATGGCGTTCAACGCGGCCAGCGCGCGCAGGCCGATCCCGGACGAGGCGCTCGAACGCCTGACGATGGTCAAGGCCCTCTGCAACGTCCTGCAAGGCCTGGCGTGGGGCTTCGGCGTGCCGGTGCTGAACGTGCCGGGCGAGGCTGTGACGGTGATCGCGCCGGCTTGGGCGATGGTGACCGGCGTCAGCGTCCTCGTCTTCTCGTCGGCGCCCTGGCCGCCGGGCACCTACACCTTCATAACCGCGCTTTTTTTGCCCGCGATCCTGTTCTTGCTGACCCATTCCGGCGCGCTGGAGTTCATGATCGGCATCACGATGACGGTCTGCTTTCCGTTCTGCCTGCTGATCGGGCGGCTCGGCGCCGGCTATGTCGGCGATCTCGTCGCCGCCCGCCTCTCTGTCGACGCGCTGCTGGAGCGCGAAAGCCGGCTGTCGGCGCGGCTCAAGCAGCTCAACGACGAGCGCACGCGCTTCTTCAGCTCGGCCAGCCACGATCTGCGCCAGCCGCTGCAGGCGCTGAGCTTCTACATCACGCTGATCGGCCTCTCGCCCGGACGGGCGGAGCAGCGCGACCTGCTGAGCCGCCTCATCGACTGCGCGGACACGCTCGACCGGCAGTTCAACGCGATCCTCGGCGTGGCCTCTGCGGACGCCGCGGTCGAGCGCGCCGAGGCCCGGCCGGTCCTGCTGCAACCGGTCGTCGAGCGCGCCATGGCGAGCCATTCCGGCGAAGCCGACGGAAAGGGCCTGAGCCTGCGCTGCGTGCCGACGCGCGCCGTCGCCCTGGCCGCGCCGGACGCGCTGGAGCGCATCCTCTCCAATCTGATCGGCAACGCGGTGCGTCATACGCGGACCGGCGGCGTCGTTGTCGGCGTCCGCCCGCGCGGCGCGAACATCGCGCTCATCGTCGCCGACAGCGGCATCGGCATCGCCGATGCCGACCAGGCGCGCATCTTCGACGATTTCTTCCAGGTGGCGAATCCCGAGCGCAATAGCGCCAAGGGCTTTGGCCTCGGCCTCGCCATCGTCAAGCGCCTGGCCGAAGGCCTGGGCTGGCCGATCGAACTCTCGTCGCGCCCGGGCCGGGGCAGCGTCTTCTGCGTCATCGTGCCGAAGGCCGGGGCAATGGCCGACGAGCCCGCGCCGGACGATGTCGGGGACAAGGGGCCGATCATCGTCTCGGCGCTGCCCGCGCTCGTGCTCGACGATGACGGGCTGGTTCGGGACGCCATGTCGCGGCTGCTGCGGAGCTGGCAGGTGGAGCATCGCGTCTGCGCCGATCTGGACGAGGCGATGGCGATCCTCGACGCCGCGCCGGATCGCTCATGGTGCGTCCTGCTGGATTATCGGCTCGAACGCGGCGTCACCGGCATCGACGTCCTCGATGCGATCCGCCGCAGGCACGGCGACAGGCACCGCTTTCTGCTGATCAGCGGCGAGGCCGACCCGGCGCTCGATCAGAGCGCGCGCGAGCGCGGGATCTTGGTCCTGCGCAAGCCGCTGAAGCCGATCCGCCTGCGGGCGGCGTTATCGGGGCTCACGGCGCAGGCGACACAGAGCGCCGCGGCGGGCGAAGGGCAGGACGCCGATCAGCGCCAGCGACGCGCAGGAGCGGATTGACCGCGCGTCGCGGTTCTCGCCTCCTCGCAATCGGGTCGAGGGTGACCATGGCGGAGAGGCGCGGGCACCGCGGGGAACCCCTCTCCTGTAGGGAGAGGGGCAGGGGAGAGGTGTCGGCCGTTTGACACCTTGTCCGTGACCTCACCGCAGCGGCGGTCGGGCTTTTGCTCAACTGGTCCAGTGACCTACACCTCTCCCCTACCCCTCTCCTTACAGGAGAGGGGATCCCGCGCTGTCCTTGCCTCCTTCTGCAACGAAAACTTATCCCCGCCCGCTCAACCTCGCTTATCCTCCCACCACCTCATCCCCGAGGGGCAGCCATCCGGAGGTATGCCGTTGGCGGGGGGTGGGGGCGGCGCCTGCGGGCGGGGGTTACGCCCCGCTCCCGGGAGGCTTCGGGAACCGCCCTGGGGACACTACGGTCCCTGTGCGAGGAGCTTCGCTATAAGGCCGGCGGCGCGAGCCAAAGGCCCGATAAGCGCGGCCCGGAGACATAAATCGCCGACAAGCGGAGCGCCACGGGGCGCGCGGAGGGTGGCTCAATCTGCCCGCGCCGCGACCTGGCTCAACGGTCGCGGCCTATACACACAATCGCGCCTCGCGGCGCTCCGCTGCCCCTCATGATCGACCGACGCGGAAACGCGGGCGGCGAGTTGGCGCGTCTCCCTTCTTCCGCGAGGGGAGAAGGATGTCCCGCGCCTGTCCCGGCAAGGGCGGGCGCTACGTCTCCGCCGACGCTCCATACCTCCCCAGGATCTCCTGCTTCAGCGCCGCCTCGCTGACGAAATGCCCGCCGCCGAACCAGACCGATTCGACCGCTCCGCTCGCGTCGCGGACCAGCCGCGCCGTTTCGCCCGGGCTGCTGAAGCCGGGCGCCTTCACGATGCGGCCGAGGTCGGTGCCCTCGATCGCGATCTCCGGCGCGTCGAAGAACGGCTCGAACTGGGCCGGGCCGGCGCAGAGCACCTTGTCGGAGAAGGGGACGAGGTCGTTGGCGCGCCAGATCGTCCACCAGCGGCCGGCCCAGTCGCGCGTCGTCTCGGATGGCGGCCCGTTTTCGGCGAAGCGCTTCAGGATATGACCGACGCCGTCGAGCCAGGGATGGGCGAGGCCGTCGATGGCGTTGGTCAGGACCGAGATGGTCAGGCCCTGCTTCGGCAGCACCGCGGTGCGGGTGATAAAACCCTGAAAGCCGCCGGAATGGCCGAACCAGGCCCAGTCGCCCCTGCCGCCGGAAATGGTGCCGAGGCCGTAGTGCCGGCCGAGCCCGCTCTCCTCGTCGGCCCAGAGCTTTCGGCTCATCTCGCGTCGCGAGAGCGGCGACAGGATGCTCTTGCCGGCAGCCGGGGCAAGCTGGGCGAAGAAGCGCGCGACATCGGCCGCGGTGGCGACGAAGCCGGCGGCGGGGACCATCGCCTCTCCGGGATTGTCGCCGGGCACGACGACGCGGCGGCCGAGCGGCTGGAGCGGGCTGTGGCCCTTCGCCATCGGGCCGCGCCAGAGCGTGATGTCGGGTTGCGTCTCGGCGAGGCCGGTCCTCGCCACGACCTCACGGGCGATCCAGTCGGCATAGGGTTCGCCGGTCGCCGCCTCGATGACGAGGCCGAGCAGGGCAAAACCGTAATTGGAGTATTTGAAGCGCTGCGAGGCCGGCAGGACGGGCGGCCTCGCCAGTTCGGCGACGATCTGCGCCCGGTCGGGATTGGGCGTGCGGTCGATGAAATAGCCGGCGTCGCGGCCGTCGCGGATCAGGCCGGCGCTATGGGACAGAACCTGCGCCAGCGTCGCCGCGGCGGCGTCTGGATGCAGGCCCGGCACATGGTCGCCGACCCTGTCGTCGAGCCGCAAGGCTCCGGCCTCGACCAGCCGCAGGATGCCGGCGGCGGTGAAGGTCTTGGAATGCGAGGCGATACGAAAGCCATGGCGCGGCGTCAGCGGCTCGCCCGTCGCGAGATCGGCTGCGCCGAAGGCGGCTTCGAGCACGATCCCGTCGCCGTCGGCGATGGCGATGGCGCAGCCGGGCTGGTCGTGGTGGCGGCGCTGAAAGTCGAGCCAGGAGGAGACGTAGTCGAGGGCGGCGGGCAGCCAGGGCTTCATCGGCGGATCCATCGTCGGCAGGGCGGATGGCGCAGCATGGCACGGCTCGCGACGAGCCGGCAGGTGCCTGCGCGCCGGGGCCATGCGGCCTCGTGGGTGCCTCGCCACTCCGGTGTGGGGACGCCTTTTGCTTGCCCTGCCGGCCCCGCCATGGCATCCGTCCGGCCACTTCGAAAGGATTTGACCGTGGACAAGACCGAACTCGCCAAGCTCGAAGGCTATCTGCGACGCACCTTCGCCAACCATGGCATCAGCGTGCGCGCCCGGATGAAGAAGAACGACTCGGCCGAGGTCTATCTCGCCGACGAGTTCATCGGCATCATCCATGTCGACGACGAGGACGGCGACCGCTCGTTCAACTTCACCATGGCGATCCTCGACGTCGACCTCGAGGACTGAACATGATCGCGGCCCGCGCGCGGAGGGCGCGAGCCGCGCATCGTCATTGGGCGATCTGGCCTCAGTCGGCTTTGGTCGCCGTCACGGTGGCGCCGCTGCCGGATCGGACCGTCATGGTTTTGTCCGTGACCTGGCCGGTGTAGCTCTCGCCGCCGGCGGTGAAGGTGATGCCTGTCCCGTCCATTTTCGCCGCGCTGATCAGCGTGGCCTTGCCGCCCTGCGTCAGCGTGCCTTCCAGCATCTGATAGGTCTGGGTGAGCTGGAGCTGGCCTTCGCCGAACTTCCACGACCCGACGACCCGGGCGGGAACGACCCATTTCATCGCGCGGCAATAGCTGGTGCAGTCGCCGCCGGCGTCGATCCGGTCGTCGGGCTCCCAGTCGCCCATGTCGAAGGAGTTCGAGACGACGCGCGTGCCGGGCTTCATCTCGAGCAGGATCGGCCGCAGCTTGACGTTGAGGGTCGGCAGCAGGAACAGGGTGATCACGGAGGCTTTCGAGAAGTCGGACTGGAAGATGTCGGCCTTCTCGAAGGTAGCCAGTTCGGCGACGCCCTCTGCCTGCGCCGCGCGCTGGGACAGGGTGACGAGCTCGGGGTTGTATTCGATGCCGTGCGAGCGGATGCCGCGCTTGGCGGCGGTGATCACGGTGCGGCCGTCGCCGGAGCCGAGATCGATCAGCATGTCGTCCTTGGTGACCTTCGCCATCTCGAGCATCCGGTCGACGAGCGCCTGCGGCGTCGGCACCCAGACGACATCCTTGCCGGCCATGCCCGAGCGGGGCTGGTATTCGCTGGCGGCGGAGCCTGCGGCGGGGGCCGGAGCCGGCTGGGCGAGCGCGCCCGTCAGCGTCAGCGTCGAGACGGCGCAGGCGATGGCGAGGGATCGGACGGTCTTCATGGGCGGCTCTCCTGCTTGGCTGGAATGCTGGCTGGTCCTGCGATGGCCGCATCGGACGGCAGAGTGTCGCGATGCAGCCGCCAACCGATCTGTCGGGCGAGATGGCCGGCCAATCAGGGTCAAAGAATGGCCAGCGCGCGGGTATGAACCCGCGCGATCGGCCGATGATCCGGGTTGCGACGCGATTTTGCGCGCCCCGTCGTACACAAAGACGTGACGACGCTGCGGCAGGGGCGGCGCGGTCGGCTCAGCGCATCATGCCGTCGATGGTCCGGCGGACGCCGCCCAGCATCAACTCCCAGTCGGCGATGATCGCGCGCGGGAAGCGGATGTTCACGTCGATGCCGCGATGGCGGAAGGTGACGCGGCAAAGTTCGTCGAGCGCCGCCGTCGCAGCGGAATCGAGCGGGCAGCGGGCGGCGAAGCCGCGGCCGTCGGGCACCGAGACGTAGAACTCGTCGCCCTCATAGGGCGAGCCCTTGCGGAAGCCGCGCACAACGAGGCCGCCGGGGTTGGACCAGACGGTCGGCGTCAGGAAGCGGGCATAGACGGCGAGCTGCGTCGCCGGCTCGTTGACCTTGTCGGGGGGACTGAGCGTCACCAGCAGCCGGCTGCGGCTCTGACCTTGCGCCGGGCCGAGGCTCGGCCAGTCCAGCCGCAGGCGCACCATGCCGACCAGCCGCGACGTGTCGTCAGCCTCGACGCCCGTCAGGTTCTGCGGAACCATCAACGCGACGTCGCCGATGCGGGCCGGTTGCTGCGACGCCTCCGGGGTGGCGTCCTGCTGGTTCGCCAGAACGGCCACGGCGAAAGCCGCGAGGCCCACCAGCACGATGCCGGCCGCCATTTTGAACAGGGCGAGATCGGCCCGCGGCAGGGGCGACGCCGGGCGCTGGAGGCGCGTGCGGATCGTCTGGGCCAGATCGAGGCCGGGCGGTGTCCGGCGGTCATGAGAAAGAGAGGTGGTCACGGTCCGGGCCCCTTCCGGCTGCGAGGCGACCACTGAAGCAGAGCGGGCTTAACGCCCCGTAAACCATGATCGCGAGCCGCGCCGGCGGCGACGCCGCTGCATGCGGCGCCTTTGGGGTTAACCATCCGTTAAGGGTTTTCTTCACAGTTTTTAAACCATGCGGCAGGGTGTCGGCGAGCCCATGTGGAGCCGCCGCCGTGCCGATCGAACCCGCCGCGTATCAGGCGCTCCAGTCGCTGGCCGTCGGCTTCGCCTTCGCGGGGCTGCTCGCCAGCGCCTTTGAACTCCTCACGGAGCGGCGCGCCGATTTCCGGCTGCTTCAGACGGGCGGACTGGCGGCGGTGGCGAGCGTGCCGGTCGTCGTCTTCAGCGCGCCCTTCCTGATCCTGCGCAACACCGTGCGCGGCCGGCGGATCGAGGGCAGGCCGTTCGTCTTCGTCATGCTCGCGAGCATGATCGCCTCGCTCTGGAGCATCGCCTCGGGCCGCGTCGTGCTCGACCTGCTGCACTGGCTCGGCGCTTGACGCCGGGGTCGCCGGCCTTGCAATCCTGACGGCGACGGATCGACCGACCGCCTCAGCAAGGATCGCCCCATGCCGCTCTACGCCCTCGACGGAACCGCGCCCGAGACGCCGCCGGACGGCGCCTGGTGGCTGGCGCCCGACGCGCATCTGATCGGCAGGGTCCGGATCGGCGTCGATGTCGGGGTCTGGTTCGGGGCCGTGCTGCGCGGCGACAACGAGTGGATCGAGATCGGCGAGCGCAGCAGCATCCAGGAAGGCTGCGTGCTGCACACCGATATGGGCTTTCCGCTCAGGGTCGGCGCCGGCTGCACGATCGGCCATCGCGCCATCCTGCATGGCTGCGTCATCGGCGAGGGCAGCCTGATCGGCATGGGCGCGACCGTGCTCAACGGGGCGAAGATCGGCGCCAACTGCCTCGTCGGGGCCAATGCGCTGATCACCGAGGGCAAGGAGTTTCCGGACGGGTCGCTCATCGTCGGATCGCCGGCGCGGGCGGTCAAGCCGCTGGACGAGAAGGCGCTGGCGGGGCTGAAGCGCTCGGCTGCCGGCTATGTCACACGCTGGCAGCAATACGCCGCCGGGCTGAAGCGGCTGCCCTGAGATCGCGATACCGCTCTTGAAACGAAGCGGGCCGACCCCTCGGGAGAGGGGCCGGCCCTGGCGAAACCCGGCCATGGGGACGGGTGGGGTGGGGACGTGACCGAGCCTCGCCGTCCTTCCGGCGCGCAGCCCTGGCGGCGCACCGTGGTCTGACCGCAGCCGGATCCTGCCCGGCCGCGGAACTCCTTGCCGATCAGCGGACCGAAGCGACCGTCGGCGTCTGAGCGCCGCCGAGCGAGGTCCAGCCGGTCTGGAACTGGGATTCGCGTTTCACGTAGACGTAGCCGGTCTGGTTCCAGGGCAGGACGGCGTTGCGCTTGTTGTCGAGGATGTAGTCGCCGCGGTCGGTGCGGATCATCAGCACGGCGTGGCCGGCGTTCTCCTCGTCGATCACGACGGTCATCAGCATGGCGCGGCGCGGCACGCCGGCTTCGGCAAGGCGCTTGCGCTTCAAGAGCGCGTAGTCCTCGCAGTCGCCCTTGCCGTCATCGGGCAGGCTCCAGCGGTCGACGACGCCCCAATGGTCCTCGTCGGTCACCGCCTCGATCTCGCGGTTGGTCTTGTTGTTGATCGCGACGACCGACTTCCACAGCTTCGGCGTCATCTCGACGCGGTCGGACTCGGCGGTATCGACACGGCATTCGAGCGGGCTGCGCTTGCACAGGTCGCTCCAGGCATAAGGCGCGCGGGCCTCGCCGGAGGCGGCGATCGGCAGGCTGGCCACCGGAATTCCCGAGGTCTGGGCCTGAGCGACGGAAGCGCCGGCGACGGCGAGCACGGCCGCAAAGGCCGGGCCGATGTATTTCTTGTAGTCGGAAGGCATGACGTCCCCTTTCTTGTCCCTGGGGGCGACAATGCCGTCGACGAATGGATGTCGATTGAAATGGAAGCGAGCAATTTTATGCAATTATGCTTCTGGCGGCTAGAATAGTTGGTAATATAAACTGGGATCGAATATGAAAGTAACAAATGTGAGCGCTGGAAACAGAAAGCGTTAACCGTGGCGACGGCGGCAAAGCGTTAACTCTGCCGGAGCTGGTGCGCCGATCGCATTGGAGCCCTTGAGCCCTGCGCTATTCGTCATTGCGAGCGCGGCGAAGCAATCCAGAGCCTCAGCGCTCCACGTCCCCCTGGATTGCTTCGCTGCGCTCGCAATGACGCAAGGATTTTGCGCCGGTCGATTCCGGCGGCCGTCGGAGCAAGAGCCCGCACGGAATCAAAGCCTTCTGCCGAGCACCCGCGTGGCGGCGTCTCGCAGCAGGAGGAATCGAAGAATTTTTGGACTGACGCTGGCGAATCGGCCCGGCGCGCTCAGAGCTCGAGATTCTCGTCGAGCAGGTCGGCGGAGAGCGGGAAGCGGAATTCCGCGGCGAAGCCGCCGTCGAAGCGGCGCACGATCCGCGCCGGCGTGGCGCCGATCTTCACCGGCGTGTTCATCGGCAGGTTGAGATCGGTCGACATCGCTGCGCCCGAGAGCGAGATGTCGATGACGCGCACGACATGCTCCTGCCCGTCTTCCAGCGTCAGGACGGAACGCGGATTGCGCGGCACGATGCGTTCGTGACGACGGTCCTCGGGCAGCCCGAGTTCCTCGCGATTGGCCAGCCAGGTCAATTGCGCGGTGAATTTCTCGCGCTTGCGGCTCGTCGCGGTGATCGTCATCGCGAAGCCTTCCATCGTGGTGCGCACGGCGACGCCCTCGATGCGGCCGAGATGCTCCAGATAGACGATGACCCTGTCGCCCGGCGCGGCCTTGGCCGGGGCGGCCAGATGCAGGCCGCCCGGCGAGATGTCGATCGACTGGCAGGGATATTCCATCCGGTTGGGGAGCATGTAGCGACCGAGCAACACCACCTTCATGCGGAAATGCCGCCTGCGCTCGGCAGGACGGGAAACCGGACGGGGCGTTTGCAGCGCGCTCAGCATCGAGGACCAACCTGATTTGGCGCGATCCTAGGGCCCGGCTGGTTAACGCTTGGTTAGACTTTCAGGCCCGACCGCCCGGCAGCACCATGAATCTGGGCGTGGCGACGCGTTGCGGAGGGGCTGGCGCGCGCAATGCGGCCGGAGCCGGCCAGAGCATCCGCAGCGAGATCATCCGCATCGAATCGAGGCTGTCGAGGCCGAGCCATTCCGGCGTCGTCGTCGGCGAAAGCGCCCCCAGCAGGCGGGCATGGGTGCGCCCGCGATAGCGCAGCGGCAGCAGGAGCAGTTCGAGATAGACCGGAGCGCCGCCCTGCGTCTCCCCCGACAGCCCCGCAACCGCGCCGGCGGTCTCGTCCATCACGGTCTGGGCGAGGCGGCGCATCTCGCCCTGCGATTCGACGTCCGGCCAGAGAGCGGCGAAGGCGCGCCCGCGCAGCTCGCTGCCGATCAGGGCGCAGAGCCGCGTCCCCGCGAGCCGGAAGACCGGGCCGATCGGCTCGTTTTCCAGCACGAAGGTGTCGGCGAGCGCATGGCGCAGCGCGCCGGGCTCGATCTCGCCGCGTTCGGGCGCGGCGCGCTCTCCGCGCAACGCGTCCCAGTACTCGTAGACCAGTCGCGTGCTCAAATTTTTCATCGTGGCGTCCATTGCAGCCTCTCGACCGATCCCGGGACGGTTCGCGTCCCGGGATGGGGCACAACCGTCAGGGAGCGGGACGAATCGATCCCCGGTCGAAGCGAGGACGCAGTTGGCATGCCGTCTTGCCATGGGCTTCCGATGCGGGGGCGGGCAGGGGGCGGTTAAGGTTAAGAAACGCTTACGATTGTGGATAACCCGTTAGAATGTAAGATAAATGCAAGTGAATTCGGCGGGCCTTCGCGGCCGCCGGCAAGGTGGGTGGAGGGGGGCGTGACCGGTGCGGCGCGCACGCGCGCCGGCCACAGCCGGAGAAGGGGGAAGCCGCGAGGCTTCCCCCTTTTTCATCGCGAGGCCCCCATCTCATGAGGAAGCCTTGCGTGACGGGCAGGCCTTCTTCCATGAGGAAGCCTTGCCTCGCGCATCGCCATCGGCAAGGGTTCGCGCATGTCAGATCCGCCCTCGGGCGCTGGCGCTCCGTCCGGACGCGAGCCAGCCCTGAATCTCCCCGCCGTCGTCATCTGGTCGATCGCGCTCATGGCGCTGATCCAGGCCGGGCGCGCCGCGTTGTCGATCGAGAACGACTATGTGCTGATCTCCTGGCTCGCCTTCGTGCCGGCGCGGTTCAGCCTGTGGCTGTCGCCGGAGCGGCTCGACGAACTGGTCTCGGCGCTGACCCAGTCCCGCCAGGGGCAGGACCTCGCCGGCCGACTGCAGCTCGCCAGGCTCTTCCTCGCCGATGGCGGGCCGCGGCTGTGGACGCTGCTGACCTATGGGCTGCTCCATGGCTCCTGGCTGCATCTGATCTCCAATGTGGTCTGGCTGGCCGCCTTCGGCAGCCCGGTGGCGCGACGGCTCGGGACGAGGCGCTTCCTCAGCCTGATGGGCCTGTCGACCATCGCCGGCGCGCTGATGCACTGGTGGTCGCGCGATCTCGACGTGCTGCCGATGGTCGGCGCCTCGGCGGCGGTGGCCGGCGCGACGGCCGCCGCGATCCGCTTCGTGTTCTCGCCCGGCCTGCGTTTCGGCGAACTGGGCGACGATGCGGTCGTCAGGTCGGTTCCGGCCGAACGCTTCGGCCAGATCTGGCGCAATCCCCGCGCGCTGCTGTTCATCGCGATCTGGTTCGTCACCAACATCCTGTTCGGCTCCGGGCTGGTGCCGATCTTCGGCGAGGAGACCAGCATCGCCTGGGAGGCGCATATCGGCGGGTTCCTCGCCGGCCTGCTGCTGTTTCCGCTACTCGACCGGGGGGCGCTCCGCGCCTGACGGGCCGGCCCGTCCTGCGTTGCGAGCCTTGCCTGCGCCAAGCTCTTCGCTCACACTCGCGTGATTGCGCAGGACTCGGACAGCCGCTTCGGCCACTCGATCCGTCAGCGGCGGGACCAGGGTCCAGCCCATATTCGCGCGTCGGGACACGACGCCGGCTGACAGGAGGATGCAATCGATGAACGTCGCGCAGCTTCTCGGTGACAAGGGTCACGAGGTGATCTCGGTGCAGCCGCACCGGACCCTGGCCGAGGCCACGAAAATTCTCAGCGAACGCCGGATCGGCTCCGTCGTCGTGATGGGCGCCGACGGGGCGGTCGTCGGCATCCTGTCGGAGCGCGACATCATCCGCGCGCTCGGCGAGGACGGGCCGGCGGCGCTCGACATGCCGGTCTCCCGCGCCATGACCGCGAAGGTGGTGACCTGCCGGCTTCAGACCAGCATCGACGAACTGATGGAGATCATGACGTCCGGCCGCTTCCGCCATGTCCCGGTGGTCGAGAACGGCCGCGTCGCCGGCATCGTCTCGATCGGCGACGTGGTGAAGCATCGCGTCGCCGAGGTCGAGGCCGAGAGCCGGGCGATGCGCGACTACATCGCGATGGCCTGACGGCCGCCCGCGAACGCGCCGGGACGGGCATCTGACGCAGCCTTCCGCGCTTCCGGTGCTCACGAACAAACGTCCGCTGCGCTCCGGTTCTCGAAAGCCGCGCCAGCCGCCTCGTCCTGGCGCGTTCTCGGGCGGCCGTCGTTTCGAACGGCCCCTCAGTCGGTCCCGACGGTGCTGCCGGCGACCATCGTCGCGATCTCGTCGAGGCAACGCTCGGTGGCGATCCGGCCGAGTTCGACCGCCTCGCCGGCGCGGTGGAAATCGAACAGGCCGACGCGCCCGAGTTTTGGGCCGATCATCACGTCCGGCGGGTCGCCCGCCAGGCGCGAGCGCGAAATCCGGTCCTGGGTGATGTTGAAGGCGTCGACCATGACGCCGGCCAGTCCCGGCCGGTCGCTGGCGGGCCGGCCGACCATGCCGCGCACGCGCCTGGCCGCGCCGGTGATGCCGCCGAACCAGCGCGACGCCGGGCGGATGTCGAGCTCGGGCATGATCGCGGAATCGGGCTCGGCCGGGTGGCTCTGGATCGTGGTGCCGCGCCCGGCGAGATCGCTGTTGAGATTGACGCAGATCACGACGTCGGCCCCGAGCGCGCGCGCCGCCGTCACCGGGACGGGGTTGACCAGCGCGCCGTCCATCAGCCAGCGCCCGCCGAGCTTCACGGGATCGAAGACGCCGGGCAGGGCGTAGGAGGCGCGCAAAGCCTCGACCAGCGGGCCATGCGTCAGCCAGATCTCATGGCCCGTGCCGAGTTCGGTCGAGATCGCGACGAAGCGCTGGGCCAGCGCCTCGATGCGGATGTCGGCGAGATCGCGCTCCAGCAGGCGTTTAAGGCGGCCTCCGGCGATCAGCCCGGCGCCGCCGATGTGGAAGTCCATCAGGCCGACGACGCGGCGCTTGGTCAGGCTCACGGCGAACTCGGCCAGCTGCTCCATCTTGCCGGCGGAAAAGCAGCCGCCGACGACAGCCCCGATCGAGGTGCCGGCGATGACGTCGGGCCCGTAGCCCGCTTCGGTCAAGACCCGGAGCACGCCGATATGGGCCCAGCCGCGCGCGGCGCCGCCGCCGAGCGCCAGCCCGATCTTCGGGCGGCCGCGGCGCGGCGGCTCGTCGATCGTCACGTCGTTCATCGCAGCTCCACCTCCGCCCGGTCCAAAGGCGCGCCCGGCGATCGAGCGGCTCTCGCCGCTGGCCTCGGCGGGAGGATCAGGATCGGCCGCGAGCGCTGAGCGAATCGTGAACGGGACGGTCCATTCCCTGCTGATATCGCCGGCATTCGACGGAAACATGAAAGCTTGGTGAAAGGATCGCCAATCCGAGCCGGCTCAGCGCGGCGGGACAGCGAGCGGCATGCCGGCGGCCTCGCGCAGCGGCTGGACGCGATAGAAGCAGGAGCGCCGGTGCGTGTGGCAGCAGTCGCCGTCGCCGGCGACCGAGACCTTGATCCAGATCGCGTCCTGGTCGCAATCGACCCGCATCTCGACGATGGTCTGGACCTGGCCCGAGGTCGCGCCCTTGTGCCAGAGCTCGCCGCGCGAGCGCGACCAGTACCAGGCCTCGCCGGTCTCGATCGAGCGCCGCAGCGCGTCCGCGTTCATATGCGCCACCATCAGGACCTCGCCGGTTTCGGCGTCGGTCGCAACGCAGGTGATCAGGCCGCTGGCGTCGAAGCGCGGGGCGAGGACGTCGCCCTCCTCGAGGGCGGCCTTGTCGCTGATGACGGGGAAGAGACTCATCCTGGGCTCCGAACGGCGCAGGGCGCGCCTTGGCGACGCGCCCTTACTAGAAGCGGCCGGCCGATCCGCCAACCGGATTTGCGAACGGGTTACAGCCCCGCCGACTTGACCATGGTGAAGAAGCGGACCTGCTCGGCCGGGTCCTTGAAGACGCCGGTGTATTGCGTGGTCATCGTCGATGAGCCCTGCTTCTGCACGCCGCGCATCGACATGCACATATGCTCGGCCTCGACCAGCACGGCGACGCCGCGCGGCTTGAGCGCCTTGTCGATCACCTGCGCGATCTGCGCCGTCATCGTCTCCTGCGTCTGCAGGCGACGGGCATAGACGTCGACGACGCGGGCGAGCTTCGACAGGCCGACCACGCCCTGCGACGGATAGTAGCCGATATGCGCCCTGCCGACGAAGGGCACCATGTGGTGCTCGCAATGCGAATAGAACGGGATGTCGCGGACGAGAACCATGTCGCGATAGCCCTCGACCTCCTCGAAGACGCGATCGAGAATATCCTCCGCATCCTCGTCATAACCCTTGTAGAACTCGCGGAACGCCTTGGCGACCCGCCGCGGCGTCTCGAGCAGGCCCTCGCGCGACGGGTCGTCGCCCGCCCACAGGATGAGGGTGCGGATGGCCTCCTCGGCCTGTTCCTGCGTCGGCTGCTTGATCAGAAACTTGTCGGCTGAGGGGCTGAGCGCCCGCTCGACGGACAAGGACTTAACCACCGGGTTCATGCGGCGCCTCCCGTTTCGGTGAGATGTCCTACGCTGCCGATATGGTCCTGGACCAGCCGGCGCACAGGGGTTGCGACAGGTTTCCGGCGGATGCGTCCCTCCCGCTCGCCGACGATCCATCCTATATTGGGGCTCGATGCCGGCTTCTCCAGACCGGCCGAGGCGAAGTCATGCTGAACGACGTCTACAACAAGCGCATTCTCGAACTGGCCGCAAACATTCCCCTGCTCGAACGCCTGCCGTCGCCCGACGCGACGGCGAGGGCGCATTCGCGACTCTGCGGCTCGACCGTGACGGTCGATGTCAGCATGGACGGCGACGTGGTCACGGCGTTCGGTCACGACGTCAAGGCCTGCGCGCTCGGCCAGGCCTCGTCCTCGATCATGGCGCGCCACGTCGTCGGCGCGACGGCGGACGAGCTGCGTCTGGTGCGCGAGCAGGCGCGCGCCATCCTGAAGGACAATGCCGAGCCTCCGGATGGCAAATGGAGCGATCTGTCGGTGCTGGTGCCGGTGCGCGACTACAGGGCGCGCCATGCCTCGACGCTGCTGACTTTCGACGCCGTCGTCGACGCCGTCTCGCAGATCGAGGCGCGGCGAGGCGCGGCGCCGGACGCTGCGGCGCTCAGCTGAGCCCGAGCGCCTTGCGGATCTCGGGTCGCGTGTCGTCGAAACGGCCGCGGAAGGCGCGGTCGGCGAGCAGGGCCTTCGCAACCTCGCGGCCGACCTTGTCGCCGGCGACGAGGTCGGTCGGGTAATGGAAGCCGCAGACGAGACGGCTCTCGCCATAGGTCTTGACGCGATCCTCGAAACGCGTGGCGAGTTCGGGCGCGACCTGGGTCAGCAATTCGGCGTAGAGCGCGGCGGTGGCGGCGTGCCCGGCGGGGAAGGACGTGCCGTCCGGCCGCGCACCGGGGCAGGGCTTGACCCTGACCCTGTTCCAGACGGAGAACGGGCGCGGCCGGCTGGTCAGGCGGCGCACGCTCAGGAGCACGATGCCGAGCTCGATCTGCGCCTCGCGGAAGAGCAGCCGCATCTCCCGATGCGTGCCCTCGACATAGGCGTGCTCGATGCCGTCGAGGAAGCGGTTGAGGGTCTGGAACTGGTCGGCGATGGCGGCCTTCTCGCGCTCGGGCGTCCGGGCCTGGGAGATCTGCAGCACGCTCTCGAACTCGGCCCGCTGCTCCGGCGAATTCAGCGCCGGGGGCAGGCCGATGAGGCGGGCGACATCGACCTTGCCCGGTTCGAGCCAGATCAGATTCGTGCGCTGCTGCGCCTGGAGCGGCGCAGGCGAGCCCAGCAGGGCGGCCACCATGGACAACAGCAGGGCGGCCCGGCAGAGGCAAGGCGGTCGCGGAGCGTGGCGGAGCATGGCGAATCCCGAAACAGATGACGAGCGCGATGAAATGGCATCGCAGCGCGCCTTGTCACGTCTTTTCGCGACGGCGCCGCGACGCGGGGCGCATTATCTGATCAGGGGCTACCAGCTCAGCCTGTCGATGCTGGTCGGTCGCCACTGCCGGCACTGGCCGAGCTGCTCGGCCTATGCCGACGAGGCGATCTCGCGCTTCGGGCTGTGGCGCGGCGGCTGGGTCGGGCTGGCGCGGATCTGCCGCTGCAACCCGCTCGGCACCAGCGGTGTCGATCTCGTCTGCGAGGAATTGCCGCCGGAAGCGCGCTGGCACGCGCCGTGGCGCTATGGCCGCTGGCGCGGCGTCAACGCCCCGCCGTCGTGACCGGGATGCGGGGCGGGGGCCTGCGCGGAAAACTCATTTCCTGACATGGGCGCAACTGCCCTTGTCCAGCGGCTGGAACGCCTGATCGCCGGGGATGACCGATCTGATCTCGTAATAGTCCCAGGGATATTTCGACTCGTCGGGCCGTTTCACGCGCGCCAGATACATGTCGTGCACCATGCGGCCGTCGGCCCTGATCGTTCCGTTCTTCGCGAAGAAATCGTTGATCGGCGTCTCGCGCATCGTCTTCATCACCGCGCCGCTCTCACCGGTCCCGGCGGTCGCGATGGCCTTGAGATAGTGCATCGTCGCCGAGTAGTTCGCGGCCTGGACCATCGTCGGCATGCGCTTGGTCTGCTCGAAATAGCGGCGCGACCATTTGCGCGTCTCGTCGTTGTAGTCCCAGTAGAAGCCGGTGGTCACGGCCATGTTCTGGGCGACCTGCAGGCCGAGGCTGTGCACGTCGCTGATGAAGACGTAGAGCCCGGCGAGCGTCTGTCCCGACGTCCGCAGGCCGAATTCCTCGGCCGCCTTGATCGCGTTGATCGCGGCGTTGCCGGCGGTCGCGAAGGCGACGACCTTGGCCTTCGAGCCCTGCGCCTGCAGCACGAAGGAGGAGAAGTCGTTGGCGTCCATCGGGTGGCGGGCCGAGCCGATGACGCGGCCGCCATTGGCTTTGACGGCGTCCGCGGCGTCGTTCTCGATGGCGTGGCCGCCGGCGAAGTCGATGGTGATGAAATACCACGAGTCGAGCCCGGCCCTGGCCAGCGTCGTCGCGATGCCGTTGGCGAGCGCGAAGGTGTCATAGGCGTAGTGGACGATCGTCGGGCCGCAATTCTCATTGGTGATCCGCGTCGTTCCCGGCGAAGTCGCGATCGCGATCCTGTTCTTCTGGGTGGCGACCTGGACCGCCGACAGCCCGGTGGCGGAATTGCCGAGGTCGATGATCATGTCGACGCTCTGGGTGTTGAACCAGGCGCGCGCCTGGTTGGCGGCGACGTCGGCCTTGTTCTGGTTGTCGGCGAAGACGACCTCGACGGGCTTGCCGAGCACCTTGCCGCCGAAATCCTCGACCGCCATCCGCACCGCCGTGACGCCGCCGGGCCCGGTCAGGTCGGCGAGGAAGCCGCTCATGTCGGTGAGGACGCCGATGCGCACGACATCATCGGAAACCGCAGGAGTCTGGGCTTTCGCGTCGATCGTTCCCGTCAGGGCGGCGGCGGCGCAGAGCAGTCGGAGAGGTTTCATCGTCCGGTCCCCCATCAGGTCGCGCCTCGCGAACGGCCGACCGTCGGGGCGACGGGGCCGCGCGGGATCGATCGGCCAGACTGGCACGGATGCTGACCCAAGGGAAATGGTAAAACCATTTGACCTTCAGCCGTGCCTGCTCGCCGTTTCGGAGCGCGGCCCTTGACGGCGGCCGATAGGGCCGGCCGTTGGGGTCGGCATTCGGAATGCAAGCAGCATTTGTACGGATGATTGACAAGTTAATTCACCTATGAAAATTTTGTTTCTCATAGACGAAAATAGCGCAGCGCGTAATCCTGCTGCCGGAGCCTCGTTCGATGAGGCCGAGCCGGCGTCGCGACACGGAGGAGATTTCCGGCAGCGGACGGCCAACAGGCCGCCTTGGACGGCAAGCGTGGAGCAGGCCACGAACCGGTTGAACTCAGCCCAGACAACAAAAAATGGGGAGGTTGAATATGGCGCATCCAGGTTTCACTCACATGCCGATGGGGGCTCTGCGGGGCTTTGTCCTCGGCCTTGCAGGGCTCGCAGCGACGTCGACCGCCATGCTGGCGCAATCGGGCGAGCCCTTCCGCATCGGCGTGCTGACCGACATGTCGGGCGCTGCAGCCGATCTCTCAGGGCAGGGGACCGCGCTCAGCGTCAAGATGGCGGTCGAGGATTTCGGCGGGCAGGTGCTCGGCCGCCCGATCCAGGTCGTCGAGGGCGACCATCTCAGCAAGCCGGACCAGGGCCTGGCGCTCGCCCGCAAATGGTATGACGAGGGCGTCAACGCGATCTTCGACGTCGGCCTGACCAGCCTTGCTCTCGCGGTGCAGGAACTGGCGCGCGAGAAGAACAAGACCGTCGTCTTCCTGTCATCGTCAGGCTCCGACATCACCGGCAAGGCGTGCAGCCCCAACGGCATCCACTGGACCTATAACAGCTACGCTCAGGCCTATGGCGTGGTCGACTACGTCCTCAAGCAGGGCGGCAAGGACTGGTATTTCATGACGATCGACTACGCGCTGGGCAGAAACATCCAGCGCGACGTCACCGAGATGATCACCGCCGCCGGCGGCAGCGTGCGCGGCGACGTCCGGCATCCTTGGGAGACCAAGGATTTCTCGTCCGACCTGCTCAAGGCGCAAGGGTCCGGCGCAAAGGTCATCGGGCTCGCGACCACGACCTTCCACGCCGCCAGCATCATCCGCCAGGCCGACGAGTTCGGCGTCCGGCCCAAGCAGAACGTCGTGGCGCTCAGCCTGACCCTGCACGACACCAAGGCGATGGGGTTGCAGACCGCGCAGGGACTGCAGGAGACCTCACCCTATTACTGGGACCAGAACGACGAGACGCGGGCTTTCGCCAAGCGCTATCACGAGCGCTTCAAGCGCATGCCGAACATGATCCAGGCCAGCGCCTACGGCGCGGTGACGCATTACCTGAACGCGGTCAAGGCCGCCGCGACCGACAAGACCGAGCCGGTGATCGCGAAAATGAAGGAAACGCCGATCAACGATTTCATGACCAAGAACGGCTCGATCCGCGTCGATGGTCGCGTCATGCGCGACATGGTGGTGCTGGAAGCGAAAAAGCCGGCCGAATCCAAGGGCGAATGGGACCTCTACAAGGTCGTCGCCGAGGTGCCGCGCGACAAGGCGTTCCAGCCCGCCGATCCCGCGGTCTGCCCGCTGGTGAAATAGCATCAAGAACGCCAAATCCGCCTGCGCGCTGGCCAACGCCTGCGCGCAGGCGGACCGCGTCAGGAGACCCGCCATGCTCGACAATGTCCGCGCCGCCGTCGCCCACCGCCCAAAGCAGCCGCTCGACATCGAGACTTTGTCGCTCGACAACCTGTTTCCCGGCGAGGTGCTGGTCGAGATGAAGGCGGCCGGGATCTGCCATACGGACCTCACGCTGTTCGACGGCTCGCGCGCCTGGACCGACTATCCGCTCGTGCTCGGGCATGAGGGCGCCGGCGTCGTGGCCGAGACTGGGCCCGGCGTGACCTCGGTGAGGGCCGGCGACCATGTCATCCTCGGCGCGATCCCCGAATGCGGCGAATGCCCGGCCTGCCGCAGCACCCGGCTGACCAATCTCTGCGACACCTTTTTCAAGCCGTATCCGCGCCGCCCCTTCTCGCTCGATGGCCGCCCGGTGCGCGCCTTCGTCGAGCTCGGCACCTTCTCCAGCCACGCCGTCGTCCGCGAGACGCAGGTCTGCAAGATCAGGTCGGACGCGCCGCTCGACGTGGTCTGCTGCATGGGCTGCGCCGGGGCGACCGGGCTCGGCGCGGCGGCCTTCACGGCGCAGGTGACGCCCGGTAGCACGGTCGTCGTGTTCGGGCTCGGCGGGATCGGCACGAACGTCATCGACGGGGCCCGCATCTGCGGCGCGACGCGGATCATCGGCGTCGACACCAATCCGGCCAAGGAGAAGACCGCGCGGATCGCGGGGCTGACCGATTTCGTCAACCCGAAGGATATCGCGGGCGATCTCGTCGGGCATCTGCGCGAGATCACCAAGGGAGGGGCCGATTATGCCTTCGAATGCGTCGGCTCGGCCCAGCTCTGGACGCAGGCGGTCGAGTGCACCCGCATCGGCTGGGGCACGGCGGTGATGGTCGGAATCCCGCCGAGCAGCCACGAGACGATCGCCTTCCGGACGCGCTCGATCCTGGAGGGCCGGCGGATCATGGGCTGCTATATCGGCAACGTGAAGACCCGCAGCCAGCTTCCGGAGCTGGTCGACTGGTACATGGACGGCAGGCTCTCGCTCGACCAGCTCGTCTCGGCGCGCATTCCGCTGGAGCAGATCAACGAGGGCTTTGCGGAGCTCAAGGCCGGCAACGTGCTGCGCAGCGTGGTGCAGTTCTAACCGCCCGGCCGCCTCACCGGACAGGCGGGAGCAGCTCGCCGATCCAGCCGCGCGCCTTGAGGAAGGACCGGCAATTGGGCTCGAAATAGGTCTGCCGGTCGAGATATTCCTGGACCGGCTTGGACAGCCACCAGCTCATCGAGACCTTCTTCAGCGTGTCCGATCCGGCATCGTCCTTCACCGTCTTGGCGAAGCAGGAATAGGTGCCGGGCCGCTGCGTGGTGCTGCGATAGCCGGACAGGCCCTCGACCTGCGAAAAGCTCTCGACGCCGGCGCGCGCCGTCTCGCCATAGACCAGGAAGGCGGTGAGATTCTCGACGCCGACCTCGCTCTGGAGGGCCGCGAGCGCATAGCTGCCCCGTGCCGAGCGGGTCGCGAGCAGGGCGCGTAGCGGGCCCTGCAGGACCGGCAGCAGCGAGTCCGGAATCCGGTCGGGCAGCAGGTCGGCGTTGGGTTCGTCGGTCTGGTCGCGTGGCTCGTTGGCGATGTGGATCACGGCGGGGCGAAGCCCGGCGGCCTTAAGGCCGCGCGCGATCTCGGCCGTCGTGGTCGCGCCGTCATTCTCGAAATAGCCGCCATCGACGATGCTGAGGATCACGGCGCAGTCACGGGAGAAGCGGCCGCTCGGCGAGACCACCGGGAAACGGGCGCTGTTGCTGACGGCGCTGGCGACGGTGAGGTCGCGGCCCTCGCCGGGACGCAGCCGGGCGCAGCGGGCGTCGTCGTTTTGCGTGCGTCCCGGCTCAGGCAGCCGGCCGAGCAGGGCGTTGACGTCATAAGCGTCGACGAAGAGCGGTTCGGAGCCGAGTTTCGCGTCGATCTGGCTCGACAGGACGCGCCGGCCGGTCTCCTCAGCCGTGCCGTTGAGCACCAGCAGCGGCAGCCAGCCGCCATCGCGGCGGCGCTCGGCGCCCAGACGCGTGAAAGAGCCCGCGAGATCGCCAGCGCTACGCGCGCCGGCCGGGGTCGGCGGCGCGCCGGCATGGCTGCGATAGGAGGCGATCCAGCGATCCTCGAGAATGGCGGCGCGGTCGCGGAAGGGTTTGCCGGCCCAGAGCCAGCCGAGCCAGCGCTCGAAGAACAGCAGCGGCTCGCCCGTCGCCATGGCGAGCGCGGTGTGGGAGAGGAAATCGTCGCTGGCGAGGATCTGCAGGCAGTCGCGCCAGCTTCCGGCGACCGGGCGCCTGAAGAAATGGTCCGGCTGTGCGCCCGTGCACGGCGGCGCGGCTCCGGCGCGGGCGTCGGCCATGGCGGCGACGGTCTGGGCTGCGCCGAGCGAGCCGCCGGAGACGCCCGAGATCGCGAAGATGCGGCGCGCCAGCAGGGGCGTGGCGGGCGAGGGGCCCTCGCAATCACGCCCCGGCTCGAGGCAGGGGTTGTCGAGCAGTTCGCCGAGCACCGTCGCGGTGAAGAACGCCGCCCGCGAGGCCCCGCCGGCCGTGGTCACCAGGATGGGGCGCGGGCAGTTCTTGCCGATGCAATTGGCCTGTTTCCAGGCCTCCGCGGCGGCGGCCAGGTTTTGCGCCGGCAGCGGCTCGATGCCGGCGCGGCGAACGTCGTTGGGGTGGCCGTACCAGGCCACGAGCGCGACCCAGGCCAGCGCGAAGAACAGGGTGAAGGGGACATGCGAACGCTGGCTCCATTCGCCGAGCTTGGAGAACAGCGGAATCCAGGCGCCGAGCAGCACCGGCACGAGATAGATGCCATTGGCGACCTGCAGCACCTGCTCGCCGAACAGCGCCGTCAGCACCAGCGCGACGAAGCCGATCACCAGATAGACGCTCGCCTGCATGACGATGGCGTGCTGGCGGTCCGGATCGTCGTCGCCCAGCGTGGCGGCGAGGAATTGCGGCCGCATCGGCACGAAGCCGGCGTTCTCGCGGGCGATCTCGCGGACATTGCGCAGCCACAGCACGAAATGCGCGACGAAGGCGCCGGCGAGCGCAAGATAGAAGCCCAGTCGCTCCTCCTGCACGATGCGGGCCGACTGGGCGAGCGTGCCGTCGCCGGTGTCGGGCAGGTCGCGCAGCGCCGCGTCATAGCCCATCCAGACCGCGAGATAGGTCAGCGCCGCCAGCAGATAGGGCATGAGCACGACCCAGATGCGGAAGCGCCGGTCGTAGATCGCGCGGTCGCGATCGGTCAGTTCGCGCTTGGGCCCGATCAGCCAGGCGCTGTCGCGCAGCAGGTACTGGGCCGAGGACTGCACCATCATCGCCCAGAGGAAGATGTGGAGCAGGAAGTAGCAGGCCCAGCGCATGAAGCTGGCGAAGAGGTTGCCGTTCGCCGTTTCGCCTCCCACGATGGCGGGGCCGCCGAAGGTCAGAAACAGGTCGCGCGCCTGGTTAACGCCGACTAAAAGAACAAAGCCCAATGCAACTGCAAGTGCAGAGACGCGGCAGGCGTAAAGAACGCGAAGTCCATCGGCGATCGAGACGATCGGACCGGGCGGGATATCACGAAGAGCGGGGGCGGCGTTAAGGGTCATGCGCGCTCCAATGCTTGTCGGCTGGAGAAACGGCATGTCGAAGACGTTAGGTCAGCATCGGCTGCCTGGCAAGTGGTTTTGCCCGCCGGCGCCGATTGCCTGCCGCGTCCCGCTCGTATAGCGAAGGGCGCAGCGCCGGGGACGAGAGTCCGCCGGCCCCGTCGCGATCCCCGGCCGGATGCGGTCGCGGCGGCCTCAGCCTGGTATCCGGTCTTTGCTTACGGGGTTTGTATCCCCGAGTGAGCGGGAGCAAGACGATGACGATTTCCCTGACATTTCCCGATGGCGCGCAGCGCGAGTTCCCTTCCGGCATCACCGGCAAGGCGATCGCCGGCGGCATTTCTCCCTCCTTGCTGAAGCGCACCGTCGCGATGGCGCTCGACGGCGTCGTCGTCGATCTCAGCGACGCGATCGCCAGGGATTCAAAGATCGAGTTCCTGACTCGGGACGATCCGCGCGCGCTGGAGTTGATCCGGCACGACTGCGCCCATGTGCTGGCCGAGGCCGTGCAGGAACTCTGGCCCGGCACGCAGGTGACGATCGGCCCGGTGATCGAGGGCGGCTTCTTCTACGATTTCGCCCGCAACGAGCCGTTCACGCCCGAGGACCTGCCGGTCATCGAGCAGAAGATGCGCGAGATCGTCGCGCGCGACGCGCCCTTCACCAAGGAGGAATGGAGCCGCGACAAGGCCAAGGCGTTCTTCCGCGACAAGGGCGAGGCCTACAAGGTCGAGCTCGTCGACGCGATCCCGGAAGACCAGACGCTGAAGATGTACGCTCAAGGAGCGTGGATCGACCTCTGCCGCGGGCCGCATATGACCTCGGTCGGCAAGGTCGGCACGGCCTTCAAGCTGATGAAGGTGGCGGGAGCCTATTGGCGCGGCGACAGCGACAACGCGATGCTGACGCGCATCTACGGCACGGCCTTCGCCAAACAGGAGCAACTCGACGCCCATCTGACGCAGATCGAGGAGGCCGAGAAGCGCGACCACCGCAAGCTCGGCCGCGAGATGAACCTGTTCCACTTCCAGGAGGAGGGGCCGGGCGTCGTGTTCTGGCACTCCAAGGGCTGGCGGCTGTTCCAGGAAATCCTGAGCTATATGCGCCGGCGGCTCGCCGCCGACTATGAGGAGGTCAACGCGCCGCAGATCCTCGACAAGTCGCTCTGGGAGACCTCGGGCCATTGGGGCTGGTACCAGGACAACATGTTCGCGGTGAAATCGGCGAGCGCGTTCGAGAATCCCAACGACGCGACCAAGGACCAGAAGGTTTTTGCGCTCAAGCCGATGAATTGCCCGGGCCATGTCCAGATCTTCAAGCATGGTCTCAAGAGCTACCGCGATCTGCCGATCCGGCTGGCGGAATTCGGCAACGTCCACCGCTACGAGCCGTCCGGCGCGCTGCACGGGCTGATGCGCGTGCGCGGCTTCACCCAGGACGACGCCCACATCTTCTGCGCCGAAGAGCATCTCGCCGCCGAGTGCCTGAAGATCAACGAGCTCATCCTGTCGGTCTATGCCGATTTCGGCTTCACCGCCGACCTCGTCATCAAGCTCTCGACGCGGCCCGAGAAGCGCGTCGGCACCGATGCGATGTGGGACCATGCCGAGGAGGTGATGTCGGAGGTTCTGGAGCAGATCCGGAGCGAATCCAACGGCAAGATCAGGACCGAGATCAATCCGGGCGAGGGCGCCTTCTACGGGCCGAAGTTCGAATATGTCCTGCGCGACGCGATCGGGCGCGACTGGCAATGCGGCACGACGCAGGTCGATTTCAACCTGCCCGAACGCTTCGGGGCCTTTTATATCGGCTCGGACGGCGAGAAGAAGACGCCGAGCATGGTCCATCGCGCCATTTGCGGCTCGCTGGAGCGCTTCTGCGGCATCCTGATCGAGAACTTTGCCGGCCACTTTCCGCTCTGGCTCGCGCCCGAGCAGATTCTGGTCTGCCCGATCACCTCGGAAGCCGATCCTTACGCCGAGCAGGTCACCATCGCCTGCATGAACGCCGGGCTGCGCGCCCGCGCCGATCTCCGTAACGAGAAGATCAGCTACAAGGTGCGCGAGCATTCGCTGGCCAAGGTTCCGGTGATCCTGGCGGTGGGCAAGCGCGAGGCCGAGGAGCGGACGGTCACCGTCCGCCGGCTCGGCAGCCAGGCGCAGACGGTGATGTCGCTGGCGGAGATGATCGCGGCGCTGACCGAGGAGGCGACGCCGCCGGACCTCAAGCGCGTGAGGGCGGAGCGGGCAGCGGCGTGAGAGCCTAGTCTCATTGCGAGGAGCGCAGCGACGAAGCAATCCAGGGGGACGTAGAGCACGGCCGCCTCTGGATTGCTTCGCTGCGTTCGCAATGACGGGTCAAGCCGACGCCGCGCCTCTCGCGAATCGTCTCGATCCCATGCAAGATCGCGCCTCATGCTGACCGGCTCCTATCGCAAGCGGCTCGAGGCCGATCTCACCCGCTGGGTCGGGGAAGGACTTGTCAGCGCCGGCAGCGCCGCGACGATCCGCCAGTCGCTGGCGCGTGAGGGCGGCTTCCGGCTGCCGGGGTTGCTCGGCCTGTTCGGCGGGCTCCTGATCGCCTCCAGCGTCGCCGCCTTCGTCGCGGCGAACTGGGAGGAAATGCCGCGGCTGATGAAGCTCGGCATGATCCTGGCCGCCATCGTCGTCGCGCTCGCCATCGCCGCGCGGCTGGAGCGCAAGGGCTCGGAGATGGGCGCCGACGCCGCCGCGACCTGCGGCGTCCTGATCTTCGCGGCGGGCATCGCGCTCGTCGGCCAGATGTACCACCTGCCGACCGACTGGGCCGCCGGCTCGCTGCTGATCGCGCTCGGCGCGCTCGCCGTCGCCATCCTGCTGCGTTCGGACGGGGCGCTGATCGTCGCGCTCGTGGCGCTGACGAGCTGGAGCATCGGGCGCTGGAGCGAGCAGCAGGGCTTTCCGCATCTGCCGTTCTTCCTGCTCTATGCGCCTGCCTTCTGGATGGCGCTCGGACGACGCAGCAGGTTCGTCCACCACATCGCGGTCCTGGCGCTTGCCGGCTGGCTCGCGCTCGTGCCGGGCGACTGGCTCAACGACCGCTTCGACTACGGCCTGCTGGCCTATGGCATCGCGGCCTCGGTCGTCTTCGTCGTGCTCGGCGGGCTCGCGCTCGACCGCGGCCTGCCGCCGCTACTGAGCGCCTTCCTGCCCTGGGGCCTGCTCGGGCTGATGATCGGCGTCGATGTCGAGCTGATCCGTATCCTCGACGCGGCCGGCTCGCGCGCGGGCAGCGCCAGCGTGCCGGTCTATCTCGCCTATGCCGCCGCCGTTCCGGCCGCACTCGCGCTCGCCGCGTTGGCGCGCGACCGGCGCTTCGCCTGGCCGCTGGCCGGGGCGCTGCTGATGTCGCTGCTGATCCCGGTCGTGTTCTGGTCCGGCGGCGTCGTCACCCTGCCCGGCAAGATCGTGGTCGCGAGCCTGACGCTGCTGATCGCGATCATGCTCGTCGTCGCTGGCGCTGCCGGCGGCGTCAGGCGGCTGACCTTGGCGGGCTCGGCTCTCTTCGGCCTCGCCATCCTGATCCTGCTCTGGCAGACGATCGGCACGCTGCTCGACCAGTCGCTGTTCTTCCTCGCGGCCGGAGCGATCCTGCTGGGCCTGGCGAGCGGCGCGCGAAAACTGTTCGCGCGCTTTTCCAGACCGGCGACGGAGGCCGCCTGATGCGCGCGCCATCGCTCGACGGGCTGGTGTCGCGGGTCCCCGTGCTCTGGCGCGCGCTGGCGGCGATGCTTGTGCTGTGCGGCCTGATCGGCGCGATCGTCGAGAGCCGGGCTCGGATCCTGCGCTCGGGAACCGAAGTGCGGCTCAGGACCGTTCCGGTCGATCCGCGCGACCTGTTCCGTGGCGATTATGTCGTCCTGAGCTACGACATCAGCGAGGTCGACGCCGGTGCGGCCGACGCGATCCGGGATTTCAAGCGCGGGCAGGCGGTGCATGTCAGGCTGGTCCGCGACGCCGACGGCTTTGCCCGCGCCGCCGGCGTGTCCGCCGAGCGCCCCCCGGTGACCGGGTCCGACGTCGTCATGGCGGGGCGGGTGCTCTCCACCGGCGCCTGCGCGCGAAGCGAAGACGGCAGCGTCGATTGCGCGCGCGGCCGCAACGGGTTGCGCATCGCCTACGGTCTCGAAAGCTACTTTGTGCCGCAGGGCAGCGGCCGGGCGATCGAGCGCACGCCGGCGAGCCGCGTCGAGGTCGTGGCGGGGGTCTCCGCATCGGGCGAAGCCGCGATCAAGCGGCTTCTGATCGACGGCAAGCTCGTGCACGCCGAGCCGCCCTACTGAACCGGTTTCGTCGTTCGCCACGCGCCGGCGACACGCGCGGCCATCGCTCGGGCGCGACGCACGCGCTTGTGATCGAGATCACGGTCGCGCCGGTGGATTTTCGTCTACATGAACGGTAGATGAACGTCAGCGATAGGTTTCGTTCATCCCGTTCGATCGTTTCGGGCGGCCGTCGCTCCCGGCGATAGGTCCGGTTCCGGGTCGAGAACGGCTTGGCGAGAGGCGCGACCAGTGAAGCAGGCGCTCGATTTCGGACGGTTTTTCGTGTTCGGTCGCCCGGCCACGGACAGCAGTCCCGTCGGTGTCGCGTCGGTGCGGGACGCCCGGATCGATGTGATCCGCGGGCTCGCGCTGCTGGTCATCTTCGTCAATCACATGCCCGGCAACGTCTTCGCCCGCTACATGCCGAACAATTTCGGCTTCTCCGACGCGGCCGACGTCTTCGTCCTGCTCGCCGGCGTCTCGGCGACGCTGGCCTATGGCGCGATCATCGAACGGCGCGGATACGGCGTCGCGGCCCTGCGGATCGGCGCGCGCCTCTGGACGCTCTACATCGCCCATATCGCCGTGTTCCTGATCATCTGCGGCATCGTCGCGACCGCCGTGACGCGCACGCAGAACCCGCTCTACATCGAGGCGATCAACATCCAACCCTTCTTCAGCGACACGCTCTCGGCGCTGGTCGATGCGCTGACGCTGCAATACCAGCCCTATTATCTCGACATCCTGCCGCTCTATATCGCGCTGCTCGCCTGTTTCCCGGCGATCTACTGGGGCGTGCGCATCAGTCCGGCGCTGACGCTCGCGCTCTCGCTGGCGATCTGGCAGGGCGCCGTCGCCTTCGGGATCAACCTGCCCAATTCCGGCTCGTCCGGATGGTTCTTCAATCCCTTCGCCTGGCAGGTGCTGTTCTGCATCGGCGTGGTGATCGGCCGCGGCAGCCAGCTCGGCGTCGCCGCGCCGCCGCTGCGCCTCTTCGACGCGGTCGCCGTCGGCTATCTCGCTCTCGCGCTGATCGTGAAGCTCTCGTCCGGCAACCCGTTCGGCGTCGCGGCGCTGAACAATTGGATCGACACCGTCCAGCTCGGCACCGACAAGACCAACCAGGCCTGGGCCCGCATCGGCCATGTCGTCGCCCTGTCCTGGCTCGTCATCCGTATCGCGCCGGCGGGGAGCGCCCTGCTTTCGCTGCCGGGAGGGCGAATTCTCGCCAGCATCGGCCGACATTCCCTCGAGGCGTTCTGCGCCAGCCTCGTCCTGTCGATCGCCGGGCAAATCGCGATGGCCGAGACCTCTTTCGCGCTCGGACCGCAGTTGCTCATTTGTCTCGCCGGCGTTACGATACTGGCAGGCTTGGGGATTTTCCTGTCGTGGTATCAGTCTCTCGTCAAGCAGGGCGCGCACGCCGGTCCGGCTCGCGCGCCAGGGCTCTCCGCGCAGCAATTCTGACATCGCTGTGTATGACGAGCCCTGCGCTGGCAGGGCCGATGACGCTTGCCGACCTGACCGATCGGCGCTGCCGGTTCGGAGCGGCGCAGCAGCGCTTCGAGCCGATCCTGCCGGCGGCGAAGATGGCGATGCGGGAGACCGGCGCTGTCAAGATCGTCGCGCTCGGCTCCTCGACCACGGAAGGCTCCGGCGCGAGCGCGCCCGAACGCAGTTATCCCGCCGTCCTGGCCGCCGAGCTGAAGCGGCGGCTGCCGACGGTCGAGATCATGGTCGTCAACAAGGGCGTCGGCGGCCAGTCGGCCTATGACATGCTCCAGCGCATGGACGCCGACGTGATCGAGGAAAAGCCCTCGATCGTGATCTGGCAGACCGTCGTCAACGACGCCATCCGCCATGTCGGCGAGGAGAAGATCGCCAAGATCCTGACCAAGGGCATCAAGAAGGTCCAGGCTGCCGGCATCGACCTGGTGATGATGGACCTGCAATGGCTGCCGCGCGAGGGCCGCTACCCCAAATATGATGATTATCGCGCCGTTTTGACGAGGATCGCCGATGAGAACGGCGTCTCGGTGTTTCCGCGCTATGCCATGATGAAGAGCTGGTCCAGGTCGCAGAGGTTCACCGCCGAGGAGCTCGTGGGGATGGACGGGCTGCACATGGTCGATGCGAGCTATCGCTGCCTCGCCATCCGCGTCGCCGACGGGCTGGTCAGCGGGCTGACCGGCGCCAAGCCCGAACTGGCCGAAAGCCCGAAGCCGATCAACTGAGCCCGCGAGCGACGCCTCAGCGCGCGATCACCTCGATATCGCGATCGAGGCCGCTCTCGACCTTGAAGTCGCTGGAGTGGACCCGGCCTTCCTGCCGCGCGATCAGCACATAGTCGCCCTCGGCCAGGATGACCTGCGGGAATGCGCCGATCGCCTCGCGGATGACGTCTCCGCCCGGCGTCAGCACGCTGAAGGCGGTGCCGGCGAAGGCCTCGCCGCCGGGCGAGGCGACGAGCTTCAGGGTCACGCGGGCGGCGCGGTGGTGCAGGGTCGCGTCGGTGACCTTGCCCGACTCCACCTTCACGTCGGCGCGCTGGATCGCGTTGGAATCGCCGTAGGTCGAGACGATGTGGTAGGTGCCCTCCGGCAGGCGGATCAACTCGCCGGCCTTTGCCCGCGAGACGACCTGGCGCCCCTCGGAATTGCCCTGCAGCGGCACAAAGACCGAGAAGCTGATCTGGGCCGGGGCGATGGGGTTGTCGCCGATCGATCCGGCCAGCGTCAGCCCGCCGGCGCTGATCGCCACGCGCTCGCGCAGACCGCGCGGGCCGAGCGTGACGCGCTTTGTGCCGCTGGCGAAGCCATAAGCCGCGTGCAGCAGATAGCTGCCGGGCTCCAGCGTAAAGGCTGGCTCGGCCTCGGTGGAGCGCGCCACGATGCGCGGCGGCGAGCCGTCGGCGGTGTCTGCGAGCACGCGCCAGACCAGCCCGGTGCGAATGGCGGACGCGTCTCCCGCGAACTCCGCCGAAAGCGTCAGCAGGGCCGGGCCCGTCGGCAGGGGCTCGGGTGAGATCGACGGCAGCGTCTGTGCGGGGAGCGGCGTCGACAGCGGCGTGGCGGGGCGGATCGGCGGCAGGACGAGCGTCTGGGCGGCGGCGGGCAGCGCCGGCGCGAGCAGCAAAGCGAGGGCCACACCGCGCAACGCCGGGGCGAGGCGATGTCGCGCCGCTCCGGATTGGAATCCGATCAATTGAAACATGCGTCCGGCCCTTGATGCCCTTGCGTGCATGTCTGAACAGCTTTGCTTGTCCTGATCATGGCGAACCACTAGTTCAGACGGCAGCCGCAGGCGGAGCCGTCCCGTCCGCCCCGTCCCTGATCTCGCGCCCGGATGCTTCATGACCGATACGCTCGCCCTGCTCAAGCTGCGCCGCTCGGTGCCGCCGCAATTCCTCGCCGCGCCCGGCCCCGATGATCGTCAACTCGCCGAGCTTCTGACCATCGCCACGCGCGTGCCCGACCACGGCAAGCTCGCGCCCTGGCGGTTCGTCGTCTTCTCGGGGGCGGCCAAGGACAAGGCGGCCGATATCGTCGCGGAGGGCTTCAGGGCCAAGAACCCCGAGGCCGATGCCGACAAGATCGCCTTCGAGCGCGGCCGGCTCGGCGCGCCGCTGGTGATCGCGGTGGTCTCGACGGCAAAGCCGCATCCGAAGATCCCCGAATGGGAACAGGAGCTGTCGGCCGGCGCGGTCTGCATGAACCTGCTCGTCGCGGCGCAGGCCATGGGCTTCGGCGCATCCTGGCTGACGAACTGGTTCGCCTTCGATCGCGCCGTGCTGACGAGCTTCGGCCTGTCCGCCGAGGAGCGCATCGCCGGCTTCGTCCATATCGGCACGGCCGAGACGGTTCCGGCTGACCGCGAGCGGCCGAACCTCGCCGACATCGTCACGCATTACGGAGCCTCAAGCGCATGATCTATTCGACCGCCCTGCAGGACCACGGCCTGCCGCACGATCCGTTCAAGGCGATCGTGACGCCGCGCCCGATCGGCTGGATCACGGCGCTGAATAGCAAGGGCGAGGTCAATCTCTCGCCCTACAGCTTCTTCAACGCGGTCTCGTCGCGGCCGCACATCGTGATGTTCTCGTCGGAGGACAAAAAGGACGCGGTCTCCTTCGTTGAGGAGACCGGCGAATTCACCTGCTCGATCGTCAGCAAGGCGCAGGCGCAGCAGATGAACCTGACCTCCGCGCCGCTGCCGCCCGGGCAGAGCGAATACGCCCATGCCGGGCTGGAGATGGCGCCGTCGCAATTCGTCAGGCCGCCGCGCGTGGCGGGCAGCCCCGCCGCACTGGAGTGCAAGCTGCTCTCGGTGCAGCAGCTCGTCGATCTTGACGGCAAGGCGATCCCGCGCTGGATGGTGCTGGGCCAGGTCGTCGGCATCTTCATGGACGATTCCTGCATCCGGAACGGCCGCTTCGACACCGCGCTCGCCAACCCGATCGCGCGCTGCGGCTATGCCGACTATGCCGAGGTCGATAAGCTGTTCTCGATCATCCGTCCGCCCGGAGGCTGAGGAGGACGCTTGCCCCCGCCGCCCGAGCCCGACGAGGACTGGCGGATGACCGTGAACCTCCTCGCGGTCATCGCGGCGCTTCTCATCCTCGGCGCGGGGGTCTGGCTGATCTTCGAACTCGACCGGGCGAAGAAGGCGCAGGACTGTCTGTCCTCGACGCAGCGGGCCTGCCGGCGCATCCAGACGAACTGACGCGGATTCAGCTCAGCTTGTTGGTCTTCCAGCAGGCCGACGACGTGGCCCGGCTGCGCCAGACGCCCGTGCCCTTGCATTCGGTCAGAGGCGTCGTGCAGACCTTCGCGATGCAGGCGCTGGCGTTGTTGGAACTCTTCTGGCAGCGCGCTTCACAACCCTGATAGATCTGCGTGCAGGAGTTGGCCGTGGTCCGGCAGCCCTCCTGGGCCCATGCGGGACCATCGAAAAAGACAAGACAAGCGCAGACCGTGAGTCCAAGGACCGCTTTCATCAGAATGTCCTCCGATGCCGTTACGTAATGTAGCCGGCGGAAGCATTCCTCGCAACTTATACGATGATCGTTTTCGGCGTCGGCGGTCGCTTCATGCCCTCGGCAGCGGCCCGCTCGCCTTGTAGTCGCCCATCGTCGCCAGCGCGGCGTTGATCGCGGCTGCGTCCAGCGCCACACCCTGCGGCAAGGTCAGGCGCGGCGGCTCCAGCGCGACGACGGCGCCGGGCGCGATCGCCGCGACCGCGCGCTGCGCCCGCGAGACGCAGCCGCCGCAATGCATCCCCGTGATCTCGAAAACCTGAGTCATTCGAATCGCCTCCGGGCGTTTATTCAGCCAGCCTGTCGGCGCGCGCCCTGAGACGCTGCGCCCTGACGAGATGGGGACGATCGAGCATTTCGCCATCGAGCCCGATCACGCCGACGCCGGGATTGGCGGCGAAGAGCGCGATGATCGCATCCGCCTTGGCGAGTTCGGCGGGGGCGGGCAAAAACACCTCGTTGGCGGCCGCGACCTGCGCCGGATGGATCGCCATCTTGCCGGTGAAGCCGTCGCGCCGCGCGGCGATGCACTCGGCGCGGAAGCCGGCCTCGTCGCGGAAGCTGGTGAAAACGGTGTCGATCGCGTCGACCTGCGCGGCGGACGCCGCAAACAGCGTCAGCGACCGCGCCAGGCGATACGGGTCCGTGTAGCAGCCGTCGGCCAGCCGATTGGTCTCGGCCCCGAGATCGGCTGAGAGATCCTCCGCGCCCCAGGTCAGGGCGGCGAGGCGGTGGGTCGCGCCGGCATAGCTCGACAGGCCGAAGATGCTCTTGCCGGTCTCGGTCGCGATCGGGATGATTTTCGTCGCGCCGTCGGGCAGGTCGTTCTCGGCCTCGCGCACCGCGATCTGCGCGCCGAGATGGCTGGCGTCGACGCCGCCTTCGGCCTTGGGCAGCATGATCGCGTCGGGTGCGCCCTGCATCACCGCGTCGAGATCGGCCGGCGTCAGGCCGGTCGTCAGCGCGTTGACCCGCACGATCAGGCGCGGGCGCTTCGCCAGCCGGCGCGTATCGTGCAGGAAGGCGAGCGTGATGCGCCTGGCCTCCTGCTTGGCGTCGAGCGCGACGGAATCCTCGAGATCGAGGATCAGCGCATCGGCGCCGCTCTCCAGTCCCTTCTGCTGCTTGCGGGGGCTGTCGCCGGGCACGAACAGGAGCGAGCGCATGCGGATCAGACCGCGATGGGGGCGGGCGCGGGATGCTTGCGCATGAAGGCCTGGCGGCGGCATTGCGCGACCAGCGTGCCGTCCTGCTTGTAGGCCTTGTGCTCGAATTCGACGATGCCGGCGTCGGGCCTGGAGCGCGATTCGCGCTTGGCGACGATCAGCGTCGTGCAATTGATCGTGTCGCCCTCGAAGAGCGGGGCGGGGAAGACGACGTCGGTCATGCCGAGATTGCCGATCGTCGTGCCGATCGTGGTGTCGTTGACCGAGATGCCGATCATCAGCCCGAGCGTGAACATTGAGTTCATCAGCGGCTTGCCCCATTCGGTCTCGGTCGCGCAGAAATGCGCATCGATATGAAGCGGTTGCGGGTTCAACGTCATGTTGGAGAACAGCATGTTGTCCATCTGGGTGACGGTGCGGGTGATGCCGTGCTCGATCAGCGCGCCGACCTGGAAATCGTCGAAATAGATGCCGCCGCGCTTGTGCCGGGTGCCTGCCGTCATCGCCTTCGTCTCCCTGTCGTGGCCGGCGCGCAAAGCCCTTTGCCGCCGAGGTTTAACGGTTCGCTTACCATAATCGGGCCAGTCTCCACAGGCGTTCAGCGACATGCGGCAGCCACCGGCCGGCAGGCTTGCGCCCGAGAGCCTCGATGTTCCTGTTCACCACCCCGCCGACGCGCGAAACGCAAGCTTCCCAGGCTCCCAACCCTGTCGTCGCCGCCATCCGCCAGGGGGCGGAGAAGACCGGGGCCGGCTTTGACTACCTGCTCAAGACCGCGCAACGCGAATCGGCGCTGGAGCCCGAGGCCAAGGCGAAAACCTCGAGCGCGACCGGACTGTTCCAGTTCATCGAGCAGACCTGGCTGTCGATGATCCGGCAGGAGGGTCCGAAACAGGGCCTCGGCACGCTCGCCGGCGCGATCAGCGAAGGCGATAATGGCCGCCTGACGGTCGCCGACCCGGCCGCGCGAGAGAAGATTTTGCAGCTTCGCACCGATCCGCAGGTCTCGGCCGTGATGGCCGGCGCGCTGACGCAGAAGAACCGCGAGCAGCTCGCCGCCTCGCTCGGCCGCCAGCCGCATGCGGGCGAGCTCTACATGGCCCATGTGCTGGGCGCGCGCGGGGCCTCCGACCTGATCCGCACCGCCGGCAGCGATCCGGGCCGCGTCGCGGCGAAGGACTTTCCGGATGCCGCCGCCGCCAATCGCGGCATCTTCTTCGACAAGTCCGGCCGGGCGCGCTCGGCGCAGGAGGTCTATGGCGTGCTTGCCGCCAGCCACGCCAACACGCAGCTCGCGGCGACGACGGCCGCGACGGCCGGCGCGACAGGGCAGGGCGCCGACAAGCCGGTCGAGATCGCCGCCGCCTTGCAGCCGGGCCGGGCGCGCGGCCTGATCGGCCTGTTCTCGACCGAGGGCTCGCGCGAGCCGGTCTCGAAGGCCGTCGCCAATCTCTGGACGACGCCGCGAACAGGGGGCACGCGACTGGCATCTCTCGACCCGGCCGACCGCTATTTCCCGCGCCAGACGCAGACCGACGCCGCGCCGGCTCCCGTGGCCGCGCCGGCGGAACAGGCAGCCTGGTCGGCGCTGCCCGCCCGCCCGGTCAGCGCGAGCCTGCCGCCGAGCCGCCCGGCCGACCTGACCCAGCCCGCCGCCGTCCAGATACCCGTCAGGACATCGGCCAAGGCGAAACGCGCCGGCCCGCTCGACCTGTCCTCCTTCATGGTGACGGGAGGCAAGTCATGATCGTGCGCCGCTTCCTGCTCTGGGCCCGCACTGCCGATGCCCAGGCGCGCGCGGCGGGGTCGGCGGCGCTGGCGGGGGCCTATCTGCGCTCCGCCATGTCCGATGACGACCGGCGCGAGGCGGAAACCGCGCTGATCGCGCTGGTCGATGATCCCTCGCCGCTGGTGCGCCGCGCCATCGCCGAGGAGATGGCGCATGCGCGCCACGCCCCGCGCACGCTGGTGCTGAGCCTGATCGCCGAACAGAGCGATGTCGCGGCCTTGATGCTGGCGCATTCGCCGGTGCTGAGCGAGGCCGATCTGGTCGACGCCGCCGCGATCGGCGACGAACTGGCGCAGCGCGCCATCGCTCTGCGGCCGCATCTGCCCGCCGGCGTCGCGGCGGCTCTCGCCGAGGTCGGCTGCGAGGCGGCGCTGGTGACGCTCGCAGGCAATCCCACCGCCGATGTTCCCGATTTCTCGCTGGAGCGCATGGTCGAGCGGGCCGGCTCGTCCGGGAGCCTGCGCGAGGCGCTGCTGGCGCGGGCCGATCTGCCGCCAGGGCTGCGGCAGGCCATCGCCGCGATGGTTTCCGACGCGCTGGCGAGCTTCGTCAGCGGCTGCGGCTGGCTGACGCCGGAGCGCAGCGCTAGGCTCGCGCGCGAATCGACCGAGCGCGTCGCGGTCGCGCTCGCGGCTGGCGGCCATGACAGCGACGCCCCGGCGATCGTCGAGGTGTTGCGCGCCAATGGAAGGCTGACGCCCGGCCTGATGCTGCGCTCGCTGCTCAGCGGCGAGCCTGCGCTGGCGGAAGCGGCGCTCGTGGCGCTGTCGGGTCTGCCGGAACAGCGCGTCGCGGCCCTGCTGCGCGACAGGCGCGGTTCCGGCCTGAAGGCGCTCTATCGCAAGGCGGGGCTGCCGGGCTCGCTCCAGCCGGCCTTCACGGCCGCGATCCTGGCGCTGAATGGTCGCGGCTTCGACGCCGGCGGACATGGCAGGGGCGTCGACCGGGCGATCCTGCGCGAGGTGCTGATCGCCTGCGAGGAGCTCGACGGCGCGGAGGGCGACGCACTGCTCGGCCTGCTCCGGCGCATGGACGCGGAAGCCGCCCGCGAGGAGGCCCGCGCGATGGCCGATTCCCTCGCCGACGATGCGGCGCTGGCGCTGCTGATCGAGGCCGACCCGGCGCTGCTGGTGGAGTTGGAGATCGGGGATTTGCGGGCGGCAGCGTAAGGCTCGTCGTCGACACGAGCCGATACCGTCGTGTCGCGCGGTCAAGGCCACGTCAGCTTCCGACCGGCCCGGACCCGCAAATTGGCGGCTTGGATCAGGCTGCGGGAACATCCGTCTGCGAGAAATCCTTGCCCTTGAACAGCAGTGGCTCCTGTCTGGTCACAGCGAGGGCATAGGAAAAGCAGTCGCCATAATTGAGACCGGCAGGATGTCTTCCCTTGCCAAAACGCCGCCAGGCGCGGCGGGCAAGATCAGCCTGTTCTGCATCGACGGGGACGATCTCGATGCCGGCCTTGTGCAGCCAGAGGTCGAGCTCGCTGCCCCCGGCCTCACCGAGTCGCGTCTCGATGACCATGGCGGCTTCCAGAACCGTCGCCGCCGACATCAGCCGAATGGGATCATCGGCGATCCGGGTCTCGAAGTCAGTCGCTTCAGGTTCATCGAACGCGATGGCGACGATCGCCGAGGAATCGATGACCATCAGCGCGGTAAGCCGTTCTCGTCGTAACCAAGAATGTCCTCCGAGCTCCGGCCGTCGAGGACGGGCAGGGATCGCCAGCGACGCCGGCTGGCCGCGAGGTCTTCGAGGAGGGATGCCCTGCGCGGCGCGTTCCCCACGCGGCGCAGACGCTCTTCCAGGGCTCGTCTTGTCGCGGTCGTGATGCTCTCGCCGGTTTGCCGGGCGAGGGTGCGGGCCAGACGCTCGGCTTCCGGATCCTTGATGCTCAAAGCCATCGCAAAGCTTCCTGTCTACCTGTCAGGGAATATTCTACCTGTCTTCCGGTTGCATGCAAGTTATGGCGGGACGAAGCTCGTGGCGCTGTATCGCCCAACCCGACTAATACCCGAACTGCTCCCTTAGAATCCGCTCGTCGAGACTGTGCCCCGGATCGTGCAGCATGACGAGGTCGACCGTGCGGTCGATCTCGATCGTCACCGAGACGACATTCTCGATCTGGGTGTGGTCGGCCACCGCGCTGACCGGGCGCTTGGCCGCCTCCAGCACGTCGATCGTGACCCTGGCGTGGTCGGGCAGGAGCGCGCCGCGCCAGCGCCGGGGGCGGAAGGCGGAGATCGGCGTCAGCGCCAGCAGCGGTGCGTCGAGCGGCAGGATCGGGCCGTTGGCGGAGAGATTGTAGGCGGTCGAGCCGGCCGGGGTCGCCAGCAGCACGCCATCGGCGACGAGTTCGGTCAGCCGGACCTGGCCATCGATGGAGATACGCAGCTTGGCCGCCTGATAGGAACGGCGCAGCAGCGAGACCTCGTTGATCGCCCGGGCGTGGACCTCGCTGCCGCTCTGGTCGACGGCATGCATCGAGAGCGGGTGGACGACGCTGCGCTGGGCGGCGGCGAGCTTCTTCGTCAGTCCGCGTTCGCGGAACTCGTTCATCAGGAAGCCGACCGAGCCGCGATTCATGCCGTAGATCGGCTTGCCGGTGCCCAGAAAGCGATGCAGCGTCTGCAGCATCAGCCCGTCGCCGCCGAGCGCGACGACGACATCGGCGGTCGCGGGGTCGGCATTGCCATAGCGGTCGACCAGCTTTTCGAGCGCGGCCTGCGCCTCCGGGGTTTCGCTGGCGACGAAGGAGATGGCTCCGAGGCGCTCGGTCATCGCAGGTCCTGAAACGGCTCGCCCAAGAAACGGTTCGCCCAAGACGGCGACGCCGAGCCTTAGCACGGCCTGCGTGAAGCCCGCGAGACGCTGCCGTCACAAAAACAAAGGCCGGGGGTCGCCCCCGGCCTCGAACTCGTCCCTGCGAGGGAGGCGATCAGATCGCCGGGCTCCACTGCACCGGGATCATCTCGAAGCCGTTGCCGGATTTCGCGATGTGGCCCGTGGCCGGGAAGGGGGCGTGATAGAACGCGACCTGCATCTTGTCGGCCGAGACCATGTCGAGCAGTTTGCGCCTGGTGGCGCGCGCCATGTCCGGATCCTGATCGAACACGGCCGACCAGTCGGGGTTGCGGACGAACAGGGCCGGGTGATTGGTGGTGTCGGACATCACCATCAGCTTGGCCGCGCCCGAGGCGAGCACGAAGGTGGTGTGGCCGGGCGTATGGCCGTGGGCCGCGACGGCGGTGATGCCCGGCAGGATTTCCTTGCCGGCCTCGAACTGCTTCACATCCTTGGCGACGGGGCCGAAGACGCGGCGCACGCCGCCGAAGGCGCCCTTCATGGCTTCCGGCGCGGCGTTCATCCTGGCGTCGTCCATCCAGAAGGCCCATTCGGCCGCCGGAACCATGACCTCGGCGTTCGGGAACATCGCCGTGCCGTCCTTCAGGCGGAAGCCGTTGATGTGGTCGCCGTGGAAATGGCTGAAGACGACGGACGAGACATCCTTCGGGTCGAAGCCGGCGGCCTTGAAGTTCGCCGCCCATCGGCCCGAGGTCGGCGCGCCGGAATCGCCGTTGCCGGTGTCGATCAGGGTGAGCTTGTCGCCGTTCTGCACGACCAGCGTGGTGAAGGAGATGTTCAGCGCATCGGCCGGCAGGAAAGCCTGCTCCATCGCCTTCTTGACGTCGGCGAGTTCGGCGTTGCGGATGAAGCCTTCGAGCGGACGACGGGCGAAACCGTCATTGATGGCGGTCAGCGTGATGTCGCCGACCTTGTAGCGGTAGAATCCTGGGGCCTGGGTCACGGGCGCTCCTTGGGCTTGGGCCGGGCTCATGCCGGCGGGCAGATCGATTGTCGCGGCGGCGGCGAACGCGCCAGCCCCGACGATGACGGTGCGGCGCGACGGTTCGAAACTCTTCATGGTCGTTCTCCCTCGGCTCGACTGAAGCCTCGGCAGACCCTAGAGCGGGTTTCGGCAGGTTCAACAGCGCCTTGGTGGCGTATGGTCAAGTTTCCGTGATCGCGCCGTCCCGGCACGCGAATCCGCCCCGGTCAGGGCCTGCGGAGCTGCCGCAGCCTGCGGAGAAAGCCGTCATCGCGCGCAAAGGCGCGCAGCATCGCTGCGCAGAGCGCGAGCGAGCCCATCGCGCCGCTGCCGGAGCACTCGGCCACCACCGCCTGGAACAGGGCCGCATCCTCGCCGACCATGCAGCGCAGGCTCCAGTTCCACCCCGGCGCGCGTTGCTGAAGGAGCGCGACCGCGACGTCGATATCGGCGCTGGCGGCCCCGAGCGCCTTCTAGGACGAGCCGTGCTGGTAGATGCCGCCGACCGGCGCGCGCCGGCTGACCAGCGCGGCCGGCTTGCGACGGACGGTGAAGCCGAGCGCCTCGTAGATGTCGGCATCGAGCGCGCGGTCGGGCTTCTCAGCGCTCTCGCAGCGCTCGGCCAACGCCAGCAGATGCCCGGGTCGGTTGTCCTCAATCACAGGCAGATCGGTCCGCTTCGCCAGCAAGGATTCATCATGGTGATCGTCCCGTCCCAATCTGGCGAAACATTGTCGGTCCCGAGGTTCCGGGATCGAGAGGCTGGTGCCGGCGGAGAGGATCGAACTCCCGACCTTCGGTTTACAAAACCGCTGCACTACCGCTGTGCTACGCCGGCCTGCGTCTGATCGGCTGCGGTTACCAGCCCGTCGTGGCGAGAGCAAGTTCGACGAAGGGCTGCGCCAGCGGACATAAAAAAGCCCCGCCTCGAAAGGCGGGGCCGGTTGGCGCGATATCAGGTCACTTGTTCTCGTAGGTCATGATGTCGCGATCCTTGGTCTCGGGCACGAAGAGCATGCCGATGACGAAGGTCATCATCGCGATCACGATCGGGTACCAGAGGCCGTAATAGATGTCGCCGGTGCCGGCCACCATCGCAAACGAGGTCGCGGGCAGGAGGCCGCCGAACCAGCCGTTGCCGATGTGGTAGGGCAGCGACATGCCGGTGTAGCGGATGCGGGTCGGGAACAGTTCGACCAGCGCGGCCGCGATTGGGCCGTAGACCATCGTGACGTAGATCACGAGGATCGTCAGGATGCCGATGATCGTCAGCGACTGCGGATTGAACAGCGCGCCGACGAAGCCGGTCTTGACGATGCGGGCGTCGCCGGCGGCCGGGTAGCCGGCGGCGACCGCCTCCTTGGCGATGTTGGCCGGGAAGGCGGCGTCGATCGCGACCTCCTTGCCGTTCACCGTGACCTTCGCGGGCGCGCCGGCAGGCGCGGGGGCCTGGGTGTAGACGATCGCCTGGGTGGCGAGCGTGCGGCGGGCGATGTCGCAGGGCGCGGTGAAGGTGCGCACGCCAACGGGATCGAAGACCGAGCCGCAAGACGCCGGATCGGCGACGACCTGGACCTTGACGTTCTCATGCGCCGCGGCGAGGCCGGGATTGGCGGCCTTGGTCAGCGCGCCGAACAGCGGGAAATAGGTCAGCGCCGCGATCAGGCAGCCGGCCAGGATGATCGGCTTGCGGCCGATCCTGTCCGACAGCGAACCGAAGATGATGAAGCCCGCCGTGCCGATGATGAGCGACCAGGCGATCAGCACGTTGGCGGTGTAAAGATCGACCTTCAGGATGCTCTGGATGAAGAACAGGGCATAGAACTGGCCGGTGTACCAGACCACGGCCTGACCGGCGGTGAGGCCGAACAGCGCGAGCAGGGCGATCTTCGCGTTGCTCCACGTGCCGAAAGCCTCGGTGAGCGGAGCTTTCGAGCCGGTGCCTTCTTCCTTCATCTTCTTGAAGGCCGGCGATTCCTGCATCTGGAGACGAATCCAGACCGAGATGGCGAGCAGGAAGATCGAGGCCAGGAACGGAATGCGCCAGCCCCAGGCGGCGAAGTCGGCCTCGCCCATGGTGGTGCGGATGCCGAGGATGACGATCAGCGAGAGCAGGAGCCCCAGCGTCGCCGTGGTTTGGATCCAGGAGGTGTAGAAGCCGCGACGGCCGACAGGCGCGTGCTCGGCGACATAGACCGCCGCGCCGCCATACTCGCCGCCGAGCGCCAGGCCCTGAAGCATGCGCAGGATGATCAGGATGACCGGCGCGGCCCAGCCGATGGTGGCGTAGGACGGCAGCAGGCCGACCAGGAAGGTCGAGGCGCCCATGATCACGATGGTGACGAGGAAGGTGTATTTGCGGCCGATCAGATCGCCCAGGCGGCCGAAGAACAGCGCGCCGAAGGGACGCACGAGGAAGCCGGCGGCGAAGGCGAGCAGCGCGAAGATCGCGCGCGTGTTGGGATCGAAGGCCGAGAAGAAATGCGCGCCGATCATGACGGCGAGCGAGCCGTAGAGATAGAAATCGTACCACTCGAACACGGTGCCGAGCGATGAGGCGAGAATGACCCGCTTCTCTTCCTTGGTCATCGGGCGCGGCGTGGCCGCTGCCCCTGGTGCGTTTGCTGCCATCGTCATGGCATACTCCCCTGCTATGTGCCCGGCAGTCGGACGATCCGGCCTGCCCGATTGCGCGCGGCCCGCTCTCTTGCGAAGCTGGTCCGCTTGTCGCCGCAGCGGGCGCGAGTCCCGGCGATACGGCCTGCGGGAACCAATGCGCGCGTGAATTCACCCGTGCAATCAGGCACTTGGTATTCATCTTTTTGATCTAAGACGAAGGGATTAAGCCCTTGGGCGGAGGTCGCGCCGGGACGGCATGCCGGCTGCCTGCCGGGGACGCTTCCGCTCAGCGCTGCCGGCTGGCGACGTAAAGCGCGATCGCGGTCGCGTTGGAGACGTTGAGACTGGTGATCGCGCCCGGCGCCTCGAGCCTGGCGACATGGTCGCAGAGTTCGCGGCTGCGCTGGCGCAGGCCCTTGCCCTCCGCGCCCATCACCATCACCAGCGGGCGGGTCAGCGCGATATCCTCAAAAGCGACGTCGCCGTCGGAATCGAAGCCGATGCGCTGGAAGCCGCGCCTGCCGAGCTGATCGAGCGCGTCGCCGAGATTGCGCACCGCGACCAGCGGCACATGCTCCAGCGCGCCCGAGGCCGATTTCGCCAGAACGCCGGTCGCCGCTGGCGAGTGGCGGATGGTGACGATCACCGCCGCGGCCGAAAAAGCCGCCGCCGAGCGCAGAATCGCGCCGACATTGTGCGGATCGGTGATCTGGTCGAGCGCGAGAACGACCGCGTCGTCGGGCAGGCTGTCCAAATCCGCCGAGGGCAGGGGGTCGCAAACGAGATAGAGACCCTGATGTACCGAATCGGGCGTCAGCAGCCGATCGATTTCCGAGGGGCGCACCAGCTCGGCCTGGAGCGGCAGCTCGCCGAGCTCCTCGCTCAGCCGCTTCAACGCGTTTTCGGTGGCGAGCAAACGGCGGTGGCGGCGCTTCGGGTTTTTCAGCGCCTCGATGACGGGATGGACGCCGTAGAGCACGGCTTCGTCGATCTCGCCGGGCCGATGCGGCGGCGGCCCATCCGTGCGTCGCTGCGGCCGACCGGGGCGGGACGAGCCTCCCGGATGACCGGGTCTGGGGCGGAACGGTGCTGGCATCGGGCACTCCGGGATGGGACGTCCTGCCCTGCCACGGCCCGCGCCGCTTGGCCAGCGCCGGAATCGGCTGCGTATCGAGAAGATTCACGAAGCTTGCAGAAGGGCATGATCGACATGAGCAATGACACCGACCGGCTGGTCGTCATCACCGGCGGGCCGGGGGCCGGCAAGACCACCCTGATCGACGCCCTGGCGCGACGCGGCCTGGCGACGTCGCCGGAATCAGGCCGCGCCGTGATCCGCCAGCAGCGCGCCGCCGGCGGCGACGGCCTGCCCTGGGCCGATCGCGCGCCGTTCGCCGAGCTCATGTTCGCCTTCGACCGCGACGCTTATCGGACCGCGCTGGCGCTCCCGGGGCCCGTCGTGTTCGATCGCGGCTTGCCTGACGTGGTCGGCTATTTGCGCCTGTGCGGGCTCGCGGTTCCGACGGCGATCGACCGGGCGGCGCGTGAATTGCGCTACCGGCGCGAGGTTTTCGTTGCGCCGCCCTGGGCGAAGATCTTCGAGAACGACAGCGAGCGCCGGCAGGATTTCGACGAGGCGCGGCGCACCCATGACGTGTTGGTCGGTGTCTATCGCGACTACGGTTATGAGCTTGTCACCCTGCCGTGCGCCGGCGTCGACGAGCGCGTTGCGATGCTGCTCGCATGCGTGGGCGCGGCTGCGCCAAAGCGCGGGACGGCGGCATCGGAGGGTTGACACGCCAAGGCCCCGTCACCATAAGTCCGGCCGCGCCTGTCGCCCGTCATGCAAGTGACACAGGTGATTTGCCTCCGGCTCCGGCCGAGCAGGCGCGGGCGGGGGAATGTCCCGAGCGGCAAAGGGGGCGGACTGTAAATCCGCTGGCTATGCCTTCGCAGGTTCGAGTCCTGCTTCCCCCACCATCCCTTCCCGCCGGCCGTCGGACCCTGCGCCCAAGGCGCGCAGCGCCTTGACATCGCCGCCGCCATCGTCGATCTCGTTGGCGCGATGCGGGTGTAGCTCAATGGTAGAGCAGCAGCCTTCCAAGCTGAATACCCGGGTTCGATTCCCGGTACCCGCTCCAGCTTCATCCGATGCCGCATCATGCGGGAACGCGGTCACGACGGGTTCCTTCCAGCCGCGACCGCCGCCATGACCGAGCCGATCACCGCCACGACGATCGAGACCGGCGCAGGCCGGGGGCGACGATCGGCGGAGGCTCTTCGGCGTTTCACCACAAGTCTGGAGATTGCGGGCGGTCTGATCCTCGCGGTCATGTTCTCGGTCGTGATGCTGGCCGTGCTGCGCCGCTACGGGTTGGGCGGCGGGCTGGTCTGGTCGGACGAGCTCGCGATCTGGCTCAACGTCGCGCTGGTCGCGGTCGGCATGCCGCTGGCGGCGACGAGCGCGCTCGCCATGCGGCTCGACGTCATCGTCGACCTTCTGCCGGCCAGGCCCCGGCGCGTGGCCGCCATCCTCGCCGATGCGGTCGCGGTGCATGGCTCCCTCGTGCTGGCGATCGGAGGGGCCAAGGTCGCAGCGCTGGTCGGCGGCACGTCGACGGTTCTGGGGCTGCCGGAGAGCCTGCGCTTCGCCGCCTTCGCCATCGGCGGCGGACTGACCTTGCTGGTCGTGCTGTGGCGCGCCGTGCTCGATCGTTCGATCGTGGCGGCCTCGGCTTCGCTCGTCGTCGGCTGCGGGCTTTACGCGGTGGCGCAACTTCCGAGCGGAATCGTCGCGACGCCGAGTCTCATCGCCGGTCTCGCCGCCGGGCTCGGTCTTATACTGGGCGCGCCGCTGCCTTTCGCGCTGCTCGCCGGCGTCTCGCTGACGGGCGCCTTCGGCGGCCTGCTGCCGGAGCCGGCGATCGTGCAGAACACCGTGGCGGGCGTCTCGAAATTCCTGCTGCTGGCGATTCCGTTCTTTCTGCTGGCCGGCGAGCTTCTGACCGGCGGCGGGCTGGCGGAACGGCTGGTCCGCTTCGCCGCCGCGCTGGTCGGGCATTTTCGCGCCGGGCTGGCGCAGACGGCGCTGGTCTCCAGCGTGCTGTTCTCGGGCGCGTCGGGCTCCTCGGTCGCCAACGCCGCCTTCGGCGCCAAGGTGATGGCGCCGACGCTCATCGCGCGCGGCTATCCGCCGGCCAATGCGGCGGCGATCGTCGCCGGCGTCTCGATGCTCGACAACATCATCCCGCCCTCGATCGCCTTCCTGCTGCTGGCGGCGGCGACAAACCTGTCCGTCGGCTCGCTGCTGGTCGGCGGCTTCATCGCCGGCGGCGTGCTGGCGCTGGCGCTGGCGCTCGGCATCCATTTCAGCGTCCGGAACACCGTCGACACCATGCCCAAAGCCAGCGCCGAGGAGCGAGCGCGCAGGTTTGTCGGAGCGCTGCCGGCGATCGGGCTCGGCGTGGTGGTGGTGGCGGGCATCCGCTTCGGGCTCGTCACGGTGACGGAGGCGTCGGCGCTGGCCGTGGCTTATGCGCTGGTCGCGTGCCTTGCGCTGCGCAGCCTCGACGGACGCGGCGTCGTGCTGGCGCTGCGCCGCTCGGCCGGAGAGGCGGCCGCGGTCGGCCTGCTGATCGGCGCATCCGCCCCCTTCGCCTTCCTGCTCGCGCTCGACCGCGTATCGGACCAGATGGCGGGGCTGGTCACTGCGCTCGGCGGCGGGCCTTTCGCCGTGATGCTGCTGGCGAACCTCGTCCTGCTGGTCGCCGGGCTCGTGCTCGACATCGGTGCGGCGATCCTGCTGCTCGCGCCCCTGCTGCTGCCGGTCGCGATCGCGGCCGGGCTCGATCCGATCCAGTTCGGCGTCATCCTCGTGGTCAATCTGATGATCCACGGCTTGACGCCGCCGCTCGGGATTCTGGTCTATGTCGTCAGCGGCATCACGCGCGTGCCTGCGGCTGCGGTGTTTCGCGCCGTGCTGCCGCTGCTCGGCGCGCTGCTCGCGGCGCTCGCCGTGCTGTCGCTCGCCGCCGCCGCCTGGCCTTCGCTGAAGGGATTCGTCTGATGTCGCTCACCCGCCGCTCCGTTGCCTCCGGCCTGCTCGCCGCCCCGGCGATCCTGTCGTGCCGCTCCGCCTTCGCGGCGGGCCGGCCGGTCACGGTCGCCTCGCTCTTCGGCGAGGACAAGCCGGAGACGAAGATCTGGCGCAGGATCGCCGAGACCCTGAACGCCAGCGCGCCCGGCCGCTTCGACCTGCGCATCGTCGGCAACGCGGCGCTCGGCGGCGAGAAAGAGGTCGCGGAGGGCCTGCGGCTGGGTTCGGTGCAGGCGACGCTGCTGACGGTGTCGGCGCTGTCAGGCTGGGTTCCCGACAGCCAGATCCTCGACCTGCCGTTCCTGTTCCGCGACCGCGACCATCTCAGGCGCGTGCTCGGCGGTGCGCTAGGCGACGAACTGAAGGGCAAGTTCGAGGCGCAGGGCTTCGTCGTGCTCGGCTTCATCAACTATGGCGCGCGCCATCTGCTCGCCAAGGAGCCGATCACCACGCCCGCGGGCGTCAAGGGCAAGCGCATCCGGGTGATCCAGAGCCCGCTGCACACCGGACTCTGGTCGGGGCTGGGCGCCTTCCCGACGCCGATCCCGATCCCCGAGACCTACAACGCGCTGCGCACCGGCGTCGTCGACTGCATGGACCTGACCAAATCCGCCTATGTCGGCTTCAAGTTGCATGAGGTCGTGCCCTATCTCGTCGAGACCGGACATATCTGGGCCTCCGGCGTCATCGCGGTGTCGGCTGCGTTCTGGAAGGGCCTGAGCGCGCAGGACAAGGCGGCTCTGGCCGCTGCTGCGAGCGAGGGCGTCGGCCATTTCGACGACCTGATCGTCGCCGACGAGGCGGCCTCGATGGCGCGCGCCTTGGCCGAGGGCGGCAAGCTCGTCCAGCCGCAGGAGCGCGCGGCCTGGGAGCAGGGCGCGCGCAAGGTCTGGACCTCGTTTGCGCCAAAACTCGGCGGCATCGAGCGCATCGACGCCGTCGCCCGCAGCGCCTGATGGTCCGCCGGATGCCGTTCTCCATCGACCATATCGTGATCGCGGTCGCCGATCTCGACCGCGCGGTCGCCGACTACGAGGCGCTCGGCTTCACCATCTCGCCCGGCGGCGAACATCCGCGCGGCTCGCGCAATGCGCTGGTCTGCTTTGCGGACGGGGCCTATCTCGAGATCATCGCCTTCCCGAAGCCCGTGCCGGGGTTCCGCTGGTGGGAGGTTTTCGCGCGATCCGGATCCGGGCTCGTCGACTTTGCGCTGCTGCCGGATTCCCTCGACGCCAGACTGGCGGATGCCCGTGTGAACGGCCTTGTCCTCGACGGGCCGATCGACGGCGAGCGCCGGCAAGGCGACGGCGCGCTGCTGAAATGGCGCTCGGCCCGGCCGCCGCAGCCCGACATCCCGTTCCTGTGCGAGGATGTGACGCTGCGGGCGCTGCGCGTGCCCGAAGGCGCGGCGCGCCGGCACCGCAACGGCGCGACCGGCGTCGCCGGCATCACCGTGGCGGTCGCCGATCGCGCCGCCGCCGCAGCGCGCTACGAAGCTCTGCTCGGACAGAAGCCGCTGACCGAATCAGGCGGAAGCGGCGTCGGATCGGGCCGCGTCAGCCAGTTCGAGGTCGGGCCGTGTGTGATCTCTCTGAGCGAGCCGGAGCCGGGCTCGTCCGATGCGGTGCGCAGCCATCTCGACCGCCGCGGGGAGGGCGCCTGCGCGATCGCCTTCGCCGGACCGGAGAGCAGGAGCCTGCCTCGGGAGGCCAGCCACGGCGCGCCGCTCGAGATGGTGCGCCTCAGGCCTTGAAGACGGTCGCGCCCGCAAGCCCGCCGCGGGCCATGACGTTGCGGGTGTCGACGACGAGCTTCGCGTTCTCGGCGATCAGGGCGTAGTCGACATCGTCATGGTCGGTGGCGATCAGCACGGCGTCGTGGCCGGCGATCGTCTCGGCCGTCAGATCGAGACTGGCGCGGGCGGTGAGGCCGCCATGCCTGCGCGAGGGCCGGATCGCCGGGATATGAGGGTCGTGATAGGCGGCCTTCGCGCCGCGCGCCTCGATCAGCTCGATCAGCTTCAGCGCCGGGCTCTCGCGCATGTCCTCGACGTTCTTCTTGTAGGCGAGGCCGATGACGAGGATTTTTGCGCCGGTGAAGGGCCGGCCGCGCTCGCGGTCGACCAGCGTCGCCAGCCGGTCGACGACGCGATAGGGCATGTCGGTGTTGATCTGCCCGGCGAGCTCGATGAAACGCGTCGCGACGTCGTATTCGCGCGCCTTCCAGGTCAGGTAGAACGGGTCGATCGGGATGCAGTGCCCCCCCAGGCCCGGCCCCGGATAGAACGGCATGTAGCCGAAGGGTTTTGTCTTGGCGGCCTCGATCACCTCCCAGATGTCGATCCCCATCGCGGCGTAGACCTGCTTCAGCTCGTTGACGAGCGCGATGTTGACGGCGCGGAAGATGTTCTCGGTCAGCTTCACCGCCTCCGCGGTCGCGGTCGAGGAAACCGGCACCGTCTTCACCACCAGCGCCGAATAGAGCGCATCCGCCATGGCGAGCGCATCTTGCCCGTCGCCGCCGACGACTTTCGGAATGTCGGAGGTGCCGAACCGGGCGTTGCCGGGGTCCTCGCGCTCGGGCGAATAGGCCAGGAAGAAATCCCGGCCGCTTTTCAGCCCTCCCGCCTGTTCGAGTATCGGGCGCATCAGCTCGTCGGTGGTGCCGGGATAGGTCGTCGATTCGAGCACGACGAGCTGGCCCGGCCGCAGCGTGGCGGCGATGGCCTCGGTGGTCCTGCGGACATAGGACAGGTCCGGCTCGCGCTGGCGCGAGAGCGGCGTCGGCACACAGATCAGGAGCGCGTCGGGCTCGGCCATCCTCGCGAAATCGCTTGTGGCCTCGAAGCGGCCCGTCTTCACGGCCTCGCCAATCGGCGCCATTTCGATGTGCTTGAAGGTTTCCCGGCCGGCATTGATCTGAGCGACGCGCGGGGCGTCGATGTCGAAGCCGACGACCCTGATGCCCTGCCGCAGCGCCGCGAGCGCCAGCGGCAGGCCGACATAGCCGAGGCCGACGACGCCGAGGACGATCTCGCGGCGGTGGACGCGGTCGATGAACCCCTGCGCGGTTGGCGATGTCACGGCGGATTCCGACTCTCGAGCAGCCGGCGCGACGCGGCATCCGGCGGAACTTGCTCCTTGCCGAGTTGGCGGAGGCTGTCAACGCGAGGAGCTCCTCGTAGCGAGCGCGGCAACCGCTTCAAGGCGACCTCGAGGCTGCCGCGGAACCATCGTCTGGCGCGCCTTGCGACCGAAAAGATGGTGTCCACGCTTCCGGAACATGTTTAGCGTCTCCCCACACGGACGCTTTTCCCGAACCGGCCGACGGCATCATGATCCTCGACGAACGCACCTACGCCATCCAGCCGGCTCATGTCCGCGACTATCTCGATCTCTACGTGCGGGAGGGCATGGCGCTGCAGATATCCCATCTCGGCGACCTGGTCGGTTGGTTCACCACAGATTCCGGCGTCGTCAACGAGGTCGTCCACATGTGGCGCTTCGCCGACGCCGGCGACCGCGAGCGCCGCCGCGCCGCGATGGAGGCCGACCCGCTCTGGCAGACCTTCAGGGCCAAGGCCGCGCCCTATGTCCTGGAGATGCGCAGCCGCATCCTGCGGCCGACGGCTTTTTCGCCGATGCGCTGACGGCTTGCCCGACCCGCTGGTCGCGCCTGTCAATCTGCGCCGTTTTCACCTAGTCATCACGGATCGCCGGAGCCGCCGCCTCGCCATGACCGTCACCGATATCGCGACGCGAACCTACAATCACGGCTGGCGGCTCGACCCGATCATCCGCAGCCTGCTCGACACCGATTTCTACAAGCTGCTGATGCTGCAGATGATCCGGGCCTTCCATCCGGAGGTGCAGGTCACCTTCTCGCTGATCAACCGCTCGAAGCACATCCTGCTGGCCGACATCGTCGACGAGGCCGAGCTGCGCGCCCAGCTCGACCATGCCCGCGAGGTCCGGTTCTCGAAGAAGGAGCTGATCTGGCTGGCCGGCAATTCGTTCTACGGCAAGACCCAGATGTTCTCGCCGGACTTCATCGCCTGGCTCGCCGAGTTCCGCCTGCCCGAATACGATCTGCGCAGGGTCAACGGGCAGTACGAGCTGCATTTCGAGGGGCCCTGGACCCACACCACGATGTGGGAGGTGCCGGCGCTGGCGATCATCAACGAATTGCGCGCACGCCGCGTCATGGTCGGCCAGAAGCGCTTCTCGCTCGACATCCTCTATGCCCGGGCCAAGGCCAAGATGTGGCACAAGGTCGAGCGGCTGCAGCGGCTGCCCAATCTGCGCATCTCGGATTTCGGCACGCGGCGGCGGCACGGCTTCCTGTGGCAGCGCTGGTGCGTCGAGGCGCTGAAGGAGGGGCTCGGCCCGAAGCTCACCGGCACCTCGAACGTCCTGCTGGCGATGGACAACGATCTCGAGGCGATCGGCACCAACGCCCATGAACTGCCGATGGTGCTCGCCGCGCTTGCCGACAGCGACGAGGAGCTGCTGCGCGCGCCCTATCGCGTGCTCGACGAGTGGCGCCAGGTCTATGGCGGCAACCTGCTGATCGCCTTGCCGGACGCCTTCGGCACCACGAGTTTCCTGCGCCATGCGCCCGACTGGGTCGCCGACTGGACGGGCTTCCGTCCCGATTCCGCGCCGCCGATCCAGGCCGGCGAGGAGATCATGGCGTGGTGGCGGGCGCATGGCCGGGACCCGAAGGAGAAGCTCCTGGTCTTCTCCGACGGGCTCGACGTCACCGCGATCGAGCGCGTCCACGCCCATTTCGACGGCAAGGTGCGCATCGCCTTCGGCTGGGGCACCGACCTGACCAACGATCTCGTCGGCTGCTCGCCCGACGGCTCGCGCGACCTCGATCCGATGTCGCTGGTCTGCAAGGTCACGAAGGCGAACGGCCGGCCGGCGGTGAAACTGTCGGACAACCCCGAGAAGGTCTCGGGGCCGGCCGAGGTCGCGGCGCGCTACAGGCGGGTGTTCGGCGCAAGCTGATTGCGACTTTACGTTGTGGCGGATGCGCAACGGCGAGCGAGTTTCGTCGACAATCCCCGCGGATCATCGCGGCCGCTGTGGCGCCGTGCAAGGCGAGGTCGATGCAACCGAAGGATGGCCATCGACCCGGTGTGATTTCATGTTTCGTATTCTGTTCGCCGCCCTTCTCGCCGGCAGCCTCGCCGCCTGCGTGAGTCCCGATCGGGGTCTGTCATTATCCGATGTCCGCGATCTCAGGATAGTCGACGTGATCGTGGAGACGCCGGTTCCCGACGCTGGGGCGCGGAGCATCGTCTGGCCTCGGGCCGCCGCAGCCTATGCCAACGTCAGGATGCCGACCTCGACCAGACCGGTCGGGCTCGCCAACGATCCGAGCGGGCCGGGCCAGGTCGCGACGCCCGAACAGGCGGCGTGGGACGCCAGATACACGGCGCTGCTGCAAAGTCCCGAGGCCAGAACACAGGCCGACGCGACCCTTGTTCAGGTCGTGAAGGACAGTTTCCGCAAGCGCGTCGCCACCGAGCCGGCGGGGGCGCGGGCGGCGAGGCTGAAGATCGTGATCAAATCGCTCCAGGCGACATCGGGCCAGGCGCGTTTCATCGCCGACGCCGTCGTCCTCGATGGCGTTACAGGCCGGCCGCTCACGCGATATCCAGACCTGACTGGCCACCGCGCGCCGTCCCAGGCGGTCGTCCCAGCCTCGCCGATCGGCATTCTGATCGGCTTCGCGGCGATCGCCATCGCAGATCAGATCCGCGGAGATCTGGCGCTCGACGCGATCGACATGGCCTCGGCCAGCTTCGCGGGCTGGCTTCTTCGCGAATAGCGTCGAAGCGTTCGCCGCCGAATGCGAGATCAAGGCCAGGCGAGCGCGAAAGGACTTCGGACGGCTCGCGTGCAAACGAGCGGCAGCCGAGGTGACCTTTCGTCACGCAAGCGTGATGACGCGCTACGTCCTTTGATTTGCTCCAGATCGAAACCCGCTGCCTCCTAGCGGCCGTGACATCGTCTGGGGAGATCGGACATGAACAAGCAGACCCGCTATCTTGCATTTGGCGCTGCGATTAGCGCCAGCTTCGCCATGGTCGGCGCCACTTCGGCCCAGACGCCGGACATCGTCGAAACCATGCGCACGCTCGCCGGCAAGCAGAAGGCGCGGCCGAGCGGAGCCAAGGGCCAGTGCTTCACCGGCTCCTTCGCTCCGACGGCGGAGGCCAGGAGCCTGTCCAAATCCGCGGCGTTCGCCAAGACCTCGCCGGTGGTGGCGCGCCTTTCAGTCGGCGGCGGCAATCCAAAGGTGATGGACGCCAACAAGGCGGTGAACCGGGGCTTCGCCTTCCGGATCGACCCGGGCGGAGCGGGCCAGACGGAGTTCGTCATGGTCAACGCGCCGATCAATTTCGTGAAGTCGCCCGAGCAGATGCTCGGCTTTCTGCAGGCGCGCCTGCCCGGGGCTGACGGCAAGATGGACCCCGACAAGGTCAAGGCGTTCACTGACGCCAATCCCGAGACGACAGGGCAGGGGCGCTACCTTGCGGGCAAGCCCGTGGTCGGCTCCTGGGTCGGCGTCAGCTACTGGGGCATCCACAACTATACCGCGACCAACGCCGCCGGCGCCAAGCAGCTGATCAAGTTCAAGATGGTCCCGCTCGGAGGCGAGGTCGGCCTGACCGACGACGAGGCCAAGGCCAAGCCCGCCGATTTCCTGCTCGACGAATTGAAGGGGCGGATCGAGAAGAAGCAGCCGGCGGGCTTCGACATGGTCGCCATCATCGGCAAGGCCGGCGACGAGAAGACGAATCCCACCCAGATGTGGGAGGACGAGGACAAGCGTCCGACCGTCAAGCTCGGCACGCTGACGATAGCGGCGCTGGAGAAGAACGAGACCTGCGACAACGCCATCTTCGACCCGACCACGCTGGCCGAGGGCATCGAGGGGCCCGATGAGGAGTTGTTCCGCCAGCGCCAGCCGGCCTACGCCATCTCGATCGGCGAGCGGCTCTGAGCGAGCCTGTCGCCATGCTTCCGGCGGGGCGATCGGATCCGTTGTTCCGCCGGCTGCCGCGAACCCGACATTCGGCAGGCTTATCGTGCCGGAACGGCGTCGCCAGCAGCCGCTGGCGACCGACAGGCGCGAATGATCGGTTGGTGCGACGCGCCGGACCAGCGCCGTCATCCCGATGGGGTTGCTCTCGGCCTGCCAGCGATCGAGCGGGTCGCACAACTGTTCTGACGACGGGCGAACCGTCGCCCGGCCTGCGACCTGCGGGCGGCCCGCTCATTTGTCGGCGTCGCCGGAACCGAACCGCCTGATCCGCGTTCTGCTCGCAAATCAAATGGCGAGAGGCGGGATCGGGTGCGGATCAGGGACGAGTCCATTCCGCTCGGGCGGCTGCCAGCGCCATTGTGTGCGCCATAAAGCGTCTTTCATCGAACCAATGTAACGTTGAGCGTCGCGTATCGAGCTTCGTGAGCCGGGGGCCGCCGCCGCGATCCCGCCCGGAGCGCTTTGCTCGCCGGAACCCTGCGTGCCGGCCTCATTGCACGCGCAACCCCCACATTTGAAAAGATCGACATGCCCAAGAAAAAGAAGCAGGCCTTCGCCAAATCCGGCATCGGCGGTCTCGACGACATTCTGCGCGGCGGGCTGCCCGCGGCGAACCTCTACATCCTGCAGGGCGCTCCGGGAGCGGGCAAGACGACGGCGGCGCTGCAGTTTCTGCGCGCCGGCGTGGAGGCTGGCGAGCGCTGCATTTATGTCAGCCTGTCGCAGACGACAGCGGAACTGCAATCGATCGCGCTATCGCATGGCTGGACGCTCGACGGCATCCTCGTCGAAGAGCTTTCGGCGTCGGAGGCGGTCAACGGCGCGGCCGACCAGACCATCTTCCAGACGACCGAACTTCGCCTCGACGAGACGCGGATGGCGATCGAGCGCGCGATCGAAAAGCACAAGCCTCATCGGCTGGTCTACGATTCACTGCTCGAAATCCGGCTGATCACCGGGGACACGCCACGGTTCCGGCGTGAACTCATCGGCTTCAAGACGTTCCTGGCGAAGAAGGGCATCATTGCGCTTCTGCTCGATACGCAGACGAATGGCGGGGACCGCAACGGCGAGGAGATCGAAGGCATCGCGCATGGCGTGATCCGTTTCGACAAGTCGCTGGAAGAGTATGGCGCCGTGCGCAGGCGTATCGAGGTCAGCAAGATGCGCGGCGTGGCCTATGCCGACGGCTATCACGACATGGCCATTCGCGAGAGCGAGGGCGTCGTCGTGTTCCCACGGATCGTGCCGGGATCGTCGGTCGAGATCGTCAAGCCGCAACTGATCAAGTCGGGCGTTCAGGCGCTCGATGAAATGTTCGGCGGTGGTCAGGAATCGGGGACGATCACGCTCGTCATCGGCCAGTCCGGCACCGGCAAATCGACGATGTCGTCGCTCTATGCGACGGCGGCGTTGCAGCGCGGCGAAAGCGTCGCTCTCTTCCTGTTCGAGGAGCGCCTCGAGACGTTTTTCCGGCGCTCCGAAGGCCTCGGCATGGACCTTCGTCAGTTCCACAAGGATGGCCAGCTCATCATCTGCGACTTCAGCCCGAACGAGATTTCGCCGGGCGAGTTCGGCCAGATCGTCCAGCAGGTCGTCGCCGAGAACAAGACGCGCGTCGTCGTGATCGACAGCTTCACCGGCTATCTGAATTCACTGCCGCACCGCGACAAGGCGGTGCGCGATATCCAGTCTCTCCTCAAACATCTCGCGCGAGCGAACGTCTTGACGATGCTGATCGTGGCGCAGCATGGTTTGCTTGGGCAGAATGTCGGAATCGACGTCGATGTCAGCTTTCTTGGCGACACGGTGCTGCTGCTTCGGATGGCGGAGCATGAGGGCCGGCTGAGGCGCAACATTACGGTCGTCAAGAAGCGGCACGGCCCGCACGATCTCGATGTCCGGGAACTGTTCATCGAAAGCACCGGGGTTTCGGTCGTTTCCTATAATCCCTTGCCCGAAACGTGAGCGTCTTCGCTCAAGACAATGTCGGAATGCTCGATTGGGTGCTTATCCTGGCGCCTTATCGCAAGGACTCCTCCTATATGACATCGCTGCTGCTCGAGCATGGGATCCGGGCTCAGGCAGCACAGGCGACAGATGTGGCCGATCGGCTCGCTGAATCGCCGGGCGTTCTCGTGGTGACGCACGAGGCGCTGAACGCCGGTACGATCAAGGTCATCGCGCGGTTCCTGCACGATCAGCCCAACTGGTCCGAGATTCCGATCGTCGTCCTGCTGGACCGGGCGGCGGCGCAGTCGAGGATCCAATCGGAGCTGAGCGCGGCCTGGCGGCGCTCACGCCAGATGTTCTACCAGCGCCCGGTCGCCGCGCTGGAGCTGGTCAGCGGCATCCAGTCCGCGCTTCTCACGCGTTTCCGGCAGCGGGAGGTGCGCGATTACCTCGATCGGGAAACCGAGCTTCGGCTCGAACTCAATCACCGCGTGAAGAACATCCTCGCAAGCGTGATCTCGATCTTCCAGATGACGCGGCGGGGGGCTGAAACGATCGAGGGCCTGTCGGACGATTTCGCTGGCCGCCTCATGGCGCTGTCGAATGTTCATTCCGTTGTTTTTGTCGCAGGAGGCGACGAGGCCTCGCTGATGGATATCATGAATTCAACGTTTGCCCCGTACAGATCCAACGGGCGAACGGACATCAGCATCAAAGGTCCCGATGTTTTCGTCTCGCGCGAGGCGGGGACGACACTGGCTCTTTGCCTGCATGAACTCGCGACGAACGCGATCAAATACGGCGCCTTGTCTGGGCCCGACGGTAAAATTGCGGTCGCATGGCGGGTTTCTTCCGATGCCGATCCGATTCTCACGATCAACTGGTCAGAATCAGGGGGGCCTTTGGTCGTCGAGCCATCGCGGGTCGGATATGGAACCCGCTATATGCGCTCCGCATTGACCGGATTGTTCGGAGAGCGCCCCGACCTTGTCTTCGCTTCTGAGGGCTTGAGGTTCATCGTGCGTGGCCCACTGTCTCGTATCAGTAGAAAATCAGAGGCTTCATGACCAGACCAGCAAAAGATGCACCGCTTCGGATTTTTTACCTTGAAGACAACCCGCTCATCGTCTTTCATGTCGAGGCAATGCTTGAGGATTTGGGTCACGTTTTCGTTGGCTCGTTGAGCAGTTTTGCCGAACTCAAAGCTTCCATCCACGAAATCGAGATGGACGCCGCTTTGATCGACATCGATCTCACGGATGGCGCGACCGGGCCGGAGGCGGCGGAATGGCTGCTGGAGCGGGGGATTGCGTCCATCTTCGTCACCGCCCAGGAGCAGGTCGCCGCCCGATACTCCTCCGTTTCGCTGGGCACGATCAGCAAGCCCATCGCAGCGGACGACTTTGCCGCGAAGTTGAAGTTGTTCAATGCGACCGTCGAGAGTCCAGGCTGAGGAGCTATGCAGCCTTCGGCGGGCGGCCGCGCCACGCCCGTCGCTGCCCGGCAATCTTGCTTCCTTGGCCAAAACCCCCTAATGCGACCGCGTTTACAGGCCGGGACCGGCCGTCGTCAGGGACACAGGGCACATGGCCAAAGAGAAATTCGCTCGCACGAAGCCGCATTGCAACATCGGGACGATTGGTCACGTGGATCATGGCAAGACGTCTTTGACGGCTGCGATCACGAAGGTTCTGGCGGAGTCTGGCGGCGCCTCGTTCACGGCGTATGATCAGATCGACAAGGCTCCCGAGGAGAAGGCTCGCGGGATCACGATCTCGACGGCGCATGTCGAGTACGAGACGGCGGCGCGCCATTACGCCCACGTCGACTGCCCCGGCCACGCCGACTATGTGAAGAACATGATCACGGGCGCGGCGCAGATGGATGGCGCGATCCTGGTGGTGTCGGCGGCCGACGGGCCGATGCCGCAGACGCGCGAGCACATCCTCTTGGCGCGCCAGGTCGGCGTTCCGGCGCTGGTGGTGTTCATGAACAAGGTCGATCTGGTCGACGACGCGGAGCTGCTCGAGCTGGTCGAGATGGAGATCCGCGAGCTTTTGTCGAAGTATGATTTCCCGGGCGACGACATCCCGATCACCAAGGGCTCGGCCAAGGTCGCGCTCGACGGCGGCGACAAGGCGATCGGGCATGACGCGGTGATCGCGCTGATGAAGACGGTCGACGACTACATCCCGCAGCCGGAGCGCCCGATCGACCAGCCCTTCCTGATGCCGGTCGAGGACGTGTTCTCGATCTCGGGCCGCGGCACGGTGGTGACCGGCCGCGTCGAGCGCGGCATCGTCAAGGTCGGCGAGGAGATCGAGATCGTGGGGCTGAAGGACACGGTCAAGACGACGGTGACCGGCGTCGAGATGTTCCGCAAGCTGCTCGACCAGGGCCAGGCGGGCGACAACATCGGCGCGCTTTTGCGCGGCACCAAGCGCGAGGACGTCGAGCGCGGCCAGGTGCTGTGCAAGCCGGGCTCGGTCAAGCCGCACACCAAGTTCAAGGCCGAGGCTTACATCCTGACCAAGGAGGAGGGCGGCCGCCACACGCCGTTCTTCACCAATTACCGGCCGCAGTTCTACTTCCGCACGACCGACGTGACCGGGGTGGTGCATCTGCCGGAGGGCACCGAGATGGTGATGCCGGGCGACAACATCGCCATGGAAGTCCACCTGATCGTGCCGATCGCGATGGAGGAGAAGCTGCGCTTCGCCATCCGCGAAGGCGGCCGCACCGTCGGCGCAGGCGTCGTCGCTAACATCATCGCCTGAACGGTTCAGCTCGGGTTCGAGTTTTGGGGAAGGGCGGTGGCGACACCGCCCTTTTTCGTTGCGGGCGGCTGTTCGGGTTCGATTTCGACTTGAAAACGCCGGCCGACTGAGGCAAAGCAACCGCCGACTACAGGGGTGTAGCTCAGTTGGTAGAGTACCGGTCTCCAAAACCGGGTGTCGCAGGTTCGAGCCCTGCCGCCCCTGCCAGTCGCCGGTGAGCCGCTTCGTCGAAGCCGGCGCGTCCGCGAAGCGGCCATGACCCAGAACATCTACGACACGCCGGCGTTCTTCAGCGCCTACAGCCAGTTGCCGCGTTCGGTCCATGGCCTCGACGGAGCGCCGGAATGGTCTGCGCTGCAAGGGCTGCTTCCGGCGTTGCGCGCGCTCGACGTGCTGGATCTCGGCTGCGGCTTCGGCTGGTTCTGCCGCTGGGCTCACGAGCAGGGAGCGGCCAGCGTCCTGGGCGTCGACGTCTCCGTCAACATGCTGGAGCGGGCTCGCGCGGCGACGCCGGACGGCGCGATCGTCTATCGCGAGGCCGATCTCGAAACCTTCGAGCCCGCGCAGCAGGCGTTCGATCTCGCCTATAGTTCGCTGGCATTTCATTATCTCGACGATCTCGCCGGCCTGCTCGGCCGCGTCCATGGCGCGCTCAGGCCGGGCAGCCGACTGGTCTGCTCGGTCGAGCATCCGATGATGACCGCGCCGGTGAAGCAGGGCTGGTCGATGGGTGCGGACGGGCGCGAGGCCTGGCCGGTCACCGGATATCTCGACGAGGGGCCGCGCGTGACCGACTGGCTGGCGAAGGGCGTGGTCAAGCGGCACCGCACGATCGGCACCTATGTCGCGTTGTTCCACGCGGCCGGCTTCCGGCTGTCTCATCTCGTCGAATGGGCGCCGGACCTCCGTCAGGTCGCGGCGAATCCGGACTGGGCGCGCGAGCGGGAGCGGCCGTCCTTCCTGCTCATGGCCTGTGACCGGCCCTGACGGCCGGGCCAAGCCGGCGACAAAAGCCGCTTGGCTAACCGTTCCGGCCGTTGTAAGAGGCTGCTCACGACGGCGCGCGGCTCCCTGGGCCCCGCGCCGCGAATCTTTCAGGACGGCCGATTCGGCCTCGCGGCATGCGCTTCGCGAGGCGGTTTCCGGAAGCCGAGGTGACCCACGATGGCCAAGACCAACCCGTTCCAATTCCTGCAGGAGGTCCGTACGGAAGCCTCCAAGGTGACCTGGCCGTCGCGTCGCGAGACGCTGATCACCACGGGCCTTGTGCTCGTCATGGTGGTCGTCTCCAGCATCTTCTTCTTCTTCACCGACACGATCATCCGCTGGTCGCTCGGCCTCATCCTCGGCCGCTGAACGGAATCAACAACGTGAACACCCGCTGGTATATCGTCCACGCCTATTCGAACTTCGAGAACAAGGTCGCGCAGTCGATCCGCGACCAGGCGGCGCAGCGCAATCTCGCCGACAAGTTCGACGAGGTGCTGGTCCCGACCGAGAAGGTCGTCGAGGTCCGCCGCGGCCGCAAGGTCGACGCCGAGCGCAAGTTCTTCCCCGGCTATGTGCTGGTGAAATGCGAGATGACCGACGAGGTCTACCACCTGATCAAGAACACGCCGAAGGTCACCGGCTTCCTCGGGGCCGACAAGGCCAAGCCGATGCCGATCCCCGAGCATGAGGCGATGCGGATCAAGGGCCAGGTCGCCGAGGGCATCGAGCGGCCGAAGCCCACGGTGGTGTTCGAGGTCGGCGAGCAGGTCAAGGTCGCCGACGGCCCATTCGCCTCTTTCAACGGCGTCGTCGAGGATGTCGACCATGGCCGCGCCCGACTCAAGGTGGCGGTCTCGATCTTCGGCCGCGCCACGCCTGTCGAGCTCGAATACGGGCAGGTCGAGAAGCTCTGACACGGGCCGGCGCGTTGCGCGCCGTGGTTGTTTGGTTGACCGGGTCTTAATCATCTCCGCCGTATTCTCCGCGCAACCAATTTGGCGCGGACGGCATGTTTCCAAAGAGCTTTCGGGCGACCGTTCGGCAACGTCTCATGATCTGGGGGAGCATCCTCGGAATTCTGGGCGCGTTGTTTGCCGCGGCTGAACTGATCAGCGCGGCGCGACTGGCGGATTATTCGACCCGGTTGATCAATCAGACGACCGTCGCCAACGACCTTTCGGCGACGATCGTGGTGTATTCGCGGATCAGCGCTGCGATCATGTCCGAGGCGCAGTTGCCGGAGCCGGCGGACATCGCGGCCGCCTCGCGCGAGACCTCCGCTTTCGCCGCCCGGGTCGAAGGCGAGGCCCGGGATATGCTCGACGACGTCGTTCCCGCGCTGAATGACGTGGTGAGGCTGGTCGCAACCGATCGGCCAGCCGCCAGACTGCTCATGCAGGCCATAACCGCAAAAAGAATCAAGGCGCGCGCCGCGCTGAACGCAAGCGTGTCGGACATCGTCGGCAGGCTCGCCTATCACGTGGCCAATTCGCGACAGAACAAGATCCTGCTGTCGCTGCTCGGCCTGTTCATGGTCGGACTGATCGTGACGCTGGAGTATCGCTGGCTGGTCAGGCCCATCATCGGCATGGCCGGCGCGCTCGCCTCGGTCGAGCAGAATCATCACCGGCTCGGCAAGCTCGCGATGCGGCGCGACGAGATCGGCATGCTCGGCCGGGCGCTCACGGCTCATCTGCGCCTTCAGCGCGCGGATCAGGAGGCGGCCACGACCCGGCTCACGACATTGTCCGACGAGATCGCGCGGCAGGAGAAGCTTCAGGCGCACAGCCAGATCTTCCAGGAGCGTATCGCAGCGATCGCGGCGGCGATCGACCAGCACGCGGCGCGCATGTCGGGCGCATCCGGCGAACTCGCCAGGCTGTCGAGCTTCGTCGATGAGCGCGCCTCGGCGGCGGCGCAATCGACGCAGCGCGCGTCCTCCCATGTCGACGACGTCGCCGGTTCCATCGCCGAGGTGTCGCGGCTGCTCACGAACACGGCGGACGAGGCGCGTGCGACATCCATGGTGGCTGACGGGGCGAAGTCTCTGGTCGCGGCCGCGGCCGGCGACAACGCCGCGCTCGCGCAGGCGGTCGCCAGCATCGATCGGGTCATCGACATCATCGCCTCGGTGGCGAGCAAGACCAATCTGCTGGCGCTCAACGCAACCATCGAGGCGGCTCATGCCGGCGAGGCGGGACGCGGCTTCGCGGTGGTCGCCGCCGAGGTCAAGCAACTCGCCAGCCGTACGGCCGAGGCGACCGACGAGGTCAGGCGCGGCCTTTCCGCCGTCCGCTCGGCGGCGGCCGGCCTGTCCGAGCGCGTCGGCGCGCTCGTCGTCTCGGTCGACCAGGTCGACGATGCGGCGGCGACCATCTCCGGGCTGGCGCAGCGTCAGGAAACGAGTTCGCGGGCGATCAGCAGCAGCACGGTCGAGACGGCCGGCGACGTCAGGCAGGCGGCCGAGCAGGTCGGACAGCTCGCCGGCATGGTCGAGGACTGGCGTCGCACCGGCGAGACCGTGACGCTGGCCTCGGCCGATCTCGAGCGCCAGGCCGCCGAGCTGCGCCGGGCCGTCGACGGTTTCATCGCCCGGACCCATGAGGCTGCCGCATGACGCTTCCCCTGTCGCGAGGCGTCGTGGAGGAGCTCGGCGTCATCCAGCCGCCGGATGCCGGGCCGCTTCGCATCTTCCCGCGCTTCTCGAAACTGCTGCACTGGCTGACCGCCGCAATGGTGCTGGCGATGTTCGTGACCGGCGTGACGATGAAGCAGCTCGGCGACGGCCCGCTCGCCGACGAACTCTACACCGTCCACAAGATGGCGGGCGTCGGCCTGCTCGCTCTGGTGCTGGCGCGACTCGGCTATCGCGCGGCGATGCATCTGGCCGGGCGCTGGCGCCAGGGCGCCGGTAGCCATGTCGTCCATGTGGCGCTCTATGCCGGACTAATCCTCGTGCCGCTGCTGGGTTGGGCGGGCATCTCGGACTATGGCGCCAGGTCGGTCCATTTCGGCCTGAGCCTGCCCTTGATCTGGCCCGAGGGGGCCGGATATGCCGACATGCTGTTCAAGGCGCATGCCATACTCGCTTTCGGCCTGATCGCGCTCGTCGCCGTCCATATCGGCATCGCGCTCAACGACTATATCCAGCGGGGCGCGGATCGCCTCCAGCCGGAAAACCGTTCCGGGCCGGCGAAAAGCACTTTCCCTGCCGCGCCGGATATGCCATAGCCCGGCCCTCACATGCGTGGGAGGCCGGCCGGTCGCCAACCGGATCAACCCGCCGCACCACGCTCTGCAACCACCCCGACCCCGAGCGAAAGCAGTTCGCGGGCGGGGCGTCGTCGTTCCGATAGGCATCGGGACGGACGGCAGGAGCAGCCATCATGGCGAAGAAGATCACGGGCTACGTGAAGCTTCAGGTTCCGGCGGGCGCGGCCAATCCGTCGCCGCCGATCGGTCCTGCGCTCGGTCAGCGCGGCCTCAACATCATGGAATTCTGCAAGGCCTTCAACGCGAAGACCGCGCAGATGGAGAAGGGCATGCCGATCCCGGTGATCATCACCGCGTATCAGGACCGCTCCTTCACCTTCGAGATGAAGCAGCCGCCGGTGTCCTACTGGCTGAAGAAGGCCGCCGGCCTGACCTCGGGCTCCAAGACCCCGGGTCGCGGCGGCAATGTCGGCAAGGTCACCGCCGCGCAGGTCAACGAGATCGCCGAGAAGAAGATGGCCGATCTCAACTGCGACAGCGTCGAATCCGCCGCGTCCATGATCAAGGGCTCCGCCCGGTCGATGGGCCTGGAAGTCGTGGGCTGAGGGGAGCGATCATGGCACATATCGGAAAACGCGTCGTCAAGGCCCGCGAGGGCATCGACCGCACCAAGCTCTACCCGCTGACCGACGCCGTCGCGATGGTCAAGGACCGGGCCACGGCGAAATTCGACGAGACCGTCGAGGTCTCGATGAATCTCGGCGTCGATCCGCGCCATGCCGACCAGATGGTCCGCGGCGTCTGCAACCTGCCCAACGGGTCGGGCCGCGTCCTGCGCGTCGCCGTGTTCGCGCGCGGCGCCAAGGCCGAAGAGGCCAAGAAGGCCGGGGCCGACATCGTCGGCGCCGAGGATTTGGTCGAGACCGTGCAGAAGGGCGAGATCAATTTCGATCGCTGCATCGCCACCCCTGACATGATGCCGCTGGTCGGCCGCCTCGGCAAGGTTTTGGGCCCGCGCGGCCTGATGCCGAACCCGAAGGTCGGCACCGTCACCATGGACCTGACCTCGGCGGTCGCCGCCTCCAAGGGCGGGTCGGTCGAGTTCCGCGTCGAGAAGGCCGGCATCGTCCATGCCGCCGTCGGCAAGGTGTCGTTTTCGGCCGAGAAGCTGGCCGAGAACATCAAGGCCTTCGCCGATTCGGTCGCCAAGGCGAAGCCGGCCGGCGCGAAGGGCACCTATATACAGCGCGTCGCGATCTCCTCGACCATGGGTCCGGGCGTCAAGATCGAGCCGAACACGGTGATGGGCGGCTGATGTCGCCATCGCGGCCGGCTTCCGGCCGGCTGCGGCCCTTTTGATATCGCAAGAGCAAAACACCACTTGGCAGCGGCAGGCGAAGGCGTTAAGACGCAGGCCTGTTTCCATAAGTGATGTGGGCTCCGGCGCGTTTCGCGCGAAGGGGTCCGTTTCGCGTTTTTCGGCGGCTTGCCGCCGGAGAATGGGTTTTTCAGGCTCGGGATCGCTTCTCCCGGGCCGGAATCACCCAGTCCTGTCTGAGACTGCAGGTGCGCCGAGGGTCCGCCCGAGGGCATAATTTCGCCAAGAGGCCTGCATAGACGGTGCAAGAGCTTATCCGGGATCGCCAGATCCCGAAGACGGTTCGAACCATCTCGCCCGATCGCGGCCCGCCAGGGCCAGGAGCGGGGACAGGGCACTGAGCGTCGCTCCGATGAAGCGCCGGTGTCAACCGGGGTTTTTGACGAGCGGCACGTGCAACTGGCGGCAAGCCACAAGCCTGCCGCCTACCGGAGAGAGCCCAGTGGATAGAACGGCAAAGACTGATGCCGTCGCGTCGCTGAACGCGGTGTTTGCGAACACCTCGGTCGTCGTCGTGGCCCACTATGCGGGTTTGACGGTGGCCCAGTTCCAGAAGCTTCGTCGCGAGATGAAGGCGAACGGCGCCACCGTGAAGGTCGCAAAGAACCGGCTGGCCAAGATCGCTCTTGAAGGCACCGACGTCGCGGCCATCAGCAACCTGCTGACGGGTCCCACCCTGATCGCCTATTCCAGCGATCCGGTCGCGGCGCCGAAGGTCGCCACCGCTTTCGCCAAGGACAACGACAAGCTCGTCATCCTCGGCGGCGCGATGGGCAAGACCGCCCTGAACCCCGACGGCGTCAAGGCCCTGGCCACGATGCCCTCGCTCGACGAACTGCGCGCCAAGTTGCTCGGCCTTCTCGTGGCCCCCGCAACCAAGATCGCCCAGCTCTCGACCGCGCCGGCCGCAAAGCTCGCGCGCGTGTTCCAGGCATATGCCGACAAGGATGCGGCCTGATCCAGGCCTGTCACCCCCTGAAAAACGTTCGAACCTCTTACCATATAGGAGCCTAACATGGCTGATCTCGCCAAGCTCGTCGACGAGCTGTCGTCCCTCACGGTCCTCGAGGCCGCCGACCTCGCCAAGCTTCTCGAAGAGAAGTGGGGCGTCTCCGCCGCCGCCGCCGTCGCGGTTGCGGCTGGCCCGGCCGCCGGCGCTGGCGCCGGCGCCGCCGCCGCCGAAGAGCAGACCGAATTCACCGTCGTGCTCGCCGGCATCGGCGACAAGAAGATCGAGGTGATCAAGGAAGTCCGCGCCATCACCGGCCTGGGCCTCAAGGAAGCCAAGGATCTGGTCGAAGCCGCGCCGAAGCCGGTCAAGGAAGCGGTCGGCAAGGATGAGGCCGAGAAGCTCAAGAAGCAGCTCGAGGCCGTCGGCGCCAAGGTCGAGCTCAAGTGAGCGGGGCCGGCGCGATGCCGGTCCGACCCTAGTCAACAAGGACAGTCCCGGAGCGGTCTCCGCCTCCGGGGCTGTCGCGTCGTTTCCGCATCGGTGTGCGGACAGGTTGCAAGGCCCGGCGATGCAGCTTCGCGTTGCAGGGCGAATGTTCAGATGATGTCGGCGCGATGATGCGCCGAACGGCTTGCCCGGCGGCCTTGCGGCCGATCATCGGTGGTCGATCAGGCCGCCGGGCAAGCCGTCAAGGGCTAGAGGTAGGGCAAGGCGCCTTCTCGAAAAGTGGATGCCACTTTTCGGCGCCGGGTCCGGAGATTGCGAGGAACACAATGGTCAATTCGCTCCAGGGCCGCAGGCGCGTCCGCAAGTTCTTCGGCAAGCTCAAGGAAGTCGCGCAGATGCCGAACCTCATCGAGGTTCAGAAGGCGTCCTACGACCAGTTCCTGATGGTCGAGGAGCCCAAGGGCGGTCGCGGCGACGAGGGGCTGCAGTCGGTCTTCAAGTCGGTCTTCCCGATCGGCGATTTCTCCGGCGCCTCTCTGCTCGAATTCGTCAAGTACACCTTCGAGCCGCCGAAATATGACGTCGACGAGTGCCGCCAGCGCGGCATGACGTTCTCGGCGCCGCTCAAGGTGACGCTGCGCCTGATCGTGTTCGATATCGACCCCGACACCCAGGCCAAGTCGGTCAAGGACATCAAGGAGCAAGATGTCTACATGGGCGACATGCCGCTCATGACCGACAACGGCACCTTCATCGTCAACGGCACCGAGCGCGTCATCGTCTCGCAGATGCATCGCTCGCCCGGCGTGTTCTTCGATCACGACAAGGGCAAGACCCATTCCTCGGGCAAGCTGCTCTTCGCGGCGCGCATCATTCCCTATCGCGGCTCCTGGCTCGACATCGAGTTCGACGCCAAGGACATCGTCTATGCGCGCATCGACCGGAAGCGGAAGATTCCGGTGACGTCGCTGCTGTTCGCGCTCGGCATGGACGGCGAGGAGATCCTCAGCCGCTTCTACAACCACATCACCTATGCCCGCGATCCCAAGGGCTGGCGCGTCCCATATGACGCCGAGCGCATGAAGGGTTTCAAGGCCAATGAGGACATGATCGACGCCGACACCGGCGAGGTCGTGGTCGAGGCCGGCAAGAAACTCGTCGCCCGCACGGCGCGCCAGCTCGCCGAGAAGGGGCTGAAGTTCCTGCGCGCCACGGACGAGGACCTCTACACCCAGTACATCGCCGAGGACCTGGTCAATCCGGCGACCGGCGAGGTCTTCGCCGAGGCCGGCGAGGAGATCACCGAAAAGCTGCTCAAGCTGCTGACCGACGAGGGTTTCGACGAGATCCCGGTGCTCGACATCGACCACATCACGGTCGGCCCCTATATCCGCAACACGCTGAACGTCGACAAGAACTCGCGCCGCGAGGAGGCGCTGTTCGACATCTACCGCGTGATGCGTCCGGGCGAGCCGCCGACGCTCGAGACCGCCGAGAACATGTTCCAGTCGCTGTTCTTCGACTCGGAGCGCTACGACCTCTCGGCCGTCGGCCGCGTCAAGATGAACATGCGCCTCGACCTCGACGCCGAGGACACCGTGCGCATCCTGCGCAAGGAGGACATCTTCGCCGTCGTCAAGGCGCTGGTCGACCTGCGCGACGGCAAGGGCGAGATCGACGACATCGACCATCTCGGCAACCGCCGGGTGCGCTCGGTCGGCGAGCTGATGGAGAACCAGTACCGGCTCGGCCTGCTGCGCATGGAGCGCGCCATCAAGGAGCGCATGTCCTCGGTCGACATCGACACGGTGATGCCGCAGGACCTGATCAACGCCAAGCCGGCCGCCGCCGCCGTGCGCGAGTTCTTCGGCTCGTCGCAGCTCTCGCAGTTCATGGACCAGACGAACCCGCTTTCGGAAGTCACGCACAAGCGCCGGCTTTCGGCGCTCGGGCCGGGCGGTCTGACCCGCGAGCGCGCCGGCTTCGAGGTGCGCGACGTGCACCCGACGCATTACGGCCGGATCTGCCCGATCGAGACGCCGGAAGGGCCGAATATCGGCCTGATCAACTCGCTCGCCACCTTCGCGCGGGTGAACAAGTACGGCTTCATCGAGAGCCCGTATCGCCGCATCCGCGACGGCAAGCTGACCGACGAGATCATCTATCTCTCGGCGATGGAGGAGGCGAAGTACAACGTCGCCCAGGCCAACGCCGCCGTCGACAAGGAAGGCCGCCTCACCGACGACCTGATCGTCTGCCGCCGCGCCGGCGAGGTCATCGTCACGCCGGTCGAAAAGGTCGACTTCCAGGACGTCTCGCCCAAGCAGCTCGTCTCGGTCGCAGCTGCGCTGATCCCGTTCCTCGAGAACGACGACGCCAACCGCGCGCTGATGGGCTCCAACATGCAGCGCCAGGCGGTGCCGCTGGTGCGCGCCGACGCGCCCTTCGTCGGCACCGGCATGGAGGCCGTCGTCGCCCGTGACTCGGGCGCGGCGATCGCGGCGCGGCGCGCCGGCGTCGTCGACCAGGTCGACGCGACGCGTATCGTCATCCGCGCCTCCGACGAGATGGACCCGACCAAGCCCGGCGTCGACATCTACCGCCTGCAGAAGTTCCAGCGCTCCAACCAGTCGACCTGCATCACGCAGCGGCCGCTGGTGCGCGTCGGCGACATCATCAAGAAGGGCGATATCGTCGCCGACGGTCCCTCGACCGAGTTCGGCGAGCTCGCGCTCGGCCGCAACGTGCTCGTCGCGTTCATGCCGTGGAACGGCTACAACTTCGAGGACTCGATCCTGCTCTCGGAGAAGATCGTCTCGGAAGACGTCTTCACCTCGATCCATATCGAGGAGTTCGAGGTGATGGCCCGCGACACCAAGCTCGGGCCGGAGGAGATCACGCGTGACATCCCGAACGTCTCGGAAGAGGCGCTGAAGAACCTCGACGAGGCGGGAATCGTCTATATCGGCGCGGAAGTGGCGGCGGGCGACATCCTCGTCGGCAAGATCACGCCCAAGGGCGAAAGCCCGATGACGCCGGAAGAGAAGCTGCTGCGCGCGATCTTCGGCGAGAAGGCCTCCGACGTCCGCGACACCTCGCTCAGGGTCCCCCCCGGCGTGCAGGGCACGATCGTCGAGGTGCGCGTGTTCAACCGCCACGGCGTCGACAAGGACGAGCGCGCCCAGGCGATCGAGCGCGAGGAGATCGAGCGGCTCGCCAAGGACCGCGACGACGAGCAGGCGATCCTCGACCGCAACACCTTCGCCCGCCTCGGCGACATCCTGACCGGCAAGACCGGCCTCGCCGGCCCCAAGGGCTTCAAGAAGGACACCGTCATCACCCGCGAGGGCATGACCGAGTTCCCGCGCTCGCAATGGTGGCTGTTCGCCACCGGCGACGACGCCCTGATGACCGAGATCGAGGCGATGCGGAAGCAGTACGACGAATCGAAGAAGCGTCTCGAGCAGCGCTTCCTCGACAAGGTCGAGAAGCTGCAGCGCGGCGACGAGTTGCCGCCCGGCGTGATGAAGATGGTCAAGGTCTTCGTCGCGGTGAAGCGCAAGATCCAGCCGGGCGACAAGATGGCTGGCCGCCACGGCAACAAGGGCGTGGTCTCGCGCATCGTGCCGGCGGAGGACATGCCGTTCCTCGAGGACGGCACCCATGCCGACATCGTGCTGAACCCGCTCGGCGTGCCCTCGCGCATGAATGTCGGGCAGATTCTGGAGACCCATCTCGGATGGGCCGCCGCGGGCCTCGGCAAGCAGATCGCCAAGGCGCTCGACGCCTACCGCAAGGGCCACGACGTCAAGGCGCTCAGGGCCTCGTTCGACGCCGTCTACGACGACAACGAGATCATCGCCTCGATGGACGAGAACGAGCTCGTCGAGATGGGGCAGAACCTGCGCCGCGGCGTGCCGATCGCGACGCCGGTGTTCAACGGCGCCAAGGAGGCCGATATCGAGCGGCTGCTGGAGCAGGCGGGCCTGCATTCGTCCGGCCAGTCGACGCTCTATGACGGCCGCACCGGCGAGCCCTTCGACCGCAAGGTCACGGTCGGCTACATCTACATGCTGAAGCTGCACCATCTGGTCGACGACAAGATCCACGCCCGTTCGATCGGCCCGTACTCGCTCGTCACCCAGCAGCCGCTGGGCGGCAAGGCGCAGTTCGGCGGACAGCGCTTCGGCGAGATGGAGGTCTGGGCGCTGGAGGCCTATGGCGCGGCCTACACGCTGCAGGAGATGCTGACGGTGAAGTCCGACGACGTCGCCGGCCGCACCAAGGTCTACGAGTCGATCGTGCGCGGCGAGGACAATTTCGAGGCCGGCATCCCGGAGAGCTTCAACGTGCTCGTCAAGGAAATGCGTTCGCTCGGCCTCAATGTCGAGCTGGTCAGCAACAAGGTGAAGCCGGGCGAATTGCCGCCGGCGGAAGCGGCCGAATAAGCCGCCGGGCGCGCCAAGGGCGGCGCGCCGAAGACCAAGACAATGCCGGCGGCACTCACGCCGCCGGCCGATGTGATGAAGGCCGGGCAGGGCGGTTCACCAACCCCCGCCGGCGGCAGGAGACAGGCGATGAAGCAAGAGGTCATGAACCTTTTCGGCCAGCAGCCGGTGCAGCAGGCGTTCGACGCCATCAAGATCTCGATCGCCTCGCCGGAGAAAATCCTCTCCTGGTCCTACGGCGAGATCAAGAAGCCGGAGACGATCAACTACCGGACCTTCAAGCCCGAGCGCGACGGCCTGTTCTGCGCCCGCATCTTCGGGCCGATCAAGGACTACGAGTGCCTGTGCGGCAAGTACAAGCGCATGAAGTTCAAGGGCGTGATCTGCGAGAAGTGCGGCGTCGAAGTGACGCTCGCGCGCGTTCGGCGCGAGCGCATGGGCCATATCGAGCTCGCCGCCCCCGTCGCCCATATCTGGTTCCTGAAGTCGCTGCCCTCGCGCATCGGCCTGCTGATGGACATGCCGCTCAAGGACCTCGAGCGCATCCTCTATTTCGAGAGCTATGTCGTGATCGAGCCGGGCCTGACCCCGCTCAAGGACCGGCAGCTCCTCTCGGAGGAGGAGTATGTCCGCTGCCAGGAGGAGTACGGCGCCGACACCTTCACCGCCATGATCGGCGCGGAGGCGATCCGCGAGATGCTGCGGGCGCTCGACCTCGACCAGATCAACGCCGATCTCAAGCATGAGATCGCGACGACGACGTCGGAGCTGAAGCCCAAGAAGCTGATGAAGCGCCTCAAGATCATCGAGGCGTTCCAGCTCTCGGGCAACAAGCCGGAATGGATGGTGATGACCATCATCCCGGTGATCCCGCCCGATCTGCGCCCGCTGGTGCCGCTCGACGGCGGCCGCTTCGCCACCTCGGACCTGAACGATCTCTACCGCCGCGTGATCAACCGCAACAACCGCCTGAAGCGGCTGATCGAATTGCGCGCGCCCGACATCATCATCCGCAACGAGAAGCGGATGCTGCAGGAATCGGTCGATGCGCTGTTCGACAACGGCCGTCGCGGCCGCGTCATCACCGGCGCCAACAAGCGCCCGCTGAAGTCGCTCGCCGACATGCTGAAGGGCAAGCAGGGCCGCTTCCGGCAGAACCTGCTCGGCAAACGCGTCGACTATTCCGGCCGTTCGGTCATCGTGGTCGGCCCGGAGATGAAGCTGCACCAGTGCGGGCTGCCCAAGAAGATGGCGCTCGAGCTGTTCAAGCCGTTCATCTATGCGCGCCTCGACGCCAAGGGCTACTCGACCACGGTCAAGCAGGCCAAGAAGCTGGTCGAGAAGGAGAAGCCCGAGGTCTGGGACATCCTGGACGAGGTCATCCGCGAGCATCCTGTGCTGCTGAACCGCGCGCCGACGCTGCACAGGCTCGGCATCCAGGCCTTCGAGCCGGTGCTGATCGAGGGCAAGGCGATCCAGCTCCACCCGCTGGTCTGCGCGGCGTTCAACGCCGACTTCGACGGCGACCAGATGGCCGTGCACGTGCCGCTGTCGCTCGAGGCGCAGCTGGAAGCGCGCGTGCTGATGATGTCGACCAACAACATCCTGCATCCGGCCAACGGTCTGCCGATCATCGTGCCGTCGCAGGACATCGTGCTCGGCCTCTACTACCTCTCGATCGTCTCCGATGGCGAGCCCGGCCAGGGCAAGGTCTTCGGCGATTTCGGCGAGCTCGAATATGCGCTGCATGAGAAGGTCATCACGCTGCATTCGAAGATCAAATACCGCTGGACCGGCGTCGGCCAGGACGGCAAGCCGTATACGAAGATCTACGACACCACGCCTGGCCGCGTGATCCTCTCGACCGCGCTGCCCAAGCACCCGAACATGACCTTCGACGTCAGCAACCGCTTGATGACGAAGAAGGAAATCTCCGGGATGATCGACGCCGTCTATCGCGGCTGCGGTCAGAAGGAGTCGGTGATCTTCTGCGACCGCATCATGTCGCTCGGTTTCACCCACGCCTTCAAGGCCGGCATCTCCTTCGGCAAGGACGACATGGTCGTGCCGGAGAACAAGTGGGAGATCGTCGACACCACGCGCGCGCTCGCCAAGGATTACGAGCAGCAGTACCAGGACGGCCTGATCACCCAGGGCGAGAAGTACAACAAGGTCGTCGACGCCTGGGCGAAGTGCTCCGACAAGCTCGCCCAGGAGATGATGGCTCGCATCTCGACCGTGAAGAAGGACGACGCCGGCCGCGACAAGCCGATCAACTCGATCTACATGATGAGCCATTCGGGCGCGCGCGGCTCGCCGGCCCAGATGAAGCAGCTCGCGGCGATGCGCGGCCTGATGGCCAAGCCCTCGGGCGAGATCATTGAATCGCCCATCATCTCGAACTTCAAGGAAGGCCTCGACGTGCTCGAGTACTTCAACTCGACGCACGGCGCCCGCAAGGGCCTCGCCGACACCGCGCTGAAGACGGCCAACTCCGGCTATCTGACGCGCCGGCTCGTCGACGTGGCGCAGGACGCCATCATCTCCGAGACCGATTGCGGCTCGGAGAACGGCATCAAGATGCGCGCCATCATCGACGCGGGCCAGGTCGTCGCCTCGCTCGGCATCCGCATCCTCGGCCGTTCGGCCGCGGAGGACGTCACCGACGTCGACGGCAAGGTGCTGGTGCCGAAGGGCACGATGATCGACGAGCACCACATCGAGGCGATCAACGCAGCCGGCGTGCAGGAGGTGAAGATCCGTTCGGTCCTGACCTGCGCCACCAAGAACGGCGTCTGCGCGACCTGCTATGGGCGCGATCTCGCTCGCGGCACGCCCGTCAACATGGGTGAGGCCGTCGGCGTCATCGCGGCGCAGTCGATCGGCGAGCCGGGCACGCAGCTCACCATGCGCACCTTCCACATCGGCGGCGCGGCGACGATCGCCGACCAGTCCTTCGTCGAGTCGAACTTCGAGGGCACGGTCAAGATCAGGAACCGCAACGCGGCCCGCAACTCGGACGGCGACCTGATCGCCATGGCGCGCAACATCGCCATCGTGATCGTTGGACCGGACGGGGCGGAGCGCGCCGTCCATCGCGTCCAGTTCGGCTCGAAGCTGCGGGTCGACGAGGGCGACAAGGTCAAGCGCGGCCAGCGCCTGATCGAGTGGGACCCCTATTCCCGCCCGATCCTGGCGGAAGTGGACGGCGCGGTCGGCTACGAGGACCTCGTGGACGGCATGTCGATCACCGAGACGACCGACGAGGCGACGGGCATCAACAAGCGCGTCGTGATCGACTGGCGCGGCTCGGCCCGCACCTCGGACCTGCGTCCGGCGCTGACGGTGCAGGGAAGCGACGGCAAGATCGCCAAGCTCGCGCGCGGCGGCGAGGCCCGTTACATCCTGCCCGTCGAGGGCATCATCTCGGTGGAGCCCGGCGCCTCGATCAAGGCCGGCGACGTGCTCGCCCGCGTCTCGACCGACTCGGCCAAGACCCGCGACATCACCGGCGGTCTGCCGCGGGTGGCGGAGCTGTTCGAGGCGCGTCGTCCCAAGGACGCGGCGATCATCGCGGAGAAGGCCGGCACGATCGGCTTTGGCAAGGACTACAAGAACAAGCGCCGCGTCACGCTCTCCCCGCATGACGGCTCGGATCAGCTCGAATACCTGATCCCGAAGGGCAAGCACATCCATCTCCAGGACGGCGACGTCGTCGAGATGGGTGACTACATCCTCGACGGCAATCCGGCCCCGCACGACATCCTGGCGATCAAGGGCGTCGAGGAGCTGGCGGCTTATCTGGTGAACGAGATCCAGGAGGTCTATCGCCTCCAGGGCGTCGGCATCAACGACAAGCACATCGAGGTCATCGTCCGGCAGATGCTGCAGAAGGTCGAGATCACCGAGTCCGGCGATACCGACATCCTCACCGGCGACCAGGTCGACCGGATCGAGCTGCAGGAGATCAACGCGAAGATGGCGGAGGAGGGCAAGAAGCCCGCATCCGGCGTCCCCGTGCTGCTCGGCATCACCAAGGCGAGCCTCCAGACCCGCTCCTTCATCTCGGCGGCGTCGTTCCAGGAGACCACCCGCGTCCTCACCGAGGCGGCGGTCAACGGCAAGTACGACACGCTGGAGGGCCTCAAGGAGAACGTCATCGTCGGCTCGCTGATCCCGGCTGGCACCGGCGCGCAGGTCGCCCGCATCAAGCAGGTGGCGACGCGCCGCGACGATCTCATCGTCGGCCAGAAGGCGGATGCGGCGGCGAGGGCGGCCAAGGCCGCCAACGACGCGGCGGCGGCCGCGCTGCCGGCGGCCGAGTAAGACACGACTTGATCGACGCTCATCGGGGTCGCCTTCGGGCGGCCCCTTTTTTTGTTTCGGCACGAGGTTTCGTTGCGCCGACGCAGCCGGCGAGGCAAGATTATGAGGCTGCGATGGCCCGACCCATCAAATCGGCCCGGATCGCGCGCAGGGCGGGCTGCATGCGGCTTCCGCCGCCATTTCAGGGCTTGACGCGAATCCCCCGCTGAGTCATAAGCGCGCCACTGTCGAAGGTTGTCGGACACGTTTGTCGCTTGCCTCGTTGCCGGCGAATGTCGCGACCGAAACGCCTTCGGAACTCCAGCGTCGATCGACGACATGGCAAGACGCATGAACGCGGGCATCCCGCGTTCCTCTGCTGGCGGACGCGCCTGAGGTTTCCCTGCCGGGAGCCGATGGCGCGAAGTCGTTTGTGTCATGGCTTCGGCCGAGCTGGGTCACGGACCTAGAGATTTCCAAACGCTCAGTGGAGCGAGAGGCCAGAATGCCGACAATCAGCCAGCTCATCCGCAAGCCGCGCACGCCCGTGAAGGCCCGCAACACCGCGCCGGCGCTCGAGAACTGCCCGCAGAAGCGCGGCGTCTGCACGCGCGTCTATACGACGACCCCGAAGAAGCCGAACTCGGCGCTCCGCAAGGTCGCCAAGGTGCGCCTGACCAACGGCTTCGAGGTGATCGGCTACATTCCGGGCGAAGGCCACAACCTGCAGGAGCACTCGGTCGTCATGATCCGCGGCGGCCGCGTCAAGGACTTGCCGGGCGTGCGCTACCACATCCTGCGCGGCGTGCTCGACACCCAGGGCGTCAAGAACCGCAAGCAGCGCCGTTCGAAATACGGCGCCAAGCGTCCCAAGTAAGCTTCTGCCCGATCGACCGGGCTTATCCCCCGAGCCGATCCGCAGCGTTTCAAGATTTGACCGGAGACTAGACGATGTCCCGCCGCCACAGCGCCGAAAAGCGCGAGATCATCCCCGATCCGAAGTTCCACGACATCGTCGTGACGAAGTTCATGAATTCGGTGATGTACGAAGGCAAGAAGTCGACCGCCGAGCGCATCGTCTACGGCGCCTTCGACATCATCGAGGGCAAGATGAAGAGCGATCCGCTCGCCGTGTTCAAGAGCGCGCTCGAGAACGTCGCGCCGGCGATCGAGGTGCGTTCGCGCCGCGTCGGCGGCGCCACCTACCAGGTTCCGGTCGAGGTTCGCACCGAGCGCCGCCAGGCGCTGGCGATCCGCTGGCTGATCACGGCCGCGCGCGGCCGCAACGACAAGACCATGGTCGAGCGTCTCTCCTCGGAGCTGATGGATGCGGCCAACAATCGTGGAAACGCCGTCAAGAAGCGCGAAGACACGCACCGGATGGCGGAAGCCAACCGCGCCTTCTCGCATTATCGCTGGTAATTTCGGCACCCGACGGAAAGACAGAGCGCTCCCATGCCCCGTTCCCATCCCATCGACCGCTATCGCAACTTCGGCATCATGGCCCACATCGATGCGGGCAAGACGACGACGACCGAGCGCGTGCTCTACTACACCGGCAAGTCGCACAAGATCGGCGAAGTCCATGACGGCGCCGCCACCATGGACTGGATGGAGCAGGAGCAGGAGCGTGGCATCACGATCACCTCGGCCGCGACCACCTGCCTGTGGCGCGACCATCGCCTGAACATCATCGACACCCCCGGCCATGTCGACTTCACCATCGAGGTGGAGCGTTCGCTGCGCGTGCTCGACGGCGCCGTCTGCGTGCTCGACGGCAACCAGGGCGTCGAGCCCCAGACCGAGACCGTCTGGCGGCAGGCCGACAAATACGACGTGCCGCGCATCGTCTTCGTCAACAAGATGGACAAGATCGGCGCCGATTTCTATCGCTGCGTCCAGGACATCATCGACCGCGTCGCCGGCAAGCCGGTCTGCCTGCAGATCCCGATCGGGGCCGAGTCCGATTTCGTCGGCGTCGTCGACCTGATCAAGATGAAGGCGATCGTCTGGAACGGCGAGGCTCTCGGCGCGACCTTCGAGGAGAAGGACATCCCGGCCGATCTCGCCGAGAAGGCGGCCGAGTACCGCAACAAGCTGGTCGAGGCGTCCGTCGAGATGGACGACGCCGCGATGGAGGCCTATCTCGACGGCGCGGAGCCGGACGAGGCGACCCTTCGCAGGCTGGTCCGCACCGCCGTGCAGCGCCGGGCGTTCCATCCCGTGCTCTGCGGTTCCGCTTTCAAGAACAAGGGCGTGCAGCCGCTTCTTGATGCCGTGGTGGACTTCCTGCCGTCGCCGGTCGATCGTGGCGAGATCAAGGGCATCGACTTCAAGACCGAGGAAGACACCGTCCGTCACCCGACGGACGAGGATCCCTTCTCCATGCTCGCCTTCAAGATCATGGACGACCCCTTCGTCGGCACGATCACCTTCTGCCGCGTCTATTCGGGCAAGGTCGAGACCGGCGCCGGCGTGATCAACTCGACCCGCGACAAGAAAGAGCGCGTCGGCCGCATGCTGCTGATGCACGCTAACAACCGCGAGGACATCAAGGAGGCATACGCTGGCGACATCGTCGCGCTGGCCGGCCTGAAGGACGTCCGCACCGGCGACACGCTGTGCGACCCCGTCAAATCGGTGATCCTCGAGCGGATGGAGTTCCCCGAGCCGGTCATCACGATCGCGATCGAGCCGAAGTCGAAGGCCGATCAGGAGAAGCTCGGTCTGGCGCTGTCGAAGCTCGCCAACGAAGACCCGTCCTTCCGCGTCTCGACCGACCAGGAGAGCGGCCAGACGATCCTGAAGGGCATGGGCGAGCTCCATCTCGACATCAAGGTCGACATCCTGCGCCGGACCTACAAGGTCGACGCCAATATCGGCGCGCCGCAGGTGGCCTATCGCGAGACGATCACCAAGAAGGTCGATATCGACTACACGCACAAGAAGCAGACCGGCGGTACCGGCCAGTTCGCCCGCGTGAAATTCACCGTCGAGCCGAACGAGACCGGCAAGGGCTTCGAGTTCGAGTCGAAGGTCGTCGGCGGTTCGGTGCCGAAGGAGTACATCCCCGGCGTCGAGAAGGGCCTGAATTCGGTCATCGGCTCCGGCGTTCTCGCGGGCTTCCCGGTGGTCGACGTCAAGGTGACGCTGACCGACGGCGCCTTCCACGAGGTCGACTCCTCGGCGCTGGCCTTCGAGATCGCCTCCCGCGCGGGTCTTCGCGAAGGGCTTCAGAAGGCCGGTTCGGTGCTGCTCGAGCCGATCATGAAGGTCGAGGTCGTGACCCCGGAAGATTATACCGGCTCGGTCATTGGCGACCTGAATTCGCGGCGCGGCCAGATCCAGGGCCAGGACATGCGCGGCAACGCGGTCATCGTGAACGCCATGGTTCCGCTGGCCAACATGTTCGGCTACGTCAACCAGCTGCGCTCGTTCAGCCAGGGCCGGGCCAACTACACCATGCAGTTCGACCACTATGAGCAGGTTCCTTCGGCGGTCGCCGCCGAGGTCCAGGCCAAATACGCCTGATCTGCTGAATCTGAACCCTTATCGACTGAAAAACGACTGACGGACGGAGGCTACGATGGCCAAAGAGAAATTCGCTCGCACGAAGCCGCATTGCAACATCGGGACGATTGGTCACGTGGATCATGGCAAGACGTCTTTGACGGCTGCGATCACGAAGGTTCTGGCGGAGTCTGGCGGCGCCTCGTTCACGGCGTATGATCAGATCGACAAGGCTCCCGAGGAGAAGGCTCGCGGGATCACGATCTCGACGGCGCATGTCGAGTACGAGACGGCGGCGCGCCATTACGCCCACGTCGACTGCCCCGGCCACGCCGACTATGTGAAGAACATGATCACGGGCGCGGCGCAGATGGATGGCGCGATCCTGGTGGTGTCGGCGGCCGACGGGCCGATGCCGCAGACGCGCGAGCACATCCTCTTGGCGCGCCAGGTCGGCGTTCCGGCGCTGGTGGTGTTCATGAACAAGGTCGATCTGGTCGACGACGCGGAGCTGCTCGAGCTGGTCGAGATGGAGATCCGCGAGCTTTTGTCGAAGTATGATTTCCCGGGCGACGACATCCCGATCACCAAGGGCTCGGCCAAGGTCGCGCTCGACGGCGGCGACAAGGCGATCGGGCATGACGCGGTGATCGCGCTGATGAAGACGGTCGACGACTACATCCCGCAGCCGGAGCGCCCGATCGACCAGCCCTTCCTGATGCCGGTCGAGGACGTGTTCTCGATCTCGGGCCGCGGCACGGTGGTGACCGGCCGCGTCGAGCGCGGCATCGTCAAGGTCGGCGAGGAGATCGAGATCGTGGGGCTGAAGGACACGGTCAAGACGACGGTGACCGGCGTCGAGATGTTCCGCAAGCTGCTCGACCAGGGCCAGGCGGGCGACAACATCGGCGCGCTTTTGCGCGGCACCAAGCGCGAGGACGTCGAGCGCGGCCAGGTGCTGTGCAAGCCGGGCTCGGTCAAGCCGCACACCAAGTTCAAGGCCGAGGCTTACATCCTGACCAAGGAGGAGGGCGGCCGCCACACGCCGTTCTTCACCAATTACCGGCCGCAGTTCTACTTCCGCACGACCGACGTGACCGGGGTGGTGCATCTGCCGGAGGGCACCGAGATGGTGATGCCGGGCGACAACATCGCCATGGAAGTCCACCTGATCGTGCCGATCGCGATGGAGGAGAAGCTGCGCTTCGCCATCCGCGAAGGCGGCCGCACCGTCGGCGCAGGCGTCGTCGCTAACATCATCGCCTGAACGGCGTTTTCGTGAGGGCGTAGGCCCTGCCAGGCCTTCGCCTTTTCACGTCACGAGGAAGATAAGACCATGAACGGTCAGAACATCCGGATCCGCCTCAAGGCGTTCGACCATCGCATCCTCGACGCCTCGACGCGCGAGATCGTGTCGACCGCGAAGAGGACGGGCGCCCAGGTCCGCGGGCCCATCCCGCTGCCGACGCTCATCGAGAAGTTCACGGTCAACCGCTCGCCGCACATCGACAAGAAGTCGCGCGAGCAGTTCGAAATGCGGACCCACAAGCGGGTCCTCGACATCGTCGACCCGACCCCGCAGACGGTCGACGCCCTCATGAAGCTCGATCTCGCCGCCGGCGTCGACGTCGAAATCAAGCTCTGATCCGTTTTAGCCGGGTCCTCTGTCTCTTGCCTCGCGGCCGGATGGACATGACCCCAAGGGAAGGTATGCACCGATGCGTTCCGGTGTGATTGCACAGAAAGTCGGGATGACCCGCATCTTCACCGATGCCGGCGAACATATCCCGGTCACCGTGCTGAAGCTCGACAACTGCCAGGTCGTCGCGCATCGCACGATCGAGAAGAACGGCTATGTCGCCGTGCAGCTCGGGTCGGGCTTGGCCAAGGTCAAGAACGTCTCGAAGGCGGAGCGCGGCCATTTTGCCGTCGCCAAGGTCGAGCCCAAGCGCAAGATCGTCGAGTTCCGCGTCACCGACGACGCGCTGATCCCGGTCGGCGCCGAGCTCACCGCCGACCATTTCGTCGTCGGCCAGTTCGTCGACGTCAGCGGCACGACGACCGGCAAGGGTTTCGCCGGCGGCATGAAGCGCTGGAACTTCGGCGGCCTGCGCGCCACGCACGGCGTCTCGGTCTCGCATCGCTCGATCGGCTCCACCGGCGGCCGTCAGGACCCCGGCAAGACCTTCAAGAACAAGAAGATGCCCGGCCATCTCGGCGCCGAGCGCGTCACCACGCAGAATCTGCGCGTCGTCCAGACCGACGCCGAGCGCGGCCTGATCCTGGTCGAGGGCGCCGTCCCCGGCGTCGCCGGCGGCTGGATCCATGTCCGCGACGCGATCAAGCGCGCCCTGCCGAAGGACGCCCCGCTGCCGGGCAAGTTCAAGACCGCCGGCGGCAACGAGACGCAGGCTCCTGCGGCCGAGACCGTTGAGGAGAACGCGTGATGAAACTCGCTATCACCACCCTCGAGGGCGGCTCGGCCGGCTCGGTCGAGCTTTCGGACGCGATCTTCGGCCTCGAGCCGCGCGCCGACATCCTGGCCCGCATGGTGCGCTATCAGCTCGCCAAGCGTCGCGCCGGCACGCACAAGTCGAAGGGCCGCTCGGAAGTCGACCGCACCCGCAAGAAGATCTACAAGCAGAAGGGCACCGGCGGCGCTCGCCACGGCGCGGCGTCCGCTCCGCAGTTCCGCGGCGGCGGCAAGGCCTTCGGCCCGATCGTGCGCGACCACGCCCACGATCTGCCCAAGAAGGTGAGGGCGCTTGCGCTTCGCCACGCGCTCTCGGCCAAGGCCAAGGATGCCGGCATCATCATCATCGACGACGCCAAGCTGGCGGAGCCGAAGACCAAGATCCTGCTCGGCCATTTCGGCAAGCTCGACCTGTCGAGCGCGCTGGTCATCGGCGGCGCCGAGATCGACGTGAATTTCGGCCTTGCGGCGCGTTCGATCCCGAATGTTGACGTCCTGCCGATCCAGGGCATCAACGTCTATGACATCCTGCGTCGCGACAAGCTCGTCCTGACGCGCGCGGCTGTCGATGCGCTGGAGGCGCGCTTCAAATGAGCCAGTCCAAGAACCTGGACCCGCGCCACTACGACGTCATCCGTGGCCCGGTGATCACCGAGAAGGCGACCATGCTCTCCGAGCACAACAAGGTCGTCTTCAAGGTCGCGAAGACCGCGACCAAGCCGCAGATCAAGGCGGCGATCGAGAAGCTGTTCGACGTCAAGGTGAAGAGCGTCAACACGCTCGTCACCGAGGGCAAGATGAAGGTCTTCCGCGGCCGTCTCGGCCAGCGCGCGGACGTCAAGAAAGCTGTGGTCACGCTCGAAGATGGTCATTCCATCGACGTGACCACGGGCCTCTGAGGAAGGATCGCCACCATGGCCTTGAAATCATTCAAGCCGGTCACGCCGAGCCTTCGTCAGCTCGTGATCGTCGACCGCAGCGAGCTCTACAAGGGCAAGCCGCTGAAGGTGCTGACCGAGGGCAAGTCGTCCTCGGGCGGCCGCAACAATCTCGGCCGCATCACCGTCCGCTTCCGCGGCGGCGGTCACAAGCGCACGCTGCGCCTGATCGACTTCAAGCGTCGCGGCAAGGACGGCGTCCCGGCCGTGGTGGAGCGGATCGAGTACGATCCCAACCGCACCGCCTTCATCGCGCTGATCAAGTACAGCGACGGCGAGCAGGCCTATATCCTGGCCCCGCAGCGTCTCGCCGTCGGCGACAACGTGATCTCGGGTCCGTCGGTCGACGTGAAGCCCGGCAACGCCGCCCCGATGGGCACGCTGCCGATCGGCACGATCGTCCACAATGTCGAGCTCAAGATCGGCAAGGGCGGCGCGCTGGCGCGGTCCGCGGGCAACTACGCCCAGATCGTCGGCCGCGACCAGGGCTATGTCATCGTCCGCCTGAACTCCGGCGAGCAGCGCCTGATCAGCGGCCTGTGCTACGCCACCGTGGGCGCGGTCTCGAACCCCGACCACATGAACAGGAACGACGGCAAGGCGGGTCGCTCGCGCTGGCTCGGCCGTCGTCCCCATAACCGCGGCGTCTCGATGAACCCGGTCGACCATCCCCATGGCGGCGGCGAAGGCCGCACCTCGGGCGGCCGTCATCCGGTCACGCCGTGGGGTCTGCCCACCAAAGGCAAGAAGACCCGCTCGAACAAGCGGACCGACACCTTCATCGTGTCGAGCCGTCACGCCCGCAAGAAGAAGAACTGAGGTCCGTCATGGCGCGTTCGCTTTGGAAAGGTCCGTTCGTCGACGGATACCTTCTGAAAAAGGCCGAGGTCGCCCGTTCGGCGAGCCGGTCGGAAGTCATCAAGATCTGGAGCCGTCGCTCCACGATCCTGCCGCAGTTCGTCGGTCTGACGTTCGGCGTCTACAACGGCCACAAGCATGTGCCGGTGAACGTCTCCGAGGAGATGGTGGGCCACAAGTTCGGCGAGTTCTCGCCGACGCGCACCTTCCACGGCCACGCCGCCGACAAGAAGGCGAAGAGGAAGTAAGCCATGGGAAAGCCATCCGCCCCCCGTGCGCTGCCTGACAACGAAGCCATCGCGGTCGCCCGCAACCTTCGCGTCAGCCCGCAGAAGCTGAACCTCCTCGCCCAGCTCATCCGCGGCAAGAAGGTCTCGACCGCGCTCGCCGACCTCGAGTTCTCGCGCAAGCGGATCTCGCTGGACGTGCGCAAGTGCCTGCAGAGCGCGATCGCCAACGCCGAGAACAACCATGATCTCGACGTCGACGATCTCGTCGTGGCGCAGGCCTTTGTCGGCAAGGCGCTGGTGATGAAGCGTTTCCATGCCCGCGCCCGTGGCCGCGGCGCCCGCATCCTGAAGCCCTTCGCCAACATCACGATCGTGGTGCGCGAAGTCCAGGCTGCGAAGGCCTGAGGAGAGAACGATGGGTCAGAAAATCAATCCGATCGGGCTTCGCCTCGGCATCAACCGCACCTGGGATTCGCGCTGGTTCGCCCAGAAGGGCGAATACGGCAAGCTGCTGCACGAGGACATGGCGATCCGCGCCTCGCTGATGAAGCTGCTGAAGCAGGCGGCGGTCTCGAAAATCATCATCGAGCGCCCGCACAAGAAGTGCCGCGTCACCATCCACTCGGCGCGTCCGGGCGTGGTGATCGGTAAGAAGGGCGCCGACATCGAGAAGCTGCGCAAGTCGGTGATGAAGCTGACCAAGGCCGATGTGACGATCAACATCGTCGAGGTCCGCAAGCCCGAGATCGACGCCACGCTGGTCGCCGACTCGATCGCCCAGCAGCTCGAGCGCCGCGTCGCCTTCCGTCGCGCCATGAAGCGGGCCGTGCAATCGGCCATGCGTCTGGGCGCCGAGGGCATCCGCATCAACTGCTCGGGCCGCCTCGGCGGCGCCGAAATCGCGCGGCTGGAGTGGTATCGCGAAGGCCGCGTGCCGCTGCATACGCTGCGCGCTGACGTCGATTACGGCGTCGGCACCGCCTTCACCACCTACGGCACGTGCGGCATCAAGGTCTGGATCTTCAAGGGCGAGATCCTCGAGCACGATCCGATGGCCCAGGACAAGCGCATGGCAGACGAAGGCGGCCGCTCCGGCGGTGGCAATCGTCGCGACCATGCAGCGTAAGGCTGATCGAGAAGAGCCATGTTGCAACCGAAGAAGACCAAGTTCCGCAAGCAGTTCAAGGGGCGCATTTCCGGCGTCGCCAAGGGCGGCACGGACCTGAATTTCGGCCAGTTCGGCCTCAAGGCCCAGGAGCCGGAGCGCGTCACCGCGCGCCAGATCGAGGCGGCCCGCCGCGCGATCACCCGCGCCATGAAGCGCGCCGGCCGCGTCTGGATCCGGATTTTCCCGGACGTGCCGGTGTCGAAGAAGCCGACCGAGGTCCGCATGGGCAAGGGCAAGGGCGCGCCCGAGTTCTGGGCAGCCAAGGTCAAGCCGGGCCGGATCATGTTCGAGATCGACGGCGTGCCCGAGGATATCGCGCGCGAGGCCATGCGTCTCGGCGCCGCCAAGCTGCCGATCAAGACCCGCTTCATCCAGCGCATCGCCGAGTAAGGGAGGACGACATGAAGACTTCGAAACGCCTGTCCGACCTGAAGGCGATGAGCACCGACCTGCTCCATGACGAGCTGCTCAAGCTCAAGAAGGAGCAGTTCAACCTGCGCTTCCAGCGCGCCACCGGCCAGCTCGAGAACACCGCGCGGGTCACCGAGGTCCGCAAGGACATCGCCCGCATCAAGACGCTGCAGCGGTCGAAGACCGTCGCCGCGAGCGCCTGAGGAGTTACTAACATGCCGAAGCGCGTGCTGCAGGGCGTCGTCGTCAGCGACAAGCAGAACAAAACGGTTGTGGTCAAGGTCGAGCGGCGTTATACGCACCCGCTCCTCAAGAAGACGGTGCGCCGCACCAAGAACTACCACGCCCATGACGAGGCGCAGGTGGTGAAGGTCGGCGATCAGGTCTGGATCGAGGAGTCCAAGCCGATTTCCAAGCTGAAAAGCTGGGTTTTGCTCGACGGCGCCCCCAAGGCGTAAGTCACATATTCGAGGCCAGGGGGCGATCGACCCCCGTCAGCCGTAGTCCGGGCAGCGCTGATGCTGCGCCGGAAACCGCGCTGATACACAGTATGGAAGGATCAAGGCCATGATCCAGGTGCAGACGAATCTCGAGGTCGCGGACAATTCCGGCGCCCGTCGCGTGATGTGCATCAAGGTTCTGGGCGGGTCGAAGCGGCGTTATGCCCGCATCGGCGACATCATCGTCGTCTCGATCAAGGAAGCCATTCCCCGCGGCCGCGTGAAGAAGGGCGACGTCATGAAGGCGGTCGTCGTTCGCACCGCCAAGGACGTCAAGCGCGCCGATGGTTCGGTGATCCGGTTCGACCGCAATGCGGCCGTTCTGATCAACAACCAGAAGGAGCCTGTCGGCACCCGCATCTTCGGGCCGGTTCCGCGCGAACTCCGCGCCAAGAACCACATGAAGATCATCTCGCTGGCGCCGGAGGTTCTGTGATGGCTGCGAAGATCAAGAAGGGCGACAAGGTCGTCGTGCTGGCCGGCCGCGACAAGGGCAAGGCCGGCGAAGTGCTCCAGGTGATGCCGAAGGACGGCCGCGCCGTCGTTCGCGGCGTCAACCTGGTCAAGCGCCACACCAAGCAGTCGCAGCAGTCGGAAGGCGGCATCATCTCGAAAGAGGCCACCATCGACCTGTCGAACATCGCCGTGGCCGATCCCAAGGACGGCAAGGCGACGCGTGTCGGCTTCAAGGTTCTGGACGATGGCCGCAAGGTCCGTTTCGCCAAGCGTTCGGGGGATCTGATCGATGGCTGAGAATCAGCAGGCGGCCCTGACGCCGCGCATGAAGAAGCATTACGAGGACGTCGTCCGCCCCGCGATGATCAAGGAATTCGGCTACAAGAACGTCATGGAAGTGCCGACCATCGAGAAGGTCGTCATCAACATGGGCGTCGGCGAAGCCACGGCCGATCGTAAGAAGGTCGACAACGCCGCCGGCGACCTCGCGCTCATCGCGGGCCAGAAGCCGGTCATCACCAAGTCCCGTCTCGCCATCGCCGGCTTCAAGCTGCGCGAGAACATGGCGGTCGGCTGCAAGGTCACGCTGCGCAAGACCAAGATGTTCGAGTTCGTCGACCGGCTCGTCACCATCGCCTTGCCGCGCGTGCGCGACTTCCGGGGCCTCAACCCCAAGTCGTTCGACGGGCGCGGCAATTTCGCGCTCGGGATCAAGGAGCACATCGTGTTCCCCGAGATCAACTACGACAAGGTCGACGCCGTGTGGGGCATGGACGTGATCGTCTGCACGACTGCGAAGTCGGACGACGAGGCGCGCGCCTTGCTCAAGCACTTCAACTTCCCGTTCCGGCAGTGAGCCTCACCGCTCATACGCGGAAACCAGGAGAGATCGATGGCTAAGAAAAGCTCCGTCGAGAACAACGAGCGCCGCCGCAAGCTGGTGAAGAAATTCGCCGGCAAGCGCGCCCGCCTTCTCGCGATCGCCAATGACGAAAGCCAGTCCATGGACGAGCGCTTCCTCGCTCGCCTCAAGCTGGCCGAACTGCCGCGCAACTCGGCCGCGAACCGCATTCGCAACCGCTGCGAAGTCACGGGCCGCCCGCGCGCGTTCTATCGCAAGCTGAAGATGTCGCGCGTTGCGCTGCGCGAGCTCGGCAACAAGGGGCTGGTTCCCGGCCTCGTCAAGTCGAGCTGGTGAGGAGGACGCATCATGGCGATCATTGATCCGCTTGGAGACATGCTGACCCGCATCCGCAATGCGCAGATGCGGCGCAAGTCGCGCGTTTCGACGCCCGGTTCGAAGCTGAGGGCGCGCGTCCTCGACGTGCTTCAGTCCGAGGGCTACATCCGCGGCTACACCCAGACCGAGTTCGGCAATGGCCGGACGGAGTTCGACATCGAGCTGAAGTACCACGAGGGGCTGCCGGTCATCCGGTCGATCTCGCGCGTGTCGAAGCCCGGCCGCCGCGTCTATTCCTCGGTGGAGACGATGCCGCGCGTGGCCGATGGCCTCGGCGTGACGATCATCTCGACGCCGAAGGGTGTGATGCCCGATCACCTTGCCCGCGAACAGAACGTGGGCGGCGAAGTGCTCTGCAAGGTCTTCTGAGACCTTCCGCGCCGCTCATTTCAGGAGAAATCCAATGTCTCGTATCGGCAAGAAGCCCGTTCCGGTTCCCGCTGGCGTCACCGCCAACGTCGCCGGCCAGCTCGTCAAGATCAAGGGCTCGAAGGGCGAGCTCTCCTTCACCGTTCCCGACGACGTGTCGGTTGCGATGGAGAACGGCGCGATCGCGGTCCAGCCGCGTTCGCAGAGCAAGCGCGCCCGTTCGCTCTGGGGCACCTCGCGCGCCCGCATCAACAACCTCGTCGTCGGCACCACGACCGGCTTCGAGAAGAAGCTCGAGATCAACGGCGTCGGCTACAAGGCCGCCGTCACCGGCAAGGTGCTGAAGCTGTCGCTCGGCTACAGCCACGACATCGACTATCCGATCCCGGACGGGGTCGCGATCGTCACGCCCAGGCCTACCGAAATCGTCATCACCGGCATCGACAAGCAGGTGGTCGGCCAGACCGCCGCCGAGATCCGCGACTATCGCGGACCCGAGCCCTACAAGGGCAAGGGCGTCAAATACGCCGGCGAGTTCATCTTCCGCAAGGAAGGCAAGAAGAAGTAAGGACGCCAGCCATGAGCAAGCAGACAGTAGCGACTGCGCGCCGCAAGGCCCGCGTCCGTCGCGCCATCAAGGCGGTCGCCAACGGCCGCGCCCGCCTGTCGGTGCACCGCACCGGAAAGCAGATCTACGCCCAGGTCATCGACGACGTGAAGGGGGTCACCCTCGCTTCCGCCTCGTCGCTGGACAAGGACGTGCGCGGCGACATCAAGTCGGGCGCGAATGTCGAAGCGGCCGCCACGATCGGCAAGCTCGTCGCCGAGCGCGCCGTCAAGGCAGGCGTGAAGGACGTGGTCTTCGACCGCGGCTCCTATATGTATCACGGCCGGGTCAAGGCGCTGGCGGAAGCCGCGCGCGAAGCCGGGCTGAACTTCTGAGTTTTGAGACGGCGCTGCGGGGAACCGGCCATCCGGTTCTCCGCAGCGCATTTTACGTCGTCCCATACGGGACGCTCGAGCGAGCGGCGGGGCCTGTGAGGCCGCGACCGCGCAAGTAAGAGGGCAGACCATGGCGAGAGAGCCGAGAGACCGTCAGGATCGCGAAGAGCGCGATTCCGAATTCGTGGACCGCCTGGTCCACATCAACCGCGTCGCCAAGGTGGTGAAGGGCGGGCGTCGCTTCGGCTTCGCCGCGCTCGTCGTCGTCGGCGACCAGAAGGGCCGCGTCGGCTTCGGCCACGGCAAGGCCCGCGAAGTGCCGGAAGCCATCCGCAAGGCGACGGAAGCCGCCAAGCGCGGCCTCGTCCGCATTCCGCTGCGCGAGGGCCGCACGCTGCATCACGACGTCCAGGGCCGCCACGGCGCCGGCAAGGTCGTGCTGCGCGCGGCTCCGGCCGGCACCGGCATCATCGCGGGTGGGCCGATGCGCGCCGTCTTCGAGGCGGTCGGCATGCAGGACGTGGTGTCGAAGTCGCTCGGCTCGTCGAACCCCTACAACCTCGTCCGCGCCACCTTCGACGCGCTGAAGAACGAGGATAGCCCGCGCGGCGTCGCCGCGCGCCGTTCGCTCAAGGTCTCGGCCCTGCAGACGCGTCGCCGCGATGCCGGCGCTGACGCCGCGGCCGAAGCGTGAGGGGGCGATCATGGCAAAGAAAGCTGAAGCGACCGTCGTCGTCGAGCAGATCGGTTCGCCGATCCGCCGCGAGGCGTCGCAGCGCCAGACCCTGATCGGTCTCGGCCTGAACAAGATCCGCCGGCAGTCGACCCTGGTCGACACCCCGGCCGTGCGAGGCATGATCGACAAGGTCAGGCATCTCGTGCGCGTCGTCGACGCGAAGTGAGGAGAATCATCCGATGAAACTCACCGAAATTCGTGACAACGAAGGCGCTCACAAGTCGCGCATCCGCGTCGGCCGGGGCATCGGCTCCGGCAAGGGCAAGACCGGCGGCCGCGGCGTCAAGGGTCAGAAGGCCCGCGCCGGCGTGGCGGTCAAGGGCTTCGAGGGCGGCCAGATGCCGCTGTATCGTCGCCTGCCCAAGCGCGGCTTCAACAACCTCTTCGCCAAGGATCTGAACGAGGTCAATCTCGGCCGGATTCAGCAAGCGGTCGAGGCCGGAAAGCTGGATGGCAAGGGCGCGGTCACCATCGAGGCGCTCGTCGCCGCCGGTGTGATCACCCGTCAGGCCAAGGACGGCGTCAAGATTCTGGGCGTCGGCGAACTCAAGGCGAAGCTCGCCTTCGAGGTGGCCGGGGCCTCCAAATCGGCCGTCGAGGCGATCGAGAAGGCCGGCGGTTCGATCAAGATTCTGGCAGCCGCTTCACAGGCGTGACCCGGACGCTTACATCATGAGACGCGAACGGCGGCCGGGCCAGAAGCCCTGGCCGCCGTTCCACTGTCTGGCGCATCCTGCGCCCCTGAACGACGACAAGACCCAAGGACCGGACGCATGGCATCGGCCGCTGAACAGCTTGCTTCAAACCTGAACTTCGCGGCCTTCGCGAAGGCGGATGAGCTGAAGAAGCGCATCTGGTTCACGCTAGGCGCGCTGATCATCTACCGGATCGGCACCTATATCCCGCTGCCCGGCATGAATCCCGACGCGGTCGCCGACCTGTTCCGCCAGACCCAGTCCGGCGTGCTCGGCCTGTTCAACATGTTCTCGGGCGGCGCGGTCGGCCGGCTTGCGATCTTCGCGCTGGCGATCATGCCCTACATCTCGGCTTCGATCATCATCCAGCTCCTTTCCAGCGTCGTGCCGACCTTCGAGGCGCTGAAGAAGGAGGGCGAGCAGGGCCGCAAGGTCCTGAACCAGTACACCCGCTACCTGACCCTGTTGCTGGCCGTGTTCCAGGCCTATGGCATCGGCGTCGGCCTGCAGGGCTCGGGCAACCTCGTGCTGGAGCCGGGTCCGTTCTTCCTGCTCTCGACCACGATCACGTTGGTCGGCGGCACGATGTTCCTGCTCTGGCTCGGCGAGCAGATCACCAGCCGCGGCATCGGCAACGGCGTCTCGATGATCATCTTCGCCGGCATCATCGCCGAATTCCCGTCGCAGCTCGCCCAGACGCTGGAGCTCGGCCGGCAGGGCGCGATCTCGACCGGCCTGCTGCTGCTGATCCTGGTGATGGCGATCTGCGTCATCGCCTTCGTGGTCTTCGTCGAGCGGGCGCAGCGCCGGCTCCTGATCAACTATCCCAAGCGCCAGGTCGGCAACCGGATGTATGAGGGCCAGACCTCGTTCCTGCCGCTGAAGCTCAACACCGCCGGCGTGATTCCGCCGATCTTCGCCTCCTCGCTGCTGCTGCTGCCGACGACGATCGCGAGCTTCTCGCAGGCCTCGGGCGGCACCGGCTTCCTCTCGACCATGGCGACCTATCTGGCCCATGGCCGGCCGCTGTTCATGTTCCTCTATGCGGCGCTGATCATCTTCTTCTGCTTCTTCTACACCGCGATCGTGTTCAATCCGGTCGAGACGGCGGACAACCTCAAGAAGCATGGCGGCTTCATGCCGGGCATCCGGCCGGGCGAGCGCACGGCCGAGCATATCGACCGGATCCTGACGCGCATCACCGTGCTCGGGGCAGGCTATTTGACTATCGTCTGCCTTATCCCCGAGTTCATGATCACCTATGCCCAGATTCCGATCATCCTGCTCGGCGGCACGTCGCTGCTGATCGTGGTGACGACGACGATGGACACCGTGGCGCAAGTCCATGGACATCTGCTGGCCCATCAGTATGAGGGGCTGGTCAAGAAGGCGAAGCTGAGGGGAGCGCGACGGTAACATGCGGCTGATCTTTCTGGGACCTCCGGGGGCGGGGAAGGGCACTCAGGCAGCGCGTATCGTCGCGAAGCATGGCATTCCGCAACTCTCCACCGGCGACATGCTGCGCGCCGCCGTCGCCGCCGGCACACCCGTCGGCGTCAAGGCCAAGGCGGTGATGGATTCGGGCGGGCTGGTCTCGGACGAGATCGTGATCGGCATCGTCGCCGACCGGATCGAGGAAGCGGACGCGAGGGCGGGCTTCATCCTCGACGGATTCCCTCGCACGCTGGCGCAGGCCGAGGCGCTCGACGCGATGCTCGCCTCAAAAGGGCTGAAGCTCGACACGGTGCTGGAGCTCAAGGTCGACCAGAGCAAGCTGGTCGAGCGGATCGTCAAGCGGGCCGACGAAGCCAAGGCCGCCGGCCAGCCGGTGCGCAAGGACGACGACCCCGAAATCTTCAAGACAAGGCTCGATGCCTATAATCGCGACACGGCGGTGGTTGCGCCTTACTACGCCAAGCGCGGCCAGGTCGTGGCGATCGACGGCATGCTGCCGATCGATGACGTAACGACGGCGATCGAGAAGGCGCTGGCAGGCTGATCCGGCGGTCGGCCGAGAACCGGCGACGCCAGCGGAACTCCGGCGTGGTCCAGGCTCCTTGCGGCGGCTCGACGCCGGTTGAACCTGGTCGACGGCGCTCCGCCGCTTGACGGGATGGTGGCGATCCGACCGCCCCGGCTTCCTGAAGCAAGCGGAGACTGTCCCTCGTTCTGCATGGATCGCGGCAGTCGGTTTCCCCCGACATGGTTTGAGACTCGCCCCTGTTTGTGGTCCCATGCGGAACGAGTCCCTGGCGCGGGGACGGGAGGCGACAGCGATGGCGTTTCTGGATGTTCTGCCTACGATGCTGCTGGCCGCCCTGGCGCTCGTCATGCTCGGCCTTGGGCTGTCGCTGCGAATCGACGACTTCACGCGCGTGCTCGGGCATCCGGCCGCGCTGGCCCTTGCGCTCGGGCTGCAACTGATCATCCTGCCGCTGGTCTGTCTGGCGATCGTGGTCTTCTTCGGCCTGCAGCCGGCCTATGCCGTCGGGCTGCTTTTGCTCGCCGCGTCGCCCGGCGGCGTGTCGGCCAATCTCTTCAGCCATGTCTTCGGCGGCAATGTCGCAATGAACGTGTCGCTGACCGCGATCACGACCGTGCTGTCGATCGTCAGCCTGCCCCTCGTGGCCAACCTGGCGATCGCCCTGTTCGCGCCGATGGGCCCCGACGCCACGCTGGTGGTGCCGCTGCAATTCGCCAAGGTCCTTCAGGTCGTCGCGATCGTCCTGATCCCGGTCGTCATCGGCATGACGGTCGCGGCGCGCTGGCCAGCCTTTGCGACCCGGGCCGAAAAGCCCTTCAAGATCGTCAGCGTCGCGGTTCTGGCCAGTTTCGCGATCATCGCCATCGTGCATGAGCGCCAGTCGCTGGTCGCGAGCCTCGATTCGCTCGGACCAGCGGTGCTGCTGTTCAATCTGGTCAGCCTGGGTTCTGGCTATTATCTCGCGCGGGCTGCCGGACTGGACAAGGCGATCGCGACCGCCATCAGCTATGAGATCGGCATCCACAACTCGACGCTGGCCATCTACATCGCGCTGTCGGTGCTCGGCAGCGTCGCCATCGGCCTGCCGGCCGCGATCTACTCGATCGCGATGTACATCACCGGCGCTCTGTTCGGGTTTCTGGTGCTTCGGCGTCGCGGCCCGGCCGGCGGCCCGGGCTGATCGCGCTCCGCCTGGCCGATCGCATCGCGGCGCCAGAATCCGCTCTCGGCCTGGCAAAGCCGAACGGTTGGTTCTGACCGCGCGATTTCCTGCCCGCCGATGATGGGTTGACTCTGCTCCCGCAACTGACTATGCGACCCCTCATCCGGTTTCATGTGAGCGATGCCGACGCCTTCGCAAGAAGGGCCGGCGTCGCGTTCTCGCGTGGAACGGTTTCAACACTCCGCAGGGGCCGGCCTCCACCGGCGCGGAGTTCTTATCACCGCCGGCGCGCCACGGGCGTCTGCCGGCCGACATGGAGAAGAGACCATGGCTCGTATCGCGGGCGTCAATATTCCCACCGGCAAGCGCGTCGTCATCGGCCTGCAGTACATCCACGGCATCGGCTCGGCCAAGGCCCAGGAGATCTGCAAGAAGGTTGGCATCGCCGACGAGCGCCGCGTCAACCAGTTGACCGACGCCGAAGTGCTGCAGATCCGCGAGGCGATCGACCGCGACTATCTGGTCGAGGGCGATCTGCGCCGTGAAGTCTCGATGAACATCAAGCGCCTGATGGACCTCGGTTGCTATCGCGGCCTGCGCCATCGTCGCTCGCTCCCGGTTCGCGGCCAGCGCACGCACACCAATGCGCGCACCCGCAAGGGCAAGTCCAAGCCGATCGCCGGCAAGAAGAAGTGACGATCGCCTGAGGCGATCGTCATGGTCGGGCTTGACCCGACCATCTCGTGACGAGGGCGCTTCAAGCGCCTTCTCCTGCCTGAGATGCTCGGGACAAGCCCGAGCATGACGGTGGGAATATCTCTCCCCAGCGCCTGGCATCACGGGCGCGCTCGAAGGATGAAAGACCTATGGCCAAGGAAGCCCAACGCGTCCGCCGTCGCGAACGCAAGAACATCGTCTCCGGCGTCGCCCATGTGAACGCCTCGTTCAACAACACCATGATCACCATCACCGACGCGCAGGGCAACACGATCTCGTGGTCGTCCGCCGGCACGATGGGCTTCAAGGGTTCGCGCAAATCGACCCCCTATGCGGCGCAGGTCGCCGCCGAGGACGCCGCCCGCAAGGCCGCCGAGCACGGCATGCGCACGCTCGAGGTCGAAGTCACCGGCCCGGGCTCGGGCCGCGAATCGGCGCTGCGCGCGCTGCAGGCCGCCGGCTTCACCGTGACCTCGATCCGCGACGTGACGCCGATCCCGCACAATGGCTGCCGGCCGCGCAAGCGCCGCCGCGTCTGAGACCCGATATGCGGGGCGCCTGCACCGGCAGGCGCCTGTCCGGGGCGGCCCGCCGCCGCCATTGATATTTGAAGCACCAGGAGTGCGGCCGTGATCAGCAAGAACTGGCAGGATCTGTCAAAGCCCAACAAGCTCGAAATCAAGGTCGGCGACGACCCCAAGCGTCAGGCCACCGTCGTCGCGCGCCCGCTGGAGCGCGGCTTCGGCATGACGCTCGGCAACGCGCTGCGCCGCGTGCTGCTGTCCTCGCTGCAGGGCGCCGCCGTCACCGCCGTCCAGATCGACGGCGTGCTGCATGAATTCTCCTCGATCCCCGGCGTGCGCGAGGACGTCACCGACATCGTCCTCAACATCAAGGCGATCGCGGTCAAGATGCAGGGCGATGGCCCCAAGCGCATGACGCTGCGCAAGACCGGCCCGGGCACCGTCACCGCTGGCGACATCAACACCATCGGCGACGTTTCGATCCTGAACCCAGAGCTCGTGCTGTGCACGCTGGACGAGGGCTCCGAGATCCGCATGGAGTTCACCGTCAACACCGGCAAGGGCTATGTTCCCTCCGAGCAGAACCGCCCGGAAGACGCGCCGATCGGCCTGATCCCGGTCGACAGCCTGTATTCGCCGGTCAAGAAGGTGTCCTACCGGGTCGAGAACACCCGCGAGGGCCAGAACCTCGACCGCGACATGCTGACCATGCAGATCGAGACCAACGGCTCGGTTTCGCCTGAGGACGCGCTGGCGCTGGCCGCCCGCATCCTGCAGGACCAGCTCGCGGTGTTCATCACCTTCGAGGAGCCGCGCAAGGAAGAGGCCGTCTCGACCGCGCCGCAGCTTCCGTTCAACCCGGCGCTGCTCAAGAAGGTCGACGAGCTCGAACTCTCGGTCCGTTCGGCGAACTGCCTGAAGAACGACAACATCGTCTATATCGGCGACCTGATCCAGAAGTCGGAGGGCGAGATGCTTCGCACCCCGAACTTCGGCCGCAAGTCGCTGAACGAGATCAAGGAAGTGCTCGCCACCATGGGCCTGCATCTCGGCATGGACGTCACCGGCTGGCCGCCGGAGAACATCGAGGAGCTCGCGAAGCGCTTCGAGGAGCATTACTGAGATCACCCGGCGCGGGCTTGGCCCGGATCGGTTTCCCGCACGGCGCATGAGCGTCGGAGCATAAAGAACGGCCGTACCGTGGCACGGCGGCCGTAACCCAAAGGAGAGCCAAATGCGTCACGGTTTCCGCGGCCGTCGTTTCAACCGCTCGGCCGAGCATCGCCAGGCGATGTTCGCCAACATGTCCCAGGCCCTGATCAAGCACGAGCAGATCACCACCACGCTGCCCAAGGCGAAGGATCTGCGCCCCGTCGTCGAGAAGCTGGTGACGCTCGCCAAGCGCGGCGATCTGCATGCCCGCCGCCAGGCGATCGCGCAGATCAAGGACGTCGCCATCGTCGGCAAGCTCTTCGCGACGATCGGCCCGCGCTACAAGGAGCGCAATGGCGGCTATCTGCGCATCATGAAGGCGGGCTTCCGCTTCGGCGACAACGCTCCGCTGGCCGTGATCGAATTCGTCGACCGCGACGTCGACGCCAAGGGCCAGGATTCCGGCCCGGTGCAGTTCGTGGCGGATGACGAGGCGGCCTGAGCCTCGACCCGGTGCTGGATGTTTCAAGGGCGGTCTTCGGGCCGCCCTTTTTCGTTTGGCTGCGGGGCGTTCACGGCGCTGGACAAGTCCGCGACGGCACGATATCATACCGGACGGTAGCGATAATCTACCGATCGGTTTGGCGCGCCGGATTCCCTCGACGGAACATGCGCCCAGGGAGGACATCGAATGAACCTTCGACAGACGCTGCGCTCGCTTGTCTCCGCTCTGGCCATTCTGGCAACCGAGCCGGCCGTGGCCGCCGACGGGGTCAAGATCGGCATCCTCACGGACATGTCGGGCTTCGTCGCGGACATCTCGGGCCCGGGCTCCGTTCTGGCCGCGACCATGGCGGTCGAGGATTTCGGCGGCCCGGTCCTGGGCAAGCCGGTCGAGATCGTCTCCGGCGACCATCAGAACAAGCCCGATATCGGCGCGGCGCTGGTCAGGCGCTGGCTTGATTCCGAGAATGTCGATGCGGTCGCCGACGTGCCGACCTCGTCGGTGGGTCTCGCGGTGCAGGAGGTCACGCGGGCCAAGAACCGGATGTTCCTGAGCACCGCCGGCTCCTGGGGCGATTTCACCGGCAAGGCCTGCTCGCCGCTGGCGAACCAGTGGAACATCGACACCTACACCGTCGCCAACGGCTTTCCGCGCGTGCTGATCGAGCGCGGCTTCGACACCTGGTCTTTCGTGACGGCCGACTACACCTTCGGGCTCAGCCTCGAGCGCGAGGCGACGATCGCCATCGGCAAGGCCGGCGGCAAGGTGCTCGGCTCGGTCAAACACCCGATCAACAACCAGGATTTCTCGTCCTTCCTGCTGCAGGCGCAGGCCGTCAACGCCAAGGTCGTGGGCTTCGCCAACGGCTCGGGCGACACGATCCGCTCGCTCCAGCAGTCCAGCGAGTTCGGCCTCGCAGACGGCAAGCGCAAGCTCGCCGCCTTCAGGCGACGGTCTCTGCCGGCGGAACGAGCGTGGAACTCGGTTCGCTCGACGGCCTGTATCTGCCGGCCGGCGTCGATCCCGCGATGGCCGTTACGGTTGCGGCCGGTCTGATGCGCCCAAGCATGCGCTACAGTGTCTGCGGTTGCCATGGTCAAAGCTCCAGGGTTCGCGCTCCAGCCAAAGGCGAGCGCATCGTGTGAGATCAGGGAGAGGGAAGGCGCGGGCTGATGCGTCCGCGCCGGGGTTTCAGGCCGGGAACAGCCGGAGAAGAGCGAAGAGCACGCCGGCGACCGTGACGACGATCGCGCCGATCTTGATCGTTTGCCGATCAAGCGCCGCCTGTAGATCGCCCTTTGTCACGACGTCCCGCATGATGAACTCGTTCGCCGCTTCCGCATGCGCCTCAGCGTGAGGCCGCGAGATGCCGCCGGCCTCGAGGCGCTTAGTGAAGCGAAGCGTATCGAATGTGTTCGTCATCGTCACCGCCCCTCACAGACCCGAATTGCGGAAGCAATGCTTGTCGCTGATCCGAGCGCGCCGCACCTTGCGACGGTCGCGGCCTTCCGCGCGCTCCGCATAGTCGCCAGCGCCAACCGTGAGAAACGGCCGCTCAATAAGCGGCATCCCGTTCGCAGTCGCGGAGGCGGAGAGGCTGATTCCATTTTTCGTGATTTTGACCATCGGTCTGTGTCCCTTGTGACGCCGCATCGTGCGGCTAGTTGTTTCGTTGGAGCAACTCCTGTTGCCTTGAAAGCGACTTTAGGTCTAAAAACGGTTCGTGTCAACAACAATTCGACTTTTGGTCGAAAAAAGATTGGAGCGCGAATGGCTATCCCTTATGACCCTCGCTCAGAGACGAATCCTTTCCGCGCTCGCGAGAGGGAAGCGCCAGCCAAGGCCGAACCAAAGCAGCCGCCCCGCTCACACCAGGCCAAGGCCATGGCCGCGTCGGCCATGACGCCGCCCGTGGCAAAAGAGGAAGGCGAACACGTGGTAACAGCTCGCCAGCTTCGCGCCGGGCGCGCATTGCTCAACTGGTCACAGAAGCAGCTTGCAGAAGCGGCAGACGTTAGCCGGGCTACGCTGATGCGGATTGAGGCCGACGCGCCCGACACCAAGGCCAGCACATTGAAGGCCATCTCAGACGCGCTGCGAAAAGAAGGCGTGCGCCTCTATGACGGTAGCGACGGCATAGGCGAAGGCGCGCGCATGGCGAAGCCGGACGAATAGCCCCTGCAAGAAACGTAATCTAATCGGTTGACATTCGCAATCCGATCGGATTACATATCTGCATGATCAAGAGCTTCAGAAACAAGGCGCTCGCCGCTCTCTGGCAAACAGGGAAATCGGCTAAAATCGACGCCAAGATGCAGCGCCGCATTATGGCGCGGCTGACCAGCCTCGACGCCGCTTCCAAGCCGGAAGACATGAACCTCGTCGGCTATGACTTCCATGCCCTGCGCGGCTTCGATCCGACGCGCTACACGGTCCATATCAACGGCCCATGGTGCGTCACATTCGAGTTTGAAAACGGAGATGCTTACCGCATCGACTTCGAGCAATATCACTGACCTAGGCAGTGCCAAGGAGGGCTAAGCCGATGACTGAATATCCCGCGATCCGCGATCCCAACCGCTGCCCTATGCACCCCGGCGCGGTGCTGGCCGATATCATGGACGACGTTGCGGAGAGCAAGACCGCGATCGCTACCATGCTCGGCATCACGCGCCAGTATCTGCATGCCGTGCTCACTGGCCGGAAGCCGCTCTCTCCCGCTATGGCGGTTCGGATCGCCAAGGCATTCGGCGGCAGCACCGACATGTGGCTCCGCATGCAGGCGGCCTATGACGCCTGGCACGCCGAACGCAATGTGGACGTTTCCGCCATCCCGACGCTGCGAGCTGCATAGCTCCAGCGAATCAGCACGGAACGAGACACAAGCCCGCACGGTTCGCCCTGCGGGCTTTCTCATGCGCGCTCGAATCCCCTTGAAGTCGCGTGTGAAAGCCTCGCTGCATGCGATTCCGCTCTTTCACATTCGCGCCGTCGCATTCGATCAAAATCAGAAACAATCAGACGAACATTGTTGACAAAGATTTGAAAATGGATTCTCTCTCGCGACCATAGGGTCATCGTCGATAGCAGCGCCAAGGTAGCGCCAGCGACGCCGGCCAATGTGACGCCAGCCCTACCCTTCCAAGCCGATCACCATGATCGTGCCCTTCGCGGCCGGCGGCTCGTCGGACGTGATCGCCCGTCTCGTCGGCGCCGAGATGGAGCAGATCCTCGGCCAGCGCATCGTCATGGAGAACATGGGCGGGGCCGGCGGGGCGACGGCGCTGACGCGGGCGTCGCGCGCGGAGCCCGACGGCTACACCATCGTCATCGGCAACAGTGGCACCAATGCGGCATCTTATTCGATCTATCCGGACCTGAAATACACCAACGCCGATTTCGCGCCGATCGGGCTGGTTGCGAAAACCTCGCCAATGATCGCGCTGAAGCTCGACTTTCCGGCGAAGACGCTGATGGAGTTCGTCGCCTACGCCAAGGCCAATCCCGGAAAAGTCAGCCTCGGCCATGCCGGCGTCGGCTCGTCGAACTATCTGATCTGCCGCAATTTCGTGAAAGCCGCCCAGGTCGATGTCGCGCTCGTCAGCTATCGTGGCGCGGGGCCGGCGCTGAACGATCTGATGGGCGGGCAGATCGACGGCGTCTGCGACGCCGCGACCTCGCTCTCGGGGGCCGTGCAGGGCGCCAAGGTCAAGGCGCTGGTCGTCGCCACGCCGGCGCGGCTCGAAAGCCTGCCGGAGGTGCCGACATCGCAGGAGGCGGGGCTGCCGGCGTTCCAGGCGCAGGGCTGGAACGCGCTATTCGCGCCCAAGAACACGCCGGAGCCGATCATCGCCAGACTGAATCAGGCTTTGCGGACAGCGCTTGCCAGCGAGAAGCTGAACCAGCGCTTCAAGGAGCTGTCCTCGGTCCGGCCCGCGCCCGACGAGCTTGCGCCGGCCTTCGTCGCGGCGATGGTGCCCGGCGAGATCGAACGCTACAAGCTGTTGCTCCAAGACAAATAGGCGTCGGCTCGTGTCAGAGGCGCTGGCGCGACAATTCACCAGCGAGATCCAGCAGCGCATCAAGCGGCTGATCGGGCAGATCCGCATCCGGCGACACGCCGTAGAGGCCGAAGATGAAGGCCGTTGTTTCGTCGCGTTCGGCCAACCCCATCGACCAGTGCGGGAAGGAGCGAGCCGCGATCGGTTCCTCTGCGAGCAGCCTTAACGCGGCATGGCGCGCATCGATCACGATCCGGCCATAGGTTTCGGCCACGTTGAGCCGCTCGCCTTCCAATATCTGCGCAAAGGCGCCCGGCGTTACCAACAGAAAACCGGTGATGCCGTTGTGCTCGTTGAGACGCTGCGCGCTTGCGATGATTCTGGCGACCTCATCGCGGCGATTGGCCTCGACGAGGCGGCTTTCGCTGGCATAGACAAGTCGTATCAGGCTCATGGCCGCTCCTTGCAGCGCGTTGACGTGGGACCCGAAGGCTTTTGGAAGAAGGGTGCCGGAACGGCCCGAAAATCGATGCTGGCGGTTCAGCTTCGGAGATTATCGCTGACTGGAACGTGTTCCATGGCATTTTGTTTCATCAACCGGGTCGAAGCGGCCAGGAGCTCCATCATGAACGTCTCGAATCAGCGACTCGCTACGGTCGCTTTTTGCGGAGTGCTGAGCCTCGGTTCGACGACGCTGCTGGCCCAGCCGAAACAGGTTCCCGAGACGCGCCAGCAGATGACGCTCTCTTTCGCGCCGGTGGTGAAGCAGAGCGCTGCGGCCGTGGTGAACGTCTATGGCGCGCGCGTCGAAAAGCAGCCGCGCAACCCGTTCATGGACGACCCCTTCTTCCGCCGCTTCTTCGGCGATGGCGGCTTCGGCGTGCCGCAGGACCGGGTGCAGCGCTCCCTCGGCTCGGGCGTCGTCGTCGATGCGTCCGGCCTCGTCGTGACCAACAACCACGTCATCGAGGGCATGAGCGAGGTCAAGGTCGCCTTCGCCGACAAGCGCGAGGTCGAGGCGACGATCCTGCTGCGCGATCCGCGCACCGATCTCGCCGTGCTCAAGCTGAAGACCGCGAAGGACCTCGTCGTCATCGATCTCGCCGATTCAGACAAGGTCGAGGTCGGCGATCTCGTCCTGGCGATCGGCAACCCTTTCGGCGTCGGCCAGACGGTGACGCAGGGCATCGTTTCGGCGTTGGCGCGCACGCAGGTCGGCGTCGGCGACGCGCAGTCCTTCATCCAGACCGACGCGGCGATCAACCCCGGCAATTCCGGCGGCGCGCTGGTGGATGTGCAGGGCCGGGTCATCGGCATCAACACCGCGATCTTCTCGCGCTCGGGCGGCAGCCACGGCATCGGCTTCGCTATTCCCGCCGCGATGGTGCGGGTGGTCCTTGACAGCGCAAAGGCAGGCGCCACGACCGTGCGCCGGCCCTGGTTCGGCGCTAAACTGCAGGCCTTGACGACCGATGTCGCGGACGGGCTCGGCCTCGACCGCCCGGCCGGCTCCGTGGTCGCCAGCACAGTCGAGAAGGGCCCTGCCGCCGAGGCGGGCCTGCGTCGTTCCGACGTGATCCTCTCCGTCGACGGCGTCAATGTCGATGACCCGGAAGCGTTCGGCTACCGCTATGCGACGCGCCCGCTCGGCGGCGTGGCCTCGCTCACCGTTCTGCGCGGCGGCCGCCGCGTCGTGCTGCCGGTGAAGCTGATCCCGGCTCCGGAGACGCGCCCGCGCGAGCCGGTCGTGCTGTCGGGGCGCACGCCCTTGACCGGGCTTACGGTGATGAACCTGTCGCCGGCGGTGGCCGAGGAGCTGTCGATCGACGCCGTCAACGAGGGCGTGGTCGTCGGCGAGATCGAGGCCGGCAGCCCCGCCGCGCGCGTCGGCTTCCAGAAGGGCGACATCATCCAGGCGCTGAACGGCGAGCGGATCGAACGCTCGCGCGACGTCGAGGCCGCCGTCAAGGAGCGCAAGCGCGCCTGGGAGGTGACGATCTCGCGGGGCGGCCGCAGCGTGACCTCGGTCTTCCCGGGGTGAGCGGCCTTCCTTTTTTCCGGGGCTTCGCGCAGCGAAGAACCCGGAACCCACGACCGGGTGCGATCTCGTCACCGTCGTTGGCGAAGCATAGCCCGGTCATGGGTTCCGGGTTCGCGGCTTCGCCGCGCCCCGGAATGACAGATGGGGCGGCGTCATGAGCGACCTGTTCTCCGCCTCCGGGCTGGACAAGTCCGGCCCGCGCCCGCTCGCCGACCGGCTGCGGCCGACGACGCTGGCCGAGGTCGCCGGCCAGGAGCATCTCACCGGCGAGGGCGGGGCGCTGACGCGGCTCGTCGCCTCGGGCTCGCTCGGCAGCCTGATCTTCTGGGGGCCGCCCGGCACCGGCAAGACCACGGTGGCGCGGCTGCTGGCCGGGCAGGTCGATCTCGGCTTCGAGCAGATTTCGGCGATCTTCTCCGGCGTCGCCGATCTGAAGCGGGTGTTCGAGCAGGCGAGGGGGCACAGGCTCGGCGGCAAGGGCACGCTGCTCTTCGTCGACGAGATTCATCGCTTCAACCGGGCCCAGCTCGACGCCTTTCTGCCGGTCATGGAGGATGGCACGATCACGCTGGTCGGGGCCACGACGGAAAACCCCTCCTTCGCGCTCAATGCGGCGCTGCTTTCGCGCGCCCGCGTGCTGACCTTCAAGGCGCTGGACGAAGGCTCGCTGCTCTTCCTGCTCGGCCGGGCCGAACTGCTGGAGAAGCGCGAGCTGCCGCTGACGCCGGAAGCGCGGCTCGCGCTCGCGCGCTTCGCCGATGGCGACGGCCGCGCCGTCCTGACGCTGGCCGAGGAGCTGTGGCGCGCCGCCAAGCCGGACGAGGTTTTCGACGAGGCAGGCCTCGCCGAGGTGATCCAGCGCCGCGCGCCGATCTACGACAAGGCGCAGGACGGCCACTACAATCTGATCTCCGCGCTCCACAAGACGATCAGGGGCTCCGATCCCGATGCGGCGCTCTACTATTTCGCCCGGATGCTCGACGCCGGCGAGGACCCACGCTTCCTGGCGCGCCGGCTGGTCAGGATGGCGGTCGAGGATATCGGGCTCGCCGATCCCCACGCGCTGGTCCATGCCCGCGTCGCGGCGCAGACCTATGAACAGCTCGGTTCGCCGGAAGGCGAACTCGCGCTCGCCAACACGGTGATCTATCTCGCCACCGCGCCGAAATCGAACGCCGCCTATGCGGCCTACAAGGCGGCCGTCAGGGTGGCGAAGGATCGCGGCTCGCTGATGCCGCCCAAGACGATCCTGAACGCGCCGACGAAGCTGATGAAGCAGGAAGGCTATGGCGCCGACTACGCCTACGACCATGACACGCCCGACGCCTTCTCGGGGCAGAATTACTGGCCCGATGCGCTCGGCCGGCAGGTCTTCTACGATCCGCCGGAGCGCGGCTTCGAACGCGAGATCAGGAAGCGGCTGGAGTATTGGGCGAAGTTGCGGGAGGAGCGGGGGGAGTAGAGGTTTCTTGCTTCTCCCTTCGCGGGAGAAGGTGGCAGCGCTTTAGCAATCAGCCCCGGCGCGTCACTTCCGAGGGATTTCATCCCAACGGCGATAGCGTTCGGCTTTCTCGTCACGCTGCACCTCGGCCGGTGTCGGAAAGTAGGCCCAAAGGGACGGAAGATTGAGAAAAAGTACGGCACGCTGGTGTGGACGATGCAGCAGTGCCTGCGCCATCAGTTCGGGGCGCTGATAACCTCGCGGAATGAAAAGCCACTACATCCCGCAATTCTATCTCAAGCGCTGGACCGTTGACGGCAATCTGGTCGAATTTCAGAAGCGCAACCCGGCCCAATCTAAAGTGACACCCATGCGACGCAGCCCGGCGGCCACCGGCTGGAAAAAGGGCCTGTACGATTTCTACGGCCTGCCGCTGGAGAAGCGTCATCTGATCGAGAAGGCCTTCTTCTCGATGCTGGATTCCAAGGCGGCCGACGCGCTGGTATTGATGGAAACCCGCAGCGACGACTGGACGGCAGAAATCCGGCACGCTTGGTGCCTGTTCCTGCTGTCGCTGATTACTCGGCATCCGCAGGACATCACCGCATTCAAGTACGTCTACAACCGGGATTTTATCAAGGCATCAACGGCCGACCAGGAAGCCTACGAGAAGGCGAGGGGACCGAACGACCCGCCATCGGTCGAGGAGTATTTCAGGCAGTTTCACGATGATGTCGTGGGCAACATGGCCATGAACAACATCCCCAAGCTCATCATGAACGAGCGGGCCATCACCAGCCTGATGAACATGCACTGGTCGGTGGGCGTTCCGCCGCCACACGGATATTTCCTCACCTCGGACCGGCCAACTATCCGCACGTTTCTCGGCCAGCAGAACAGCCACTGGATAGTGCCGATCGGGCCGACGCTCCTATTCGTGGCGGCAGAGCAAAAGGATTACGGAGTGCGGATACGCGATGCTGTGCGAGGGCAGGGCTGGAAGGAAGTGAACCGGCTCGTCGTTAGGCAAGCGGTTGAGCTAGGGCTCGGACCCATAAAGTGGTTGGCTTCGCCGGCTCGGCGTGATTCACGGCTTCCGGGAGGAAGCACGGATGAATCGGGATCGTTTCTGGCTCACGGATGCGCAATTCGCACGGATAGCGCCG
>JAESGW010000153.1_pt1 | contig 145272 bp, 152 predicted proteins | sample 9269791 | NCBI WGS metagenome assembly JAESGW01 (sample SAMN16773120, study PRJNA677053) | algae metagenome | isolation source: Aphanocapsa lilacina HA4352-LM1 and co-occurring heterotrophs from near cave... | place: USA: Maniniholo cave, near Haena, Kauai, HI | collected 2009-07-28
CATGCGGCGTGATCCTGAACTGCGAGGCGGCGCGGTCCTGCGCCCGGCAAGGCTTGCGACGGCAACGACGGAAGCCGGCGCGAGAACCCGCCGCAACGAAAACGTGACAGAAATTGACTACGTATGCAAGCGTCCCGTAGAAGGGATTTCGCGGCGTGGTTCGTGACGCCTATCCTGCTCGCCAAAACATGAGATATCGACCATGACGGCCATGCTGATCGCCCACAAGCAGTTCGTACGCGACGCTCTGGCGGCAATCGCGGAGGCCACGCCTGCAACGATCGAGGCTCGTCTGGCCGAGGCCTATGCGCCCGATGCGCAGTGGCGCGGCTCGCATCCGATGAACGAGGTCACGGGCGTCGAGGCGATCGCCGCGCGGGTCTGGCGGCCGCTGCTGACGTCGTTTCCGGACCTGGAGCGGCGCGACACGATCCTGATCGGGGGAGCCTACGATGATGGCGACTGGGTCGGCGCAGTCGGCGCCTATTGCGGGACGTTTCGAGAGGACTGGCTGACGATCCCGGCGACCGGGCGGCCGGTCTATCTGCGCTATGGCGAGTTCCACCGCCTCGCCGGCGGCAGAATCGTCCAGAGCACGGTGCTGATCGACGTGCTCGACGTGGTCCGCCAGGCCGGATTCTGGCCGCTGGCGCCGAGCCTCGGCACGGAAGAGGCCTGGCCCGGCCCCTTCACCGCCGACGGCATCGTCATGAGCGCGCAGGACGAGGCCGTCTCGGCCGCCAATCTCGCCCAGACGCTGGCGATGCACAGCACGCTCGGCGCCTATAATGACGAGGCGATGGCCGGCCGCGAGGGGCTTCTGACCATGCCGCAGAAGCGGCACTGGCATCCAAAGATGATGTGGTACGGCCCCTGCGGCATCGGCACCACGCGCGGCCTGCAGGGCTTCGTCGACTATCACCAGTTGCCCTTCCGCATCGCCTTCCCGAACCGGCGCGGCGGCAACCATTATGTCCGCATCGGCGACGGGGCCTATTCCGCCACCGCCGGCTGGCCGAGCGTCCATGCCAAGCATCTCGGCGGCGATTTCTGCGGCGTCGCGCCGACGGGGCGCGACGTCACCATGCGGGTGATGGATTTCTATCTGCATCACGAGGGGCTGATCCGCGAGAACTGGGTGCCGATCGACATCATCCATCTCCTGCTTCAGATGGATGTCGACGTCTTCGGGCGGATGCGGAGTCTGTTCCGGCGCGGGCGCTGAGGTTCAGCCGGCAGGCTTCTCCGGCAGTCTGGCCGAGCCGCGCAATACGAGCCGGGCCGGCAGCACGGCGGCGCGGCGCTGCACGGCACGCTGCTCGACCTGTTCGAGCAGGATCGCGACCGTCGCCTCCACCATCGCCTCGCAGGGCTGGGCGACCGTCGTGAGATCATAGGCGGCCCAGGCGGCTTCGGGCACGTCGTCATAGGCGACGACCGAGACATCGCGCGGGATTCGCAGCCCGAGGTCGCGCCTGAGCACGTCCATCACCGCGAAAGCCATATGGTCATTGGCGACGAAGATCGCGTCCGGCGGCGTCCTGCCGTCGAACAGGGTCCGCGCCGCCGCCGCCGCGCCGGCGGATGTGTACCCGCCGACATGGCGGGCGAACAGGGGCAGCCCGCGCTCCGCGAGCCCCTTGCAGAAGCCCGCCTCGCGGTCGCGGCTGGTCGAAGAATCCTCGTGCCCGGCGATGAAGGCGATACGGCTGTGCCCGCCATCGGCGAGCAGATGCGCGAGCTGGCGCCCGCCTTCGAGATTGTCGGAGGTGACGCTGCTGGTCGGCGTCGAGGGATCGTAGCGGTTGAACAGCACGACGGGGGTGCCGGTGGCGGCGCATTCGCGCGCGAGCGTCGAGGAGAGCGTCGCGGAGGCCATGACGATGCCTTCGACCTGGTACTGCAGCATCTTCTGGACGACGCTGTCCTGGCTGCCGAGATCGGTCATGAACATCAGCACCTGGTAGCCGCGCGCCTGCAGCGCCCGCGACATCTGCTCCAGCACCAGCGGATAGAAATGGTTGTCGAGATAGGCGACGAGCAGCGCGATCAGCCGCGAGCGGCCGCTGATCATGGCGCGCGCGATGGCGTTGGGCCGATAGCCGAGTTCCTGCGCCGCGGCGAAGACGCGACGGCGCATCTCGTCGGACACGCTGGCGCCCGGCGAGAAGCTGCGGCTCACGGCCGATTGCGACACGCGCGCCAGCCTGGCGACATCGCTCGATGTGACGGTGACCTTAGGCATGGGGCAATCATGCGGTTTCGTTCCGCGACCTCCAATTAAAGATTGCGATCGCAGGGGTTTCTCCAAAGGCAAATTCCCGCTCAGACGAGCAACTGGAGGGGCGGTCGTCCTGGCCGGCAGGGCGGCGTTGACGAGCCCCCGGGGGCAGCGCCGCGCATCAGGCCGAATGGCGCCGCCGTCATGCCGCCGCTCTGCAAGATGATCGGCTGTCCGCCGGCTGTCTCGATCAACGGGATCGGAAGTTCGCGATCGCGCCGGCGCCGGAATTCACCAGCCCCTGGGCGTTGGGGCCAACGAAAGCCGCGTTCAGCTGATTACGGGCAGGATTTCGACATCATAGGCGGCAGCGATCGTGCGGCCGAGCACGGGGTCGTGCAGTTCCATCTCGAAACGGCTCGCCGGCCGGATGCCGCCGATCGCGCCGAGCGTGCCGCAAAACATCGCTGTCCCGGCCGGGAGAGGCCCGCCCGGCCGGCGCGCCATCAGATCGGCCGGCGGTCGCAGGCTCGCCAGCGCCCCCTCCTGATAGAGGACCCGCTCGCCGTCGATGACGGCGTGGGCGCGCATCGCGAGGGCGTCCCAATGGGCTTCGACCTCCGAGAGCCTCCAGAGGGTGCGTGAGACCGGCTTGCCGCAGAGCTGCTTGGAGAGCGCGATGCCCATGGTCTCGGCCCTGCGGTCGGTGTGGTCGGAGCCGAGCCCGAGCCAGAGCCCGTCGTCGAGCGCGACGATCACGGGCTCGACCTCGCCGGAGCTGTCGGGGCCGAGCACCTGCAGCACGGGAGCCTGCGTCAGCGTCTGCGCCGCGACGCGGTAGAACACCGGCATGCTGGAGGGACGCGGGACGCCGATCGCGGCCAGTTCCTCGACATGGTGGGCGAGCGCGGCCTCGTCGCGCCCGGCCCAGCCGGCGATGACGAGCGTGTCGATTTCGGGCCGGACGGTATCCCGGAGCGAGCTGGCGATGCGTTCGAACAGCAGCATTGGACCTATTGCACGGCTTTGGGCAGCCACAGCGCGATCTGCGGAAACCACATCAGGACGATGACGGCGAGGATATAGACCAGGACGAAGGGGATCACGCCCGAGAACACGTCCGTGATCGGCCCGCCGTCGCGCCGCATGCCCTGCAGGACATAGAGCACGGTGCCGTCGGGCGGCGAGATCAGCGCGATCTCGACCAGCATGACCACGACGACGCCAAACCAGATCGGGTCGTAGCCGAGCGCGACGACGACCGGGAAGATCACCGGGATCGTCGTCACCACCATGGAGAAGCCTTCCATGAAGGTGCCGAGCGCAAGGTAGAAGCCGATGATCAGCAGCATGATCGCCCAGGGCGGCAGCGGCATCTCGCTGACGAGTTTCGCCAGCGCCTGCGGCACGCCGAGGCCGACGAAGACGTAGTTGAGCACATAGGCGCCAAACAGGATGAGGCCGATCAACGCGGTGTTGCGCGCCGTCGCTTCGGCGGAGGCGTTGAGCATCCTGAAGTTCAGCCGCCCTTCGATGGCGGCGAAGACCATGGCGCCGACGACGCCGAGCGCGGCCGACTCGGTCGCCGTGGCAAGGCCGCCATAGATGGTGCCGAGCACGATCAGGATCAGGATCGCCGTCGGCGCGAGATCAATGAGGCTGCGCAGCTTCACCGAAAGCGGCGTGCGCGGCGCGTCCCGGTCGAGCAGCGGCGCGGCGCTTCTGGCCTTCCACAGGATCACCAGCACGAACAGAGCGACGACCAGGATGCTCGGACCGACGGCTGCGAGATAGAGCGCCCCGACCGACGTCTCGGTGATCAGCGCGTAGATGATGAAGGTGATGCCGGGCGGGATCAGGTTGCCGAGCGCGCCGCCCGCCGCCAGCGAGCCGAGCACCATCTTGGGGTCGTAGCGCGAGCCCTTGAAGAAGGGCAGCGCCACCGACCCCATCGTGGCGGCGGTCGCCACCGACGAGCCCGAGATCGCCGAGAATACGCCCGACGCAGCGATGTTGGTGTGCAGCAGGCCGCCGGGCAAACGGTCGAGCCAGACATTCAGCGCCCGATAGAGCCGGTCCGACAGGCCGGCGCGCAGCAGGATCTCGCCCATCAGCAGGAACAGCGGCACCGCGACCAAGACGAAGCTCGACGAGGGGTTCCACGCCGTCTGGCCGATGAAGGTCCAGAACGGCCGGTCGGAGAAGGTGAAGCCGACGATCAGCCCGAGCACGCCGAGCGCCGCGCCGACATAGATACCCGCCCCGAAGAAGACGAGGAACAGCCCGATCAGCAGCAGCACCTCGCCGACCAGATTGGTGTCGGGGCCGACGCCCATGAAACTCATGCCGAGCATCAGGCCGACGAGGGTCAGCAGGAAGACGATCGCGATCATCGTGCCGTCTCCTCGGGTGGCGGCGCGCCGACCGCTTCCAGCGCCTCGGCCGCCTCCTCGTCATAGGTTCGGGCATGAAGCATCGCTTCGGCCTCGCCGCCGCGTCCGGCCAGAACCAGCAACGTGGACTCGACCAGCATCAGGACGATGAGCACGAGGAAAACGACGATGCCGAAGGTCCACAGCCCCTGCGGAATCCAGAGCGGGGTCCGCAGCACGCTGATGTCGGTCGCGCCGAAGAGCAGGGATTCGTCGACCAGTTCCCACGCGCCCTTGGCGAGGAAGCCGGTGAAGACGGCGAGCGCCGCCAAGCTGAGCAAATGCATGGGCTGGCGGATCTTCGCCGGCAGGTAGTTGATCAGCACGTCGATGCGGACATGGGCGCGGCTGGTGAGCGCATGCGCCAGCGCCCAGGAGATGCCGAAGGCGAGCGCATAGCCGGTCAGTTCCGTCGTCGCCTGTGAGGAGAAACCGAGAAAGCGGCGCGCCAGCACGTCGAAGGTGATGAAACAGGCGCAGAGGATGAAGCCCCAGCCGGCGACATGGCCCATGCCTGTTCCGAGCCTGGCGATGGTCCTTCGACAGAAGGACGCCGCGACGATCGATCGGGAGAGCATCGCGGCGTCGTTCCTTTACTTGGGCTCGAAGCGGATGCCGGTGATCGGAGCGACCAGCCGGTTATAGGCCTCGCCGCAGCGATCGCCGCAGCGCTTGACCCAGGCCGGAAGCACGGCGGTGCTGAGCGAGGCGCGCAATGTCGCCATGTCGGCGTCGGTCGGACGGGTGACGGTCATCGGGCGGTTATCGACGACATGGCCGATATTGCAGCCCTCCTTCTTGCCGGCGTTGCAGGCGATGCCGTCCTCGGTCGCCTCCAGGCCGAGCGCCCATTGCTGGTCCTCGACCTGCTTGAAGGTCGCCTGCAGGAAGTCGCGCACGGCCGGGTCGAGCTTGGTCCACCAGGCGAGGTTGGCGACATAGGCCGAATTGCCCCAGGAGACGGGCAGGGCGTACATGTGCCGCGTCACCTCGTACCAGCGCGCGCCGTTGCCGGTCGCGGTGCCGGTGATGGCGCAGTCGACGACGCCGCGTTCCAGCGCGCCATAGACTTCCGGAAAGCCGATCGCGGTCGGCTGCGCGCCGATCGACTGGACGAAATCATTCGACGAGCCGCCGGCCGTGCGGATGCGCCGGCCCTTGAGGTCGGCCAGACTCGTCACCGGCTCGCGGCAATAGAACACCTGCGCCGGATAGGGGAAGGTCGCGATGATGCGCACCCCGAAGCGTTCCAGCTCCTTGTTGACCTCCGGCAGCACCGCGTCGATCACTTTTCGCGACTGGGCATGGGAGGGGTTGAGGCCGGCGAGATCAGACATCTCCAGCATCGGCACGTCGCCCGCCACCGTCGGCAGGGCCGGGGCGCCGATGTCGATCTGGCCCGACCGGATGACGCGCAGCAATTCGGGGCCGTTCAGCGCCCGCTCGGGCCAGCTCGCCAGCGTGACCTTGATCCGGCCGCCGCTCTTCGCCGGAATGCCCTCGCGCAGCATCGGGATGTCGACCCTGGTGTATTGCGGGATTGTCGGCGAAAGCTGCGTCACCATGGTGATGGCGACGGCTGGGCCCGGCGGCAGGGTCTGCGCCGCGCCTGAGCCGGCCTGCGTCAGGGCGGCGACAGCGATGGCCGTCGCCGCAAGGCGATGATGCGATGTCATGGATTCATCCTCCCGGTGCGCGGTCGCGGACGAGCGGCGCGGCTCGCGCATCATGGATGCAATCGCCGCGCCCGCAAGCGCGTGAGGCGCGAGGACGGGCCTATTTCGCCTGATACGCCACGCCGGTGATCGGCGCGACTGAGCGGTTGTAGACCTCGACGCATTTCGCGCCGCAGCGCTCCATGAACTGCGGCAGGATCGCCGAGGTCAGCGTCGCGCGCAGCGTGTCGGTGTCGGCCTGGACCGGGCGGTTGAGCGCCATCGGCTTGCTCTCGACGACCTTGCCGATCTTGCAGCCCGCCTTGTCGCCGCTGTTGCAGGCGAGGCCGTCCTCGGTCGTCTCCTCGCCGAGCTTCCACTGCGCCTCCTCGACCTCCTTCATCGTCGTGTCGAGGAAGACGCGGACCTGCGGATCGAGCTTGTTCCACCAGTTCAGGTTCACGACATACATCGAGACCGACCAGAACAGCGGCAGGGCGTATTGCGACTGGCTGACCTCGTACCAGCGCGCCCCGTTGCCCGAACTCGAACCGGTGATGGCGCAGTCGACGACGCCGCGCTCCAGCGCGCCATAGACCTCGGGGAAGCCGATCGCGGTCGGCTGCGCGCCGATCGAGGTGACGAAGGTGTTGGACGAGCCGCCGCCGGTACGGATGCGCTTGCCCTTGAGGTCGGCGAGGCTGGCCACCTTGTCGCGGCAGAAGAAGACCTGCGCGGCGAAGGGATACATCGCGACGATGCGGGTGTTGAAGCGCTCCAGCTCCTTGTTGAGCTCGGGCAGCAGCGCCTGCGCCACCTTGCGGGCCTGTCCGACCGTCGGGTTGAGGCCGGCGAGATCGACCATGTCGAGCATCGGCACCTCGCCGGAGACCGTATTGAGCGGCACCGCGCCGATATCGACCTGGCCGGAGCGGACGAGGCGGATGATCTCGGGCCCGTTCAGGCTGCGCTCGGGCCAGCTCGCGAGGTTGACGGTGATGCGTCCGCCCGATTTCTGCGGGACGCCCTCGCGCAGCAGCGGGATATCGACCTTGGTGTATTGCGGCAGCGCCGGGCCGACCTGCGTGACCGCCTCGACTTTGACGGGCGGTCCCGGCGGCAGAGTCTGCGCCTCCAGGCCCGAGATCGTCGTTCCGCAAAGCACGGCGGTGAGGCCGGCAGCAATCCGTTTCATGGCTAATCCCCTTATGTTGGGCGTGCGAGTTTTAAGAGCCTCACATCGCCAGTTGGCTGTTAAGCAAATCCGTGACCAGCATCGCGCCGGGCGCGTGGGTGATGGCGAAGCGCGGCCGCGCGGCTGCGATCACGGCCTGCGGCGTCACTCCGCAGGCCCAGAACAGGGGCAGCTCGTCGGGATGGATGGCAACCGCGTCGCCATAGTCGGGCCGGGCGAGGTCGGCGATGCCGATCTGCTCCGGGAAGCCGAGATGGACCGGCGCGCCATGGACGGACGGGAAACGCGAGGTGATCTGCACGGCGCGGATGGCGTCCGCAGGCCTGAAAGGCCGCATGCTGACGACGAGCGGGCCGGAGAAGGGGCCGGAGGGGGCGCAGGCGAGCGAGGTGCGGTACATCGAAACGTTGACGCCCTGCGAGACGTTGCGGATCTCGAGGCCGTCGGCCAGTAGCGCCTCCTCGAAGGAGAAGCTGCAGCCGATGACGAAGCCGACGAGATCGTCGCGCCAATGGCCCAGGATGTCGGTCGGCTCCTCGACGAGCTCGCCGTCGCGCCAGATGCGGTAGCGCGGCAGATCGGTGCGCAGGTCGAGATCGGCGCCGAGCGCCGGCATCAGCGGATCGCCCGGATCGGTGACGCCCAGCACCGGGCAGGGTTTGGGGTTGCGCTGGCAGAAGCGCAGGAAGTCACCGGCCAGGTCTTGCGGCAGGATCACCAGATTGCCCTGAACGAAGCCGGGAGCGACCGAAGAGGTCTGGCAGGAAAGGCGGCCGGCGCGCGCGGCGCGCCGCGCCGCCGCCCCGCTTCCAAACCCGTCACTCGCGCTGCTGCGCCGACCGTGCATCGCCACCTGCTCCGGGATGACTGACCCGAAGTCATGATGGCGTCGCCGCCGGGCTGTCGTCCAATTGTCATTTCAGATCGGCGGAGATAAATCTGACTTATCCTAAAGGCATTCCAGTGATCGAATTCAGAACACTCGAAACCTTCGTCTGGGTGGCCCAGTTCGGCAGCTTCCGACGCGCCGCAGCCAGGCTGAACACGACGCAGCCGTCGGTGTCGCAGCGCATCGCGCAGCTCGAGCAGCAGCTCGGCGTCCGCCTGCTGGAGCGGGGCCGGCACAGCTTCGCCCTGACCAAGGCCGGACGGTCGGTGCTGACCCAGGCGGAGCGTCTGCTGCGGCTGCGGGGGGAGCTGATCGGCTCGGTGACCGATCGCTCGACGCTGCGCGGCGTCCTTCGCCTCGGAGTCGCGGAAACCGTCGTCCACACCTGGCTGCCGCGCTTTTTGGAGGCGATGTCGGTCAGCTATCCGCGCATCACGCTGGAAATCGAGGTCGACACCTCGCCGCATCTGCGCGAGCAACTGCTCGCCCGGAGCATCGATCTCGCGTTCTTCCTCGGGCCGCTCAGCGCGCCGAGCATCCGCTCGACGCCGCTGTGCCAGGAGCGGATCGCCTTCTTCGGAAGCCCGAGCCTCCGGTTGCCGGCCGATGAAAGGCAGTTGGCCGATATCGTCGCATTCCCGATCATCACCTTCTCGCGCAACACCCAGCCTTATGCGCGTCTGCGCGAGCTGCTGAGCGAGCGTGATCTGACCCATGCGCGCGTGCATTCGAGCTCTTCGCTGGCGACGGCGGTCCGCATGGCGCTGGACGGATTGGGCGTGGCGCTGATACCGGCTTCGATCGTCGCCAGCGATGTTCAGGCCGGTCGCCTTCTGGAGATTCCATGCGCCGCCGCCGTGCCGGATCTGCAGTTCGTCGCTGGCTGGCTCTCGCAGTCCGACAAAAGCATCATCTCGCCGGCTGTCGAACTCGCCGAAGCGGTCGCGACCACTGGATAGGGCGAGCGGATCGGAAAATCCTCTGCCGCCTGATCAGGCTGCGGGAGCCCTGCCCCCGGCCGTCGTCTCGTCCTGAACGACAGCGACGCGGTCGAGCTTCGGCGCCATGGTGTCGAGCAGGGGCAGCGCTGCCGCGCCCAGCGCCGCCGTCAGACGCCCAGTCGCGCCGCGTTGCACGCGCGGAATGGTTCGGCCGGGCCTGTTGGCGACGGAGATCGGCAAGGGAGACATGGCGGCGATGAGCGCATCGATGACGCCGTCGGGCATGCCGCCGCCGAGAATGACCGTCTCGGGATCGAACAGGTTCTCCAGCATCGCGACGACCGGCGCGAGCAGTGCCGCAGCCTCCGCGATCCAGCCGAGGAGGGCGGGGTGTCCCTGCCCGTGCAGCCGCGTGATCTCGTCTGGCCCCGCATTCGCGATTCCGGCCGCATGCAGCCTCTCGGTCAGCGCATGGATCGAGGCGTAGCGTTCGAGGCAGCCCGTCCCGCCACAGGCGCAGGCGAGGCCGCCGCGCACGACCGGGATATGCCCGATCTCGCCGGCATTGCCGAAAGCGCCGCGATTGGGCTGGCCGGCGACGATGACGCCCAGTCCCAGGCCCTTGCCGAAATACACCTGGCAGAAATGCCGCAGATTGCGTCCGAGCCCGTGCAGATGCTCCCCGACCGCCGCCGCCGTGGCGTCGTTCTCGATCGTCACCGGGGCGCCGAGCGCGTCGGTCAGAAGCTGCTCTGCGTCCCGTCCGGCCCAGCCGTGCAGGGGGGAGGAACTGACAGAGGTCATGCTCTCGACCTCGAAGGGACCGGGCATCACGACGCCGCAGCCGAGCAGGCGTTTCGGCAGGCCCGCGGCGCTGCGCGCCCGGGCGAGTTCCGTGGCCGCAAGCCGCCATGCGCCCTCTATCGTCGCATCGCCGAGCGGAACGATGCGCTGCGCCCGGACTTGCCCGGTCAGATCGACGAGCACCGTCGTGATGTGGTCGGTCGCGATCTCCATCCCGGCCGTCATCCCGCCGGCCGGATTAACCGCGAGCTCGACCGGCGGCTGCCCGCGCGCCGTGCGCCGCCGCCCCTGCTCCATGAGGAAGCCCTCCTCGACCAGCTCCGCGACGATGTTTGAGACGGCCTGAGCCGTCAGCCGCGTCAGCGCCGCGATGTCGGAGCGTCCGAGCAGCCCATGCTGGCGCACTGTTTCCAGCACGACACGGCGATTATGGCTGCGCGTTCGCTCCGGATTGGCGCCGACGGCGACGCTGCGAGATGGAGGGGGGCGACGATGAGGCATGGGACGATAAGGCCTGGGCAGCCATGGTTTTGCAGAACAAACCTGCTCCGACCATTAATCCAACTCAAGTGAATTAATCGGTTGACAGCGAGGCGACAGCGGGATGACGATCTCGTTCGAACGTCCTGAATGCCGAGCGCAATGGCGACGGCGGGGCAGGGCGTCGCCAGAACAGGGAGAGCGTCATGCGCGGCTTTCGCGGAATGCTGTTGGGTCTGATGGTCTCCGTCGGCGCGATCGCCGGCGCGACGGCCCAGACCGTCGAGATCGAGTACTGGCAGTATGTGTTCGACGCCCGCGTCAAGGCGATGACCGAGCTGATCAAGCGCTTCGAGGCCGCCAACCCGACGATCAAGGTCAAGCAGACGACCTTCCCCTATGCCGACTACCAGACCAAGATCGCCGCCGCGATGCCGGCCGGCCAGGGCCCCGACGTGGTCCAGCTCTTCTATGGCTGGCTCGACAATTTCGTGGCTGCGAAGTTCATCCAGCCGCTGCCGCGCGACGCCTTCCCGCCCGCGATGATCGAGCAGGAGTTCTATCCGATCGTCCAGGCGATGAAGCGCGACGGCGAATATTACGGCCTGCCGACGGCGGTGCGTTCGCTGGCGCTGTTCTACAACAAGAAGCTGTTCCAGGAGGCCGGGCTCGATCCGGCCAAGCCGCCCGCGACCATGGACGCCTTCCTCGAAGCCGCCAAGAAAACGGTCAAGCGCGACGCCGCCGGCAACATGCTCTCGGCCGGCGTCACGCTCGATTTCCCGGGTCAGGACAATCACTGGTGGCGCGAGATCCTGCTGCGCCAGAACGGCGGCGCGCCCTTCAGCGACGACAACAAGACCGTGACCTATGCCAGCGAAGCCGGCGAGAAGTCGCTGAACTGGTATGCCGATCTCCAGCGCGTCCACAAGGTCGGGCAGATCGGCTTCATGGACGAGGGCCAGGCCGCCTTCCGCGCCGGCCGCGCCGCGATGACGATCGACGGGTCGTTCCGCCTCGGCGGCTTTGGCGCGATCAAGGCCTTCGAATGGGGCGTCGCCGAACTGCCTGCAGGCGCCGACGGCAAGAAGGCGAACTTCGCCAGCTACTGGGTCAACGCCATCACCACCAAGCCGACCGGCCCGAAGCTCGACGCCGCGAAGAAGTTCATGGCCTTTGTGACGACGCCCGAGGCGATGCAGCTCTGGCTCGAAATGGTCGGCGAGCTGCCCGCCCGCAAGGCGGCGGCCGAGACCGAGAAGAACCTGACGAACCCGATCTACGGGCCGTTCCTCAAGGCGCTGACCTATTCGCATGCGACCGTCTTCGTCGACGAACTGGCGCAGCGCCAGGTCGCGCTCGACATGATCAACCGCGTGATGATCCAGAACCAGGACGCCAAGGCCTCGCTGGCGGAGGCCGCCAAGGCCGAGCAAGCGATCCTCGACAAGTTTTACAAGAAGTAGGGACGGACACCCTTTGGACCTCGTCCGTCATCCCGGACAAGCGGCAAAGCCGCGCCGATCCGGGAGCCATTCCGGAACCTTCATCGGAAGTGTTCCGGCATGGATCTCGGGTCTCCGCTTCGCTGCGCCCGGGATGACGGCGCTCCCGCTCGATAGTCATCGGCGTTCGGATGAGCCCCGATGAGCCTGTCCCTCGACAATGAACGCACCGGCTTCTGGTCCGGCCTGAGCCTGCGCCGGAAACAGGTCGTCTGGGCCTGGGCTTTCCTGGCCGTGCCGATCGCATTCTACGCTCTGATCCGCTTCTATCCGACGATCGAGGCCTTCTGGATCGCCACCACCAACTGGAACCTGCTGACGCCTGCGAAATCGGTCGGGCTGGCGAATTTCGAGCGCCTCTGGGCCGACCGCGTCTTCTGGCAGGTGTTCCGCAACACCGTGCTCTATCTCGCGCTGGGAACGCCGATCAGCCTGATCCTGGCCTTCGCCATCGCCTATCACCTCGACCGCGTGCGCTTCATGCACGGCTTCATCCGGGCCCTGTATTTCCTGCCCTTCCTGACGACGGCCGCCGCCATGGCCTGGGTCTGGCGCTGGTTCTACCAGCCGGTGCCGATCGGCATGATCAACGACGTTTTGTCGAGCTTCGGCCTGCCGCAGCAGCCCTTCCTGCGCTCGACGACGCAGGCGCTGCCCGCGGTGCTGGCGCCGGCGATCTGGGCCGGCCTCGGTTTTCAGGTGGTGATCTTCCTGGCTGGCTTGCGCGCCATCCCGACGACCTATTACGAGGCCGCCCGCATCGACGGCGTCTCGAACCTGACGATCCTGCGGCGCATCACGATCCCGCTGCTGAAGCCGACGATCATCTTCCTCGTCGTGTTCTCCTCGATCGGCTTCCTGCGCATCTTCGACCAGGTCTATAACATGACCAGCGGCGATCCCGGCGGGCCGCTCAACGCGACCAAGCCGCTGGTGCTGATGATCTACCAGACCGCCTTCTCCTCCTTCGAGATGGGCTATGCGGCGGCGCAGACCGTCGTGCTCTTCCTCGTGCTGCTGGTCGTTTCGCTGCTGCAGCTTCGCCTGCTGAGGGATCGCTGATGGCTGCGTTCCCGCTTGCCATGCCCGGTCGCTTCCAGCCCGGCCGGATCGTGATCTGGCTGCTGCTGCTCGCCGGTGGCGTGCTGATGATCACGCCGCTGCTGTTCATGTTCTCGACCTCGCTGAAGGACGCCTCCGAGGTCTATGATCTGCGGCTCGTGCCAGCCAACCCGACGCTCGACAACTATGCCGCGGTGCTGTCGGACGGGCGCTTCCTGCGCTGGTTCGCCAATTCGCTCGGCATCGCGACGGTGGTGACGCTGTCCAACGTCTTCTTCGACAGTCTCGTCGGCTACACGCTGGCGAAATTCCAGTTTCGCGGCCGCTATCTCGTCTTCCTGGCGATCCTCTCGACGTTGATGATCCCGACCGAGATGCTGGTCATTCCCTGGTACGTCATGGCCAAGAACTTCGGCTGGCTCGACAGCTATTGGGGCATCATGTTCCCCGGCATGATGACGGCCTTCGGCACCTTCCTGATGAAGCAGTTCTTCGAGACGGTGCCCAACGACTTTCTCGAGGCGGCCCGCGTCGACGGCCTCAACGAATTCGCGATCTTCTGGCGCATCGCCATGCCGCTGGTGACGCCGGCGCTTTCGGCGCTGGCGATCTTCACCTTCCTGAGCAACTGGACGGCGTTCATCTGGCCGCTGATCGTGACCAACAGCAAGGAACTCTACACGCTGCCGGTCGGCCTCTCGAGCTTTGCGGTCGAGTCGCAGATCCAGTGGGAGTTGATCATGACCGGGGCCGCGCTTGCGACCTTGCCGACGCTGACCGTCTTCCTGCTGCTGCAGCGCTACATCGTGCGCGGCGTGGTGCTCGCCGGGCTGAAGGGCTGATCCAATGAGCCATGTCGATCCCCGGACGCAGGACGCGTCCGCCTTCCCGGATCCGGTCTACAAGGAGACGGTGCTGCGCCCGCTCTTCGACGGGGCCAAGACCCATCATGTCGAGGGCTTTCGCGCCATCGACCGCGCGCATCTCGTCATGCTGGCTGAAGCCGGCATCCTGCCGCGTGCCACCGCCGGGCGGATCGCCCGCGCTCTGGCTGCGATCGACGCCGAGATCGATCCGGCCGCGCTGAGCTATACCGGCGAGGTCGAGGATTTCTTCTTCCTGATCGAGGCCGAACTGCGCAAGCGGCTCGATCCCGACGATGCCGGCCGCCTGCATACCGGCCGCTCGCGCAACGACATCGACCATACGCTGTTCAAGCTGGCGCTGAAGCCGAAGCTCGATCGGCTCGCCGGCAAGCTGCGCGCCCTGACCGCCGCCACGCTGGGGTTGGCGGAGCGCGAGAAGGCGACGCTGATCGTGGCCTACACCCACGGCCAGCCGGCGCAGCCGACGACCTTCGGGCATTATCTGGCGGCGGCCATCGAGGTGATGCTGCGTGACCATGAGCGCCTGCTGCAGGCGCGCGACCTGCTCGATCTGTCGCCCATGGGGGCTGCCGCGATCACCACCTCGGGCTTTCCGCTCGACCGCGCCCGCATCGCGCATCTGCTCGGCTTTTCCGCGCCGCTGGAGAACTCCTATGGCTGCATCGCCGCGATCGACTACCTCACCGCGACCTATAGCGCCGTCGAGCTGGTTTTCCTGCATCTCGGCCGCCTGATCCAGGACCTCCAGGTCTGGACCGCCTTCGAGGTCGGGCAGCTCTATGTGCCCAACGCCTTCGTGCAGATCTCCTCGATCATGCCGCAGAAGCGCAACCCGGTGCCGATCGAGCATCTGCGCCATCTCGCCTCGCAAGCGATGGCGCGGGCGCGGCTCGTGCGCGACGTTGTGCACAACACGCCCTTCACCGACATGAACGACGCCGAAGGCGAGACCAACGAGGCCGGCTATCAGGCCTTCGCCACTGGCGAGCGCGTGCTCGACCTGCTGGCCGCGCTGTTGCCGGCATTGAGCGTCGATGGACGGCGCGTGGCGGAAAACATCCGCCGCTCCTGCATCACCATCACCGAGCTTGCCGACACGCTGGTGCGGCGCGAGGGGCTGTCCTTCCGGGCGGCGCACGAGATCGCCGCCGACGTCGCTCGCGCCGTCGTCGCACAGGACGGCGACCTGCCGCGCGACGGCTATGGCCCCTTCGTGGCAGCGTTCCGTCACGACGCAGGCCGGGAGCCCGCGCTGACGGCCGACGACTTCGCGCAGGTGGTCTCGCCCGAGAATTTCGTTGCGGTGCGAGAGCGCTTCGGCGGGCCGGGGCCGCAGACGCTGGCCAGGGCGCTGGCTGGCTATCGCGCCCGGCTCGATGCGACCGAGGGCGCCGCAGCCGCCACAGCCGCGCGCGAAGCCAGCGCGCGGCAGCAACTCGACGCGGCCTTCGCCGCCCTGACGGAAACAGCGTAATGGCGGACATCGCACTTCAGGGGCTGGTCAAACGCTACGGCAAGACGCAGGTCGTGCACGGCATCGACCTCGCGATCGCCGACGGCGAATTCGTCGTCTTCGTCGGTCCTTCGGGCTGCGGCAAGTCCACCACGCTGCGCATGATCGCAGGGCTGGAGGACATCGACGGCGGCACGGTCTCGATCGGCGGCAGGTCGGTCAACCAGCTCGAGCCCAAGGACCGGAACATCGCCATGGTGTTCCAGAACTACGCGATCTACCCGCATATGAGTGTGGCCGAGAACATCGCCTTCGGCCTCCACACCGCCAAACTCGGCAAGGCCGAGAAGCGCCGCCGCGTCGAGGAGACCGGGCGCATCCTCGGCCTGGAGGCGCTGCTGGAGCGCAAGCCGTCGGCGCTGTCGGGAGGCCAGCGCCAGCGCGTCGCCATCGGCCGCGCCATGGTGCGCGATCCCGCCGCCTTCCTGTTCGACGAGCCGCTCTCCAATCTCGACGCGCAGTTGCGCGCGCAGATGCGTCTCGAGATCAAGCGACTGCACCAGCGGCTCGGCACGACCATCGTCTTCGTCACCCATGACCAGGTCGAGGCGATGACGCTGGCCGACCGCATCGTGGTTATGCGCGACGGCCGCATCCTGCAGGTCGGCGCGCCGATGGAGCTCTACGAGAAGCCGGCCGACGTCTTCACCGCCCGCTTCATCGGCTCGCCGACCATGAATGTGCTGCCGGCGCAGGCGGTGACGGCGGCCGACGCCACGACGCTGTCCCTTGGCGAGAAACCGGTCGTCCTGCCTTCCGCAATGGGGCCGGTCCCGGCTGACCTCCTGGTCGGCGTGCGGCCGCAACAACTGCGCGTGCTGGTTGAAGGCGAACCCTCCGACCTCGTCCTGAGCGGAATCGTGGTGGTGATCGAACCGTTGGGCTCCGAGACCTTCGTGCATGTCGAGCATGGCGGCGGGCTCATCCTCGCATCGGCTCCTGCCAAGGCGCCGCCAGCCGTGGGTGAGACCGTACGCCTCGGCGCGCCCGTCTCGGCGCTGACCCTGTTCGACGCCGCAAGCGAACGAGCGCTATGAGCGCGGAACGCCATCTCGTCGTGAGCATCGGACGGCTCTATTGCGACATCGTCTTTCGTGGCTTCGATGCGCTGCCGCGGCTCGGCGAGGAGCGCTTCGCGCGCGAGGTCTGCGTGGTGCCGGGCGGCGGCGGCTTCATCACGGCGGCGCATCTTGCCTCGCTCGGAGCGCAGGCGGCCCTGCTCTCGCGCATCGGCATCGACCCGCTCTCGGATGCGATTGCGCCTGCGCTGGCTGAGAGCGGCGTCGATCTGCGCTGGCTCGAACGCGCGCCGGCGGCCGGCCCGCAGCCGACGGTGGTCATGGTGCAGGGCGGCGAGCGCGCCTTCCTCTCCCACAGGGCCGGCACGGCCCGCCCTGCGACTTTGCAATCGGCGCTGGCCGATCCTGCCGTGCGCCATCTTCACATTGCCGAATTCGCGACGCTCGCCGAGATCCCGGAACTTGTCTCCTCGGCCAAGCGCGCCGGCCTCACCGTCTCGCTCGATCCAAGCTGGGACGATGCCTGGATCCGAGACCCCGATCTCGTCCAGCGCGCGACGGGCGCCGACATCTTCCTGCCCAATGCAGCCGAGGCCCGCGCCATCGCCGGTTGCGAGGATCTCGACCAGGCTGGCCGCAGGCTCGCGCGTCATTTCCCGGTTGTCGTCGTCAAGGATGGCGAGCAGGGCGCACGGCTTTACGGGCGCGAGCTGAGCCTCGGCCTGCCCGCGCCGCAGGGCGGGCAGGTCCTCGACACGACCGGGGCGGGCGACGCCTTCAATGCCGGCTTCCTCGCGGCCTGGCTCGCGGGCCGCTCGCCGGCGCGCGCGCTCGCGGAGGCGATCGCCTGCGGCAGCCTCTCGGTCCAGGGCGTCGGCGGCGCCGGAATGCGGTTGTCGCGGGAGCGCGTCGCCGAGATCAGCGAAGCCGTGCTCGAGGACCAAGACTGCATCGACGCCTGACGCCCTCCTGACCGCGAAGCCGCCGATGTCGCGGCCGGATCGGGCTGGTATGGAGCCTTCCGCCCGCAGCGTCCGCCACGGCTATGACGACGCTCTCGCCGAAACGATCAACGGCCCTGCACAAGGCGCTCTGCGACAAACCCGGGACGGTTTTGACGCATGAGCGGCCGGTGAAAGCACACGACGATTCGTCTGTTCAGACGACCAGATCGCGCTCCGGCACCGGTTCGCCGCGCGAGACGCGGAGAATGTTGTCGAACATGCGCTGCACCGTCGGTGCGAAATTGTCGGCCGCGATGGCGGCCAGATGCGGCGTGACGACGAGGTTGTCGAGCGTCAAAAGCCCACTGTTCGCCGGCAGGGGTTCGACCGAGAACACGTCCATCGCCGCGCCTGCGATCGCGCCCGAACGCAGCGCCTCGACCAGCGCCGTCTCGTCGACGACGCCGCCGCGCGCGACATTGACCAGCACCGCCGTGCGCTTCATCGCGGCGAAGGCCGCCTTGTCGATGAGATTGGTGGTTTCCGGCGTCAGCGGGCAATGCAGGAAGACGACATCGGCCCGCGCCAGCAGGTCCGGCATTGCCGCATGGCGCGCGCTCAGCGCCGCCTCCTCGCTGGCGTCGAGCGGATGGCGCTTGTTGTAGAGGATCGTACAGCCAAAACCCTTGAGCAGCCGGGCCAGCGTCTGTCCGATCGCGCCGAAACCGACGATGCCGACGGTCTTGCCCGACAGCATGAAGGTCTCGCCCGGAAGCCGCCCGCCGCGCCATTCGCCCTGCTTCAGCTCGGCATGGCCGTAGGCGATCTGGCGAAGACTGGCGAGCGCCAGCCCGAGCGCGAACTCCGCCACCGGCACGGCGTTGCTGCCGGTGGTGCGCGCCACCGCGATGCCGAGTTCGCGCGCCGCGCCGAGATCGAGATTGTCGACGCCGACGCCCCATTTATGCAGCAGTTTGAGCCTGTTCGCCGCGCGCAGCACGTCGCCTGGGACGCCGACCTGGCCGGAGATCGCATAGTCGGCCTCCGCGATGATCTGCTTCATGTGCTCGTCGCCCCGCGCCGTGCCATGCGTCAGCACGAAGCCGGGCGGAAGCAGCGCGCGCAGCCTATCGGCGCGTTCCGGCGTCATCAGGTCGAGAACGACGATGGTCTCAGGCATGGGGCGTTTCCAGTGTCTTGAAGGTCCGGTTGGTCGAGGCCGGTGCAGGAAGGCGCGCCGGGGTTGGCGATGGGTATCCGTCAGCCGGTCTGCTTCATCGCCTCCAGCACCATCCTGGTCGCGCCGGAAATGTCGCCGAGCTTCTCGCCGGCCCTGACCCGGTCCTGATTGCGTTCGCCGCGCTCCTGCCGGGCGAGCGCTGCGTCGGCGATCGCCTCGGCCTCGGCCCGCGGCAGCACCAGCACACCGGATTCGTCGGCCAGGATCACGTCGCCGGCCTTGACGGGGACATTGCCGCAAGAGATCGGCAGGTTGAGCGTGCCGCCGAGATTGTAGAGCCGTGTGGTGATCGGCGACATGCCGCGGCACCACATCGGGAAATCCGAATCCTCGATCTCGGCGAGATCGGTGCAGGGCCCGTCGACGATGCCGCCGATCGCGCCAGCCGCCTTGGCCGCGATGGTGACGCCGCCGCCCCAGCAGGCGTGCTTGTCGTCGCCGAGCCGGTCGACGACGAGGATGTCGCCCGGCCGCAGCAGGCCGAGCGTGTGGTGCAGCAACGTCGAATCCTGACCGGGAATGGCGAGCGTCACGGCCGCCGCCGCGATCCGCTTGCCGCGCAGCAGCGGCTGGATGCGACGGTCCATGAAGCCCCAGTGCTGCGAATGGCCGATGGTCGCGGTCTCGACGCGTTGCAGCTTCTCGACGAGCGCGGCAGGCAGCTGCTCGGGCATGGGGTCGATGCGGTAGTCAGGCATGGCTTTCTCCTATCGTCCGACGGCGCGCGCGACGCCGACCAGACGTTCCACGATGACGACGACGATCAACGTCGCGACGATCAGCACGACCGAAAGCGCAGCGACCAGCGGGTCGGTGCGGCCCTCGACATAGCGCACCATTTCGACCGGCAGGGTCGAGGCGCGCGGTCCCGACAGAAACAGCGAGATCACCGTCTCGTCGAAGGACAAGAGGAAGCAAAGGCAGGCGCAGGCGATCAGGCCGGGCGTCGCCAGCGGCAGCGTCACGCGCCAGACCACGCGCCAGGGCTTTGCGCCGAGCGTGGCGGCGGCGGCCTCGATGTCGTCCGGCAGGGTCGAGAAGGCCGTCGTCATCATCCGGATCACGAAGGGCACGGTCACGGTCATGTGGCCGAGCACCAGGCCGGGCAAGGTTGCGGTCAGCCTGAGCGGCGTGAAGAACAGCAAGAGCGCCAGCCCGGTGATCAGCGTCGGCAGCAGCAGCGGCGCGAGGAAGAAGCCGGTCAGGGCCTCCCGGCCGCGAAAGCCGCCCTTGTTCAGCGCCAGCGCGGCGGGAACGCCGACCGCAAGCGAGAGCAGCGTCACGACGCTGGCGATCTGCACGCTGAGCCAGAGCGCGTTCAGCAGCGGCGCATGCGTCGCGAGCTGCGAGAACCAGCGTAGCGAATAGCCCGATGGCGGGAACAGGATGAAGCTGTCGGCCGAGAAGGCGAGCGCGAAGACGACGACGATCGGCGCGAGGATCAGGCCGTAGACGATGGCCGCCAGGCCGGAGAGGACGGGTCCCGCGCCGGTCATCGCTGCAGGCCTCTTGCGGCCATGTTGGAGGCGAAGAGCAGCAGCAGGAGGAGGACGAGCGTGTAGATCGCGTAGACCGAGGCCGTCGGCCAGTTGGTGTTGGTCGTCGCCTGCTCGAAGATCTCCGTCGCCAGCACGAAGACGCGCCCGCCGCCGAGCAGTTTTGGCGTGATATAGGCCGACATCGAGAGCACGAAGCCGAGCCCCGCCGCCAGCGCGATCGCCGGCAGGCTGAGCGGCAGCGTCACGCGGCGGAAGGTCCGCCAGGGCGAGGCGCCGAGCGAGCGCGCCGCCTCCTCCAGCGTCCGGTCGAGCCTGCCGAAACCGGCCAGCAGCGCCAGGATCATGTAGGGCATGATGCTCTCGGCGAGGCCGATGGTGACGCCGGTCCAGTTGAAGACCAGCCGCATCGGCGTGGTGATAAGCCCGAGCGACTGCGCGGCGGAGTTGACGAGGCCTCGATCGCCCAGGATGGCGAGCCAGCCGAAGACGCGCACCACTCCGGAGATCAGCATCGGCATGATCGCGATCACGGCGAGCAGCCCGCGAAAGCGCGAATTGGTGCGGAACAGGAACAGCGCCACGGGGTAGGACAGCGCCAGCGCGATCAGCGTCGCGGTGAAGGAAAGCTGGAGCGAGTTCAGGGTCAGTTCGATCGTGAAGCCGTCGCCGAGGACCTCGCGCGCCGTCTTTAGCGACCAGGCTTCGACCATCGCGCCGGTCGGCCCGGTCTCGTTGAAGGCGTTGCGGAACAAAAGCAGCGTCGGCCAGGCATAGATCGCCAGCACGAAGGCCGCCGCCGGCGCGAGCAGCAGCCATTTCGTCGCACGCGCATCGGCGGTCATGACGCCTCGCGCGCGAAGGGCAGCGTGTCCTTCGCCTGCCAGACCACCGCGACTTCGGTCCCCTCGGCCGGCGCGGCGGTCCCCGATTGCGTCTCCACGGTCAACTGGCCGCCCGCGCCCTCGACCAGCACCTCGACATGGTCGCCGACGAAGACGCTGCGGAGCACGCGGCCGGTGACGCGCGCGAAACCCGCCGCCACCGGCTCCGAGAGCGGCACGATCCTCATCCGCTGCGGCCGCACGAACAGGTCGAAAGGCCCGTCCGGCGCCGCGACCGGCAGCCTCTCCCCCCAGAGCCGCGCGCGGCCATCATCGCCGCGCGTCGCGGCCAGCGCATTGGCGCGGCCGACGAATTCGGCGACGAAGCGCGTCGCCGGGCGCTCGTAGATATCCTCGGCCGTGCCGATCTGCGCGATCTTGCCGCGATCCATCACCGCGATCCGGTCGCACATCGTCAGCGCCTCGACCTGGTCATGGGTGACGAACAGGGTGGTGATGCCGAGCGTGCGCTGGATCGAGCGAATCTCGTGGCGCATCGCGTCGCGCAGCTTGGCGTCGAGATTGGAGAGGGATTCGTCGAGCAGCAGCACGGCGGGGCGGATCACCAGCGCGCGCGCCAGCGCGACGCGCTGCTGCTGGCCGCCGGAGAGTTCGCGCGGACGGCGGCCGTCGAGCCCCGACAGCCTGACCAGCGCCAGCGCCTCGGCGACCTGGCGCGCGGTCTCGTCCTTGGCGACGCCGCGTTCCTCGAGCCCAAACCCGACGTTCCGCGCCACCGAGAGATGCGGGAACAGCGCATAGGACTGGAAAACGTAGCCCATATTGCGCTTGTGGGCCGCCAGCCTCGTGATCTCCGCGCCGTCGAGCCTGATCGCCCCGCTGTCGGGCTCGACCAGCCCCGCCAGCATCCGCAGCGTCGTCGTCTTTCCGCATCCCGAAGGTCCGAGCAGTGCGACGGATTCGCCGCGCTCGACGCGAAGCGAAACGTCATCAACCGCGACGGCGTCGCGATAGGTCTTCCGCAACCCGGCGAGATCGAGATAACTCATCGCGCCGCGATGACCTCGCGCCGCCAGCGGTTGTTCCACTGGTCGCGGACCTTCAGGACGTCGTTCCAGTCGACCGGGATCATCCGCGCGCGGCTCTCGGGCGCCGCGGCGGTGCGCGCGATCGCTGCCGGGTCGATCTGCGCCTTGCCATTGGTCGGCGCGTAGAACATCCGCTCGGTGAAGGCTTTTTGCGCGCCTTGCGACAGCGCGTGCCTGACGAAGGCCGCGGCGGCCGGGCGGTTCTTCGAGCCTGCGGTCAGGTTGATCGTGTTGATCTGGAAGACCGAGCCCTCCGGCGGCAAAAGCGCGCCGATCTTGCCGCCGGTCTGGTCGCCATAAAGCTGCGCGCGTGCGTTCCAGCCGGTCGCGACCTTGACCACCCCGTTCAGGATCAGCGAATAGCCGTCGGGGTTCGGGTCGAAGGTGTTCACCGAGGGCGCCAGCTCGCGCAGCTTCTTCATCGCCGCGTCGATCGATTTCCTGTAGTCGCCGCCTTCCATCTTTTCGACCATCGCGGTCAGGGCCAGCCCCTGGATGTTGGGCGGCGCCGAGACGGCGAGCTGGCCCTTGAGGTCGGGCCGCCACAGATCGGCGAGTTTTGCCAGCGGGGGTTTGAGGTTCTGGGTGTCGTAGACCAGGACGAGATGGTCGAAGGTCACGGCCGGGCCGAACTCGCCGCCGGCCGCCCGCGCCTCGGGCAGGAGCTCCTCCAGCACCGGGAATTCGGCCGGGCTGAGCTTCTCGAACAGCCCCTCGATATTGCCGATGCTCGAGGTGGTGACGTCCATGATCGCGACGTCGACCTGCGGGTCGGCCTTCTGGGCGCGCACGCTGCCGACCATCTGGGCCGAGGTGCCGCCGGGCGTGTAGTTCACCTTCACGCCGGGATTGGCCTGCAGGAACGGCTCGACCACCGCCTTGGTGTAGTTGTCCTGGAAGATGCCGGCATAGGACATCAGCGTGATCTGGCCGCCGACGCCTTGCGCGCGCAGCACGGACGGGGCGGCGATGGTGGCGATGCCGGTCTGGATCAGATGGCGACGTGTCAGCATGGCGCGGTCTCCAGGGTTTAGGGCTTCAAGATTTCAGGACGGGTTCAGGCCGGAACCTTGCCGGCGAAATGCTGCACGAAGCGAGCGCAGATCTCGGTGAGCTTCTCGGTCAGCGCGACGCCGGTCTCGGCCGAGCAGAGCTTTGGATCGCCCTTCCCGACGCCGGCGGTGTAGACCTCGTCATACTCGTTCGGCAGGCCGACCTCCGCGCCCTCGAAGCTCGCCGTGCCCAGCCCGGTGAAGGGCAGGTCGAGAACGGGATCGCGCTTCAGCGGCGTTCCGGCCGGCAGAAGATCAGGGCGCATCAATTCGGGGAACAGGTGCATGCCGATGCTGGAGAGCGGGTCCGCGCCGTGGCCGGAGACCTTCGCGGATGTTTCCGCGCCGACGATGCCGGGCAGCAGGCCGTAGCCGATGCGCCAGAGATAGAGGCTCGGCAGCACGATCTCCTCGCGCAGATAGAGTTCGCGCGCCACTTCGGCGATCGGCCCGACATTGCCGCCATGCCCGTTGATCACGATGATCCGGGTCAGGCCGTTGCGATGCAGCGACTCGACCATGTCGGAGATCACCGCCGTCAGCGTCACCTGCGAAATGGCGATGCCGCCGACCATCGAGCCGAACCAGTCTGCCCCGCCATAGGGCAATACGGGCGCGACCAGCGTGCGGATTCCGGCGTTGGAGGCGCGGATCGCCGCCAGCTCCGCGATCTTCTCCGCCAGGAGATAGTCGCCCATCGGCGCGTGCGGGCCCTGGTCCTCATGGCTGCCCATCGGCAGCAGGATGACGGGGTTGCCCTTCAGGATGGTGCGGGCCTCGCCCCCGGTGATCGTGCCCATATGGACGAGGGGTGTGGTCTTGGCGGCCATGATCGGAATCCCTTGGTTGTCTCGATCGCTATTTCGACGCGGTGCGCGGGTCGACGGCGTCGCGCATCGCGTCGCAGAGCAGGTTCATCGCGAGGATGGTCAGGGTCAGCGCGGCGCAGGGCCAGACCAGCAGCAGCGGCGCATGCTCCATGGTGGTGCGCGCGCCGCGGATCATCAGCCCCCAGGAGGGGGCAGGGGGCACGACGCCGAGCCCCAGAAAGGACAGCCCGCTTTCGATCACGATCGCGGCCGCGACCGTCAGCGAGAGCTGAACCAGCACCGGCCCGGCGATGTTGGGCAGCACGGTGCGCGCCAGGATGTACCAGGTCGGCGCGCCCAGGCCCCTGACCGCCTCGACATATTCGCGTCCGCGCACCGCGACGACCTCGGCATAGGTCACGCGGGCGAAGCCCGGCAGATACAGCACCGACAGCACGAGGATCAGCGTCGCCGCGCCCGGCCCCAGCAGCGTCACCACCAGCAGCGCGAGCAGCACGGGCGGGAAGCACATGATCACCTCCATGCTGCGGACGGTGACGAAAGACGCAAAGCCGCTGGCCCAGCCGCCGATCAGCCCCAGCGTCGTGCCGATCAGGCCCGCGACCAGCGCCGCCGCGAAGGCGATCCCGAGGCTGGTGCGCGCGCCCCAGATCAGGCGGGAAAGCACGTCGCGGCCGAATTCGTCGCGGCCGAGCCAGGAGGCGGCGGAGGACGGCGCCAGCCGCTGGCCGATGTCCTGGCGCACGGGATCGGGCAGGCCGAGCAGCGGCGCTGCAAGCGCGATCAGCATGATCAGCGCGACGAAGGCGCCGGGAACGACGAGCCGCCTCATGCCGCCTTGATCCGAGGATCGAGCGCCGCATGGATCAGCTCGACGATCAAATTGAGCACCAGGAACAGCACCGAGATGGTCAGGATGATGCCGACCACCATCGGATAGTCGCGCGCCTCGACCGCGCGCAGCAGCGGGGTCGACAGGCCCGGCCAGTTGAAGACGTATTCGACGAGCACCGTGCCGCCGAGCAGCGTGCCCATATGCAGGCCGAGCACGGTGACGACCGGGTTGAGCGCGTTGCGGAGCACATGCACGAACAGCACCCGACGCGGCGACAGCCCCTTGGCCTGGGCCGTGCGGACATAGTCGTTGCCCATCGCGTCCAGCATCGCGGCCCGCGTCATCCGGAACAGCACGGCGGCCAGCCCCTTGGCGATGGCGATCGCCGGCAAAGCGAGCAGTTTCAGGTGCTGCGCCGGGTCCTGCGAGAACGCCACAAAGCCGCCTGCCGGCATCAGCCGGAGCGTCTGCGCCAGCAACAACACGAGTAGCGTCCCGACGACGAAGACCGGGACCGCCAGCAGAAGCGCCGTCACCCAGGAAGCGGCGCGGTCGAACAGCCCGCCGCGGTTCAGCGCCGCATAGACGCCGGCCGGCACGCCGATGGCGATGGCCAGCAGCGTGCCCGCCGCGATGATCTCCAGCGTGCGGGGCAGGCGCAGCGCGATCTCGCTCAGCACCGGATAGTCGTCGACGAGGGAATTGCCGAGGTCGCCGCGCAGCAGACCGGCGAGAAAGACGCCGTATTGCACCAGGATCGGCCGCTCCAGCCCGAGCTTCTCGCGCAGTTCGGCGACGGAGGCAGGGTCGGGCGAGATGCCGCCGGTCGAGAGCAGAAGCTCGGCTGGATCGCCTGGCACCATATGCAACGCCATGAAGACGATCGTCGCCACGACCCAGGCCAGAAAAAGCGTGGTCGCGATCCGATGTGCGAGCCAGGCCCCCGTCATGACAGCGCGGCGCTCATCCGAAATAGGTCTCTTCCAGCATCCCGCCCGAAGAGTTCGAGAGCGCGCCGGGCAGGTTGGTGAAGCCCATCACGCTCTTGTCCATGCCGTAGCCTTGCGAGCGCCAGGCGAGGCCGACCAGCGGGACCTCCTCCAGCGCCGCTCGCTGCATCTCCTTGTAGATGTCGACGCGCTTGGCCTGGTCGAACTCGGCGCGGCCTTTGGCGAGCGCGGCGATGGTGCGCGGCGCATCGACCCTGAAGGAGCGGCCATGCGTCGGCGAGAGCGAGGTGTCGAGCACCACGGTCAGCCCGTCCGGGTCGTTGTTGTCAGACGAGACGCCGTGGATCGCCATGTCGTATTGCCCGCGCGAGCCGCGCGAGACCCGCGTCGACCAGTCGGGCAGTTGCAACTCGCACTGGATGCCGATGGCCGCGAGGTGCTGCTGCACGATCTCGGCGGTGTCCTTGTGCATGCCGAACTGGGCGGTGGCGAGCAGCGTCGTCTGGAAGCCGTTGGCATGGCCCGCCTCGGCCAGCAGGGATTTTGCGCGCGCCGGATCGTAGTTCCAGCCACGCGAGAGCTCCTTGTCCCACCACGGCGTGCCCTCGACGATCGGCAGCCCTTCCAGCGGCTTGCCACGGCCGAAGAAGGCGACCTTGACGATGTCCTCGCGCCTCACCGCATGCGCTACGGCCCGGCGCACGCGGGCATCGTTGAAGGGCGGCTTCGCGCCGTTGAAGAGCACGTCCATGAACGGCCCCTCCTGCGTGTCGAGCTTGAGGCGCGGATCGGCCTCGACCGCGCTCATCGACTGCCATGGCACATATTCGATCATGTCGACGTCGCCGGACTGCAGCGCGGCGTTGCGCAGGTTCTCGTCGGCATAGACGATGAATTTGATGCCCTTCAGCTTCGGGAAGCCCGGCTTGTAGAACCTGTCGAAGGCCGCGAGATCCAGCGATGTGCCGCGCTCCTGGCCGGTTAGCCGGTAGGGGCCGGCCCCGATCCACTCGGTCGGCGTCGATTTCCGCGACAGGATGAAGGTGTTGTAGTTGCCGAACCAGGTCGGCAGCGTCGCCTGCGGCGTCTTCGTGACGAGCCGGATCGTCTGCGGGTCGGGAATCTCGATGCGTTCCAGGCTCTGGAACTGGGCGCGCATATAGGCGGTCGATTTCTCGCCGGCGATCTGCTCGATCGACCATTTCACGTCGTCGGCGGTGACGGGATCGCCATTGTGGAAGACGCAGCCCTGGCGCAGCTTGAACACCCAGGCGCCCTCGGGATCGAGCGACCACGACGTCGCCAGTTCGCCGCGCAACTGCCCGTCCGAACCATAGGCCACGAGGCTGCGATGAGTCAGCATCTTCACGGTGCCGGCCGAGGCGCCGGTCGAGACCCACGGTTGCAGATTGGGCGGAAAGGCCGACAGACCGTAGCGCAGGATGCCGCTGGCGCGCTGCGCCAAAGCGGGCCGCGACAGCCATGGCGAGACGAGGAGAGGGGCGGCAAGGCCCGCGCCGAGAAAGCCGCGGCGGGAGACAGTCGGTCCTGCGAAGGTCATCGGCTCATCCTCTGCTGTCGGTCGCCTGCTTCGTCGGTCTCGGCCACGCCTGGCGAGACCATGCTTTGGTCGCGCGAGACGAGCCCCTTTGCGGAGCCACGCTTCGCCTGCCGGGCCAGCGTTTCGCCGGCAATCGTCCTCGCTTGCGGTCGAAAGGCCGGCCCGCATCCCGCTCCTCGCCGCTCGCCAAACTCGTGATGCGTCATGTATACGTGGCGGATGTTTTGATGTCCACGCAGGCTCTGGCTATAGATTGAACAGGGGTGATGATATTTTGATGGACGCGATCATGCCACGCGAAACGGCGGCCTCGGTCTCGACCCCCGCCCGCGAGCGCGTCTATCTCTTCGTGCGCGAGCAGATCCTGCGCGGCCGCTTCGGCGGCGGCTCCTTCATCGAGGAGGAACAGATCTGCTCTGTGCTGGGGGTTTCGCGGACGCCGGTGCGCGAGGCGTTCCATCGGCTCGAGGCGGAACGCTTCATCGATCTGCTGCCGCGCCGGGGAGCGCTGGTGCGACAGGTCACCGCACAGGAGCTCGCCGATCTCTACGAGACCCGCCGCATGATCGAGGGCTATGCGGTTGCCCGCATCTGCCGCGAGGAAATCCCCTTGCCCGCCGAGATGGAGAGCATACTCGAGCGTATCGACGACCTCGCCGGCGGCGACCATTTCGCCCGCGTCGAGCTCAACCGGCGCTTCCATTTCATCATGGTCGCCGCGCTCGGGAACGAGGTTCTGTCGGATCTCTACCGGTCGCTCGATTCCCGCCAGCAGCGTGTCGCCATGACGGCGCTGAGCGTCGATCCCAACCGCACCGTGCGCATCCGCGCCGAGCATCGCGACTTCCTGGCGGCGCTGCGCGCATGGGACGAGGACAGGGCGCGCGCCGTGCTGGAGCAGCATCTGCGCCCCGTCATGGGCGTGGTCTCGCGCCTGCCGGGATGACCGATCGACCTCGGATGGCGGCGATCGGGCAGGCTCGCCGCTTTCCGCCACTGAGCCGCTGACGGCATGGCCGGTTTGATTGGCGGGCCAAATGTGCAAGCCAGGTGCGTCGACCGGCGCCTCACCGAATTCAGTCCGTGCCCGCTCTGCGAGATGGCCAAGCGCGAGGTCGAGGAGCCGCGCAAATCCGATCGCGGTCAACGCCAGCTCGACGAGCGATGATTGCCTGCAGGCGTGGCGTTCGTCGTGTCGGGATCTGCCGGCGTCAATGTTTCCCGTGAGGGCGCTGAGCGGCAGCGCCCGAGGGTGCGGCGGCATAGCCGCGCAGCAGATCGTATCGGGCGATCTGCTCGCTGGACAAAACCGCCGAGGTCTCGAGATGGGCGGCCAGATGGACCGCCCTCAGCGCGCCCTGCTTGACGCCGATCTGCATCGTCAGCTCCCTCAGACTTCGATCGTCGATCGTGCGCGCGGCGAAGGCGGTGTCGAGATCTCGCTCCAGACCGAGGAGTTCGGCTCCCAGCGCCTTAGCATCGGTGCTCATCCGCCCCATGACCGTCTCCAGCGTCTGCCGCTGCGCGCCCGACACCTTCAGCGGCTCCGCCAGTTCGAGCGCGTGCATCGGCCCCGGATAGCGGTTGAGTTCGGCTGGCTTGGCGAGGCCCATGCCCCGACCTTGCGTGAGGTCGTCGATCTCTTTTGGCGACAGCGCCTTGATCGCCCGGCTCTGTTCGCCGGCATAGGGGCTCTGCGTCTGCGCCTCTGCTGGCGCGAGGCCTGCCGAGATCAGGATGAGGGTGGTGATCACGCTGAGACGGGGCATCGGGGTTCTCCTTCACGGCTAACCTGCCAGAGCACCGGATGATGCGACATGATCGAGATCATGTCAGGACAATGCGGCCGGCCTCCCGTTTGATCGTCCCCTGCGCCTCGAGCCGTGCAAGCGTCCGGTACAAGGCCTCGGGCGTCAGGCCGATCGCGACGGCGATATCCCGCAATGAGCCGTCGAAGGCGATCGTGCGTCCGTCGTCGCCGGCCTCCGCGACGAGGAAGGCGAGCACCCGCTCGCGGGCCGAGCGGATGTCGCGCAGGGTCAACCGCGCGCGCAGCGTCATCACCTGCCGTGCGAGATCGGCCGTCAGGTCGAGCCGTGCGGTCGCATCGGCCTCCAGCCGCGCAAGACAGGCTGTCTTGGGATAGCAGGCGACCACGGCGTCGCTGAGGGCGATGGCGTCGCAATGGTAGCGCCCGGCGAATAGCGAGGCCTCGGCGAAGCGCTCTCCCGGTCCGGCCGTGAACAGCGCCGTCTCGCGGCCCTCAGTGCCGAAGCGCACCAGCCTCACGCGCCCCTCGCGCACACCGAAAAAGCCGCGCGTCACGTCGCCTGCCGCAAACAGCGTCTCGCCGGCAGCGAGACGCCGGATGATCGGATCGATGTCCGAGAGCGAGCTCAACCCGCGCGACCGGGATTGGGCCAGGCGGGGTGGTCGCGGTCGATCACGAAGACATGCCGATGCCGCCGGCCCGCGCCCGCCAGGTGCGGATGGTCGGGCGCGAGCGTGGGATGCTCGTGCTCGATCTCGTCGGGATCGCCCGCCGGCCAGACATGCAGGGCGATCGCGAGCGCCAGCCCGGCGATCGCCGCCATCGCCGCGAAGGTCGCGGGCGGGCCCAGCATCGCGCCGAGCCAGCCGGCCGCCGGATAGGTGATCAGCCAGCAGGCGTGCGAGAGGGCGAACTGGGCCGCGAAGAGAGCCGGCCGATCCTCGGCATGGGCCGAGCGGCGTAGCAGGCGGCCCGACGGGGTCTGGGTCAGGCTGTAGGCGAAGCCGAGCGCGAACCAGAGCGGCAGCAGGAGGGAAAAGCCCGGAAGGAGCATGCCCAGCATCAGCAGGACCGGAAGGGCGGCGCCAGCCGCGAGCATCAGCCTGCGGTCGTCGAGCCGGTCGAGCAGGCGCGGCAGCGCGAAGGCCGCCGCCATCGAGCCCGCACCGAACGCCGCGAGGGCAAGCGCCGTGGCCTGCTGCGTCAGGCCGTAGGTCGCCTGAACCAGAACGACGGTGTTGACGATGACCATGGCGCCTGCCGCCGAGACGGCGAGGCTCAGCGCCAGCAGCCCGCGCAGGCGGGGCGTCGCGAGGTAGATTCGCAGGCCCCGCGTGGTGCGGTCGTAGACGCCGCGCGACTCGCCGGGCCTCGGGCTCGACAGCGTGACCGACACGACGAGCGCCGCCGAGATGATGAAACCGATGACCGTCCCCGCGAACAGGTTGTGGAAGCTGATAACGGTCAGCAGCAGCGCCGCCAGCGCCGGGCTCAGCAGGCTCTCCAGATCATAGGCCAGCCGCGAGAGCGAGAGCGCCTGGGTATACTCCTTCTCGTCGGGCAGGATGTCCGGGATCGTCGCCTGGAAGGTCGGGGTGAAGGCGGCCGAGGCCGACTGCAGCACGAAGACCAGCACATAGACCTGCCAGATTTCCGTGACGAAGGGCAGCAGCAGCGCCACCGCCGCACGCACGAGATCGAGCGCGACCAGCATCGTCCGGCGCGGCAGGCGGTCTGCGAAGACCGACGCGATCGGCGCGATGCCGACATAGGCGATCATCTTGATGGCGAGCGCCGTGCCGAGCACGATGCCGGCGTCCGCGCCCGCGAGATCATAGGCCAGCAGGCCGAGCGCCACCGTGGCGAGACCCGTGCCGATCAGCGCGATGATCTGCGCGAGGAAAAGGTGTCTGTAGGTCCGATTGGCGAGAATGGCCAGCATGGCTTGGTCCTAGAGGTATTTCGCGATGGCCTTGAACGCAGCGACCGCCTCGCGCTGCTCCCGAGGCAACGGTCCGACGACCGCGTCGAGGCAGCGGTCGAGATGGTCGCGGATCAGGGTCTTCTTGGCCTGCCCGATCGCGCTCTCGACGGCCTGAAGCTGCTGAGCGATGTCGAGGCAGGGGCGCCCCGCCTCGATCATCTCGATGACCTTTCGCAAATGCCCGTCGGCGCGCTTCAGGCGCTTCACGATCGCGGGATGGCTCTGGTGGATGTGGGCTTCGGACATGACTTTCCGTATCCTCCCGGGTAGGATACGTCAATAATGTCGGCCAGCACATGAAGACGGGCTACGACCATCTGCTCTTCCTGTTCGGGGTGTCTTCTTCCTCTGCCAGACGGAGACGTCGCCATCAATGTCAGGCTGTTCGCGCTCGGGCGCTCCGCCACGATGCTGCTCGGCGTCTGTTTCGATATCGGCATCATTGGCCTCCCGACCAAAATCCTCGACAGCAAAGTCGCGGCGGGCGGCCTCGTGCCCAGACTGCTGGTGGTCAATGTCGGAGTCGAGATCGGCCGCTCCATGGCAAGCATTGACCGGCCGTTTGACTGGCACCCCCTCGCGGCTCAGATTGACGGTAAAACAATCTGAACCGGGGAGTATCGCCGTGTCAGCCGGTTCGCGCCGACCATCGAGCCTCGTGTCGGGCCGACCCTCGCGCCGGTCGATGCTCGCGGGTGTGCTCGGCGGGCTGGCGGTCGCAAGAGTGCCCGCCGCACGCGCGGCCGAGCCGTTTCGATTTGGCCTGACGCCTGTCTTTCTGACCTCCGACCTGCAACTTCTGGAGGCTCTGCAGCGCTACCTGACGCTCGCCATGGGCACGGAGGTCGAACTCGTCCTCAAGCGGACCTATCAGGAGATCGCCTCGCAACTGGTGTCGGGCCTGCTCGACGCGGCCTGGATCTGCGGATTCCCATTCGTCGCCTATCGGCGCGAACTCGAGCTCGTCGCGGTTCCGGTCTGGCGCGGCAAGACGGCCTATCAGTCCTATCTCATCGTGGCGGATGGGCGCGCCGCATCGGACATCTCCGATCTGCGCGGTGACATCCACGCCTTTTCCGATCCGGATTCGAACTCCGGCTACCTCGTCACGCGCGCGCTCCTGGCCGAACAGGGCGTCAAGCCCCAGGCCTTCTTTCAGCGTACCTTCTTCACCTATGGCCATCGCAACGTCGTGCGCGCCGTGGCCGCAGGCCTCGCGCGCTCCGGCAGCGTCGACGGCTATGTCTGGGAGGTCATGACCGAGACCGAACCGGCGCTGACCAGGCAGACGAGGCCTGCCTGGCGCTCGGACTGGATGGGATTCCCGCCGGTCGCGACGGCGACCGCCAACGCCTCGAGCGACGGCATCGCGCGCCTGCGGCGGGCGCTGCTCGAGATGCCGAGCGACGAAACCGGGCGCAATGTCCTTGCGCTGCTGCGCCTCGACGGGTTCGCCAAAGGCGAGCCGTCCCTGTTCGACAGCATCGCCACCCGCGTCGATCTGGTCAGGACGCTCGGATGAAAAAGCCGCGGCTCGACCCACGGGGCTGGCCGCTCGCCGTCAAGGCGCCGGCCGTCGTGGCAATCTTCATGCTCGTCGTCAGTATCGTCTTGACCAACGCCGTTCTGTCCCGCCTGCGCGAAACGCAGGAGCGGCATCTGAGCGCGATGTCGAGGGTCTACCTGAACGGTCTGGCGTCAGCCTTGATCCCTTACGTGCTGCGCGCCGACATCTGGGAGATCTTCGACATCATCGAGCGGGGCTCGGCGCTGGAAGGTGGCTTCGGCCGCGCCAGCATCGTCGTCGTCGACGCCAAGGGCGAGACGCTGGCCGCGAGTGATCCGAGGCAGGCGCCGGTGCTGAGCCGGCAGGCCGATCGGGGCCGCGCCTTCGCCGGCGATGCCGAGTTGACCGTCGACGCCGACAAGGCGCGGGCCTTCGCCCGCCGGGCGTTGGTCTACCAGAACCGCCGGATCGGCGAGATCTATGTCGATTACGACGTCAGCCACCTGCTCCGGGAACGCGACGAGGTGTTGCGGACCCTCATGGCCACGAATGCGGCGATAGCCATCCTGCTGGCGGCCTTCGGCTACTGGGTGATCCGGCGCATGCTCGGGCCGCTGCGCACGCTCTCGCGCCATCTCGATCTCGCTGTCTCGGGCGCAGTCCAGCCGATCGCTCCCGATGAGGTCGGCGCCGCGACCCGCGAATTCGGGCGGCTGTTCCGGCGCTTCAACGTCATGGCCGGGGCGGTCAATGAGCGTGAGGCCCTCGCCAAGGAACTGGCCAGGGAAGAGCGGCTGGCGAGCCTTGGGCGGCTTGCCTCCGGCATGGCGCACGAGATCAACAATCCGCTGGGCGGCCTGTTCAACGCTATCGACACGCTGAAGCGCCATGGCGACAGGCCGTCGGTGCGCGCCGCCTCGCTCGACCTGATCGAACGCGGCCTCAAGGGCATTCGCGACGTCGTCCGCTCGGCGCTCGCCACCTATCGGGCCGATGGTGACCCCCGCGACCTGGCGCCAGCCGACCTCGACGACCTCAGGCTTCTGATCGGCGCGGAAGTCAGGAGGCGGGCGATGGACCTCGACTGGTGCAACGATCTCGGCCGCGACCTCCCGGTTCCCGCCACCGCGATGCGCCAGGTCGTGCTCAACCTCGTGCTCAACGCGCTCCAGGCCAGTCCGGCGGGGAGCCGCGTCCGGTTCGAGGCCACGGTGGCGCAAGACCACCTCCGGATCGCGGTGCATGATCAGGGCCCGGGCTTCGGCGCCGAGGCGCGCGCGGTTCTGCTGGGCGCTGCAAGCCGGCCGGCCCCGATCGGCGACGGCGCGGGACTGGGTCTCTGGATGATCCGCCGGCTCGTTCGCGACCTGCGCGGCGATATCGCGGTCGAGACCTCCGACCTGGGCGGCGCCCTCGTCCGCGTAACCATCCCCCTCACCGGACCGCAGGAGATGCGCGATGTCGCTTGAGCGCCGGTCGATCGGATTGATCGAGGACGATCCGATCATGGGAGAATCGCTGGTCCTGCGGCTGGCGCTCGAAGGCGCGGACGTGACGTGGTGGCGAACCAAGGCCGAGGCGGTCGGCGGCCTCAGCCTGCGCCGCCATCATGCCGTGATCTGCGACCTGAGGCTCCCGGACGGCACCGGCGAGGAGATCTTCGTCGAGGCCGTGAAATCGGAACGGGCGCCGCCCTTCCTCTTCATGACGGCTTATGGCGAGATCGACCAGGCGGTACGGCTGATGCGCTGCGGCGCCGGCGACTACGTGACCAAGCCGTTCGAGATGGCGTCCTTCCTCGAGCGCCTGGAGACGCTGGTCGATCAGCCGGTGCGCGAAGGCGACTGCGTGCTCGGCGTCTCGCCGTCCATGCGCGCCATCGAGCGGATGCTGCTGCGCCTCGCCGTGTCCAACGCCCCGGTGCTGCTGACCGGCGAGACCGGCAGCGGCAAGGAAGTCTGCGCCCGGCTGCTGCACGCCTCGCGCGGCCCGGATGCGGGACCCTTCGTGGCGGTCAACTGCGCGGCGATCCCGACCGACGCCATGGAGAGGGAACTCTTCGGTCACGAGAAGGGGGCATTCAGCGGGGTTGAAGGCCATCACCTCGGACATGCCGAAAGGGCCGGCCATGGCACGCTGTTCCTAGACGACATCGGCGACCTCGCGCCGACGCTTCAGGGCAAGCTTCTGCGGCTGCTCGAGGACCGGACTTTTACGCGCGTCGGTGGCGAGGTCGCGCAGCCCTTCAAGGCCCGCATCGTCTGCGCCACCAACGCCGACCTGAACAGGATGGCGAAGGACGGCGCGTTCCGCGAGGACCTGCTCTACCGGATCAACGTCGTCACCGTGCCGATGCCGCCGCTTCGGGAGCGGCCAGAGGACATCGTCTGGCTGATCGACCGTTTCGTCGCGGAATTCGGAAACCAGTCCGGCGACCGCATCCAGGGGCTGAGCGCCCTGTCGCTGGAGGCGGCGCTCGCCCATGGCTGGCCGGGCAATGTGCGCGAGCTGCGCAACCGCGTCGAGCGCGGCGTCACGCTCGGCGACGGCCCCCTGCTGATGCCGGGCGACCTTTTTCCCGAGCGCGCGCCACCCAAGGCGGGTTGGCGCGAAGGGCTCGACGGCATCCGCGACGAAGCCGAGCGGCGCCATATCGCGCGGGTCCTGTCGGACAATGGCGGAGCCGTCCTGGCGACCGCGAAGGCGCTCGGCATCTCTCGCACGACGCTCTGGGACAAGATGAAGCGCCTCGGTCTCGGTCGGCGGGCCAAGGCTGGTTCGGAATCCTGAACATCGCCAGGATCGATGTTCGGAAACTAGAACATTACTTAATAATATCAGATACTTCTCTGAAATTGCGCTTGCCGGCCGCATCCCTCCCGAGCTAGCGTTTGCGCCTGCGCCGATCGATGGACGGCGCAAGCAAAAAACATCTGGAGGGATGCCATGAGCGGCGAAAGCCAGCGCGTGCGCGACGAGGATCTCGTCAAGCGCACGCTTCGTGACGAAAGCAATCTCGACAGGCGCAGCCTATTCGTCTCGGCCGCAGCCTTCGGCGCGGTCGCCTCGACCGGCGCGCTGGCACAGGCCACAGCGCCCGCCCCGGCGGCCCCCGCCGCCCCTCCGCGCCGCGCCATCCTCAAGGACGATTCGCGCGTCCTCAACATCGGCGCGACGGTCCGATCGGGAAATTACTGGAACTTCACGACCTTCATGACGCCGGTCGAGGAGTTCTATGTCCGCAATCACTATCCGACGCCGATCGTCGAGCAGCGCCCGGTTCTGGCGCGCGAGAACTGGAAGCTCAAGATCCACGGCAACTCGGTCGATCGCCCGATCGAGATCAGCTACGAAGACCTGCTGAAGATGCCCTCGCGCACCGTCGTCGCGACAATGGAGTGCCACGGCAATGGCCGCACTCTGTTCTGGGAGCAGGGCGGCTTCACCGGCCAGGACGTCGCCGGCGGAAACTGGGTGCTCGGCGCCATCGGCCAGGCCGAATGGCAATATGTGCCGATGAGCGAGATACTCGCCCGGGTCGGCGCCAAGCCCAATGCCAAGACCGTGCTGTTCTGGTCGGGCGTCGACGGCAACGACATGGGCCGCCCGATGCCCTTCGCCGACGTGCTGGCGCAGCAGAACGACATCGGCATCTGCTACGCGATGAACGGCAACCCGCTGACGCCCGATCATGGCGCGCCGGTGCGCATCGTCGTTCCCGGCTGGGGCGGCACGGCCTCGATCAAGTGGGTCACCGAGATCAGGGTCACCGACAAGCGCGTCTGGTGCCGGCTGAACACCAAGGGCGAGGCCTATATCGGCCCGAGCTACGCCGTGCCGGAGAACGCTGCCGACGACGAGTTCATCGGCGTGACGCAGGCCGACATCAAAGGCCCCATGGTGACCTGGATGCCGCCGAAATCGCTGATCACCGTGCCGCTCGTCATCGACAAGTCGCCCTCCCTTCCGGCGAACTACCCGCTCAAGAAGGGCGAGTTGCCAAAACTCGCCGCCGGCCAGCAGACGATGAACGGCTATGCCTGGGCGCCGCAGCATGGCGTCAGGACGGTGGACTACCGCATCGATGGCGGCGCCTGGCAGGCGGCGACGATCCGGCCGCCGAATCTCGGCAAATACACCTGGGTGCGCTTCGAGTTCCCGTGGAACGCGACGGCCGGCCAGCATGTCATCGAGACGCGCACGACCGACAACGCCGGCACGGCGCAACCGGCCGAGATCCCGCTGAATACGCTGGGCATGGCCAACTGGTCGATCCCGAAGTTCCGGATCGAGGTGGCCTGAGACGAAAAAGGAAGGAGGAGACCGCAGCCTCCTCCTTCGCCTTCCTCGGAGACAGGATCGGAAATGATGCTTGGACGATATGCCGCCGCGGGAATCGCGGTTGCGATGGCCTGCCTGTCGCCCGCCGCGGCTCAGGAGAGTCCCCAGATCGCGCAGGGAAAGACCTTGTACGGCCAGTTCTGCACCCAGTGCCACGGCGCGGACGGAAAGCGTGGCGAAGGCTATCAGACGCCGATCTGGGGACCGGGATCGCTCATCGCGAAGTTCGAGAACGCGCAGGGATTGTTCGAGTACCACCAGATGCTGATGCCCTTCAACGACCCGGCGCTCATGAACGACGAGCAGAAACTGGCGGTCGTCGCGTTTCTGCTGGCCAATCACGGCGCGATCGGGCAGGGCGACAGCATCACCCCTGCAAACGCATCCTCGATCGCGATCAAACCACCCCAATGATCGCGAACTTCCGCGATTCTGCCCGGATCATCGCATGGCCTGTCGTCGCGAGCCGTGTCCAACCCCGGCCCCAGCCGCGGTGGGACCGGTCGTCGCAGGCTCTTGTCATCCAACCGTCATGTCGCTGACGGACCAGACGTCCGACCGTTCCGGAAACTGGGAGTTGACCATGAGCCTCTTGAAGACACTGGCCACCTTCGCCGGCGCAACCGCGCTGTCCCTCAGCCTATCCGTCAGCGCAGCCTTCGCGCTCGACACCCGCTTCAAGGACGCGGACGGCGATATGGTCGCCGACGCGCCGACCAATCCGGCCGAACTGATCGACCCGCCGACGCTGATCTTCGCCTACACCCCCGTCGAGGACCCAGCCGTCTATGCCAAGGTCTGGGACGGCTTCCTGAAGCATATGGAGAAGGTCACCGGCAAGCGCGTGCAGTTCTTCCCGGTCCAGAGCAACGCCGCCCAGATCGAGGCGATGCGCGCCGGCCGCCTGCATGTCGCGGGCTTTAACACTGGCTCGAACCCGATCGCGGTCGCCTGCGCCGGCTTCGTTCCCTTCACCATGATGGCCTCGAAGAAGAACGAGTTCGGCTACGAGATGGAGATCATCACCTATCCCGGCTCCGGGATCGAGAAGATCGAGGACATCAAGGGCAAGAAGCTGGCCTTCACATCCGAGACCTCGAACTCCGGCTTCAAGGCGCCGTCGGCCCTGCTGGCGCAGGAGTTCAAGATGGAGGCCAAGAAGGACTACGAGCCGGTCTTCTCCGGCAAGCACGACAACTCGATCATCGGCGTCGCCAACAAGGACTATCCGGCCGCGGCCATCGCCAACTCGGTGAAGCTGCGGATGATCGCCCGCGATGTCGTCAAGGCCGATGCGACCAAGGTGATCTACAAGTCGCAGACCTTCCCGACGACGGGCTACGGCTACGTCTACAACCTCAAGCCGGAGCTGGCGGCCAAGGTCAAGGAAGCCTTCTTCTCCTACTCCTGGGACGGCAGCGACCTGCTCAAGGAGTTCGGCAAGTCCGAGCCGCCGCAGGAGTCGTTCATGCCGATCACCTTCAAGACCCATTGGGAGGTGGTGCGCAATATCGATAAGGCCCTGAACGTCAGCTACGCCTGCAAGTAAGCTTTCGCCGTTCACACAGGCTGCCGGCCGCGCCCGCGCGCGGCCGGGCTCGTTTCGGAGGCCGGCATGCTCGTCATCGAGAACCTGACCAAGCGCTACGCCACCGGCGATCTCGCCATTGACGGCGTGTCGCTGTCGGTGCCGGCCGGTCAGGTCGTCGGGCTGATCGGCCCGTCGGGCGCCGGCAAATCCTCGCTGATCCGCTGCGTCAACCGGCTGGTCGAGCCGAGCGCGGGCGTGATCCGGCTCGGCGACACCGACCTGTCGCGGCTGTCGCGCGGCGCGCTCGGCAAGGCGCGGCGGCGCATGGGCATGATCTTCCAGGAATACGCGCTGGTCGACCGCCTGACCGTGATGGAGAACGTACTCTCGGGACGGCTCGGCTATGTCGGCTTCTGGCGTTCCTTCCTGCGCCGCTTTCCGCAGGCCGATGTCGCGCGCGCCTTTTTGGTGCTCGAGCGCGTCGGTCTGACCGAGCATGTCGACAAGCGGGCGGACGCGCTCTCGGGCGGCCAGCGCCAGCGCGTCGGCATCGCCCGCGCTTTGGTGCAGGAGCCCGACCTGCTGCTCGTCGACGAGCCGACCGCGAGCCTCGATCCGAAAACCTCGCGCCAGATCATGCGGCTGATCGTCGAGATCTGCGCCGAGCGGCGGCTCGCGGCGATCGTCAACATCCATGACGTCGCGTTAGCGCAGATGTTCGTCCAGCGTATCGTCGGCCTGCGCAAGGGCAAGGTTGTCTTCGACGGGCCGCCAGACGGGCTGACGCCGGAGGTGCTGACCGAGATCTACGGGGCCGAGGATTGGGCCGCGACCATGCGCAAGAGCGAGGACGAAGACGAGGCCCGCGACGCGCCGGCCACCTCGCTGCTGGCGCTCGCATGAGCGCCGTCCCTGAACGACGCTGGTCGCCGCCACCGCTGATCGCCAGTCCGCTGCTGCGTTACGCGCTCTATGGCGGCGTCGCGCTCTATCTCGTGCTCGCGCTCGGCACGGTCGAGGTCAACTGGACCCGGATGGCCGAAGGCGCCGAGCGCGCCGTCAGGCTGTTCGCGGCCTTCCTGCAGCCGGACTTCACCTCGCGCTGGGGCGACATTCAGGCCGGCCTGCTGGAGAGCCTGACGATGACGGTGACCTCGACCATCGTCGGCGTCGCGATCTCGATCCCCTTCGGCATCGGGGCGGCGCGCAACATCGCGCCGCTGCCGGTCTACGCCTTCTGCCGCGCCTTCATCGCGGTCTCGCGGTCGCTGCAGGAGGTCATCGTCGCCATCCTGCTCGTCGTTTTGTTCGGCTTTGGCCCCTTCGCCGGGTTCCTCACGCTCGCCTTCGCCACGATCGGCTTCCTCGCCAAGCTCCTGGCCGAGGACATCGAGGACATCGACCCAGCGCCGCTGGAGGCGATCCGCGCCACCGGGGCCGGCTGGTGGCAGGTGCTGGCCTACGCCGTGCTGCCGCAGGTCGCGCCGCGGCTGATCGGGCTGTCGATGTACCGCGTCGACATCAATTTCCGAGAGTCGGCGGTGATCGGCATCGTCGGGGCCGGCGGCATCGGCGCGACGCTCAACACCGCGATGGACCGCTACGAGTTCGACAGCGCCGCCGCGATCCTGTTGATCATCATCGGCATCGTGCTGGCCTGCGAATACGCGTCGGGCTTCATCCGCGCGAAGGTGCAGTGATGCCGGTCGAGTTGGCCCCGGGCGGCGAAAAACTCTGGCGGCGACGCACGGGGCTGGCCGACCGGCTGCATTTCGCCGGCTGGCTGGCCCTGCTGCTCCTCTTCGTCTTCACCTGGCAGGTGATGACGCGCGACACGATCTGGGCCTTCGTCGCGGATGCGCCGCGTCAGGCCGCCGATATCGGCTCGCGGATGTGGCCGCCGCGCTGGTCCTATATGGATGCGCTCTGGAAGCCGCTCTGGGACACGCTCAACATGGCGACGCTGGGCACGCTGCTCGCGGTCGTGCTGGCGGTGCCGATCGCGTTCCTGGCCGCGCGCAACACCACGCCGAGCGCCGCCTTCGTGCGGCCGCTGGCGCTGCTCGTCATCGTCTCCTCGCGCTCGATCAACGCGATCATCTGGGCGCTGATCCTGGTGACGATCCTGGGGCCGGGCGTCCTCGCCGGCATCATCGCGATCGCGCTGCGCTCGATCGGCTTCATCGCAAAACTGCTCTACGAGGCGATCGAGGAGATCAGCATCGAGCCTGTCGAGGCGATCCGCGCCACCGGCGCCTCGCCGCCGCAGGTGCTGGCCTGGGGCATCTGGCCGCAAGTGACGCCGGCCTTCGCCGGCATCAGCGTCTTCCGCTGGGACATCAACATCCGCGAGGCGACGGTGCTCGGTCTGGTCGGCGCCGGCGGCATCGGCGTCAACCTGGAGGGCTCGATGAACATCCTGGCCTGGCCGCAGGTCACGCTCATCCTGCTGGTCATTTTGGCCACGGTGGTCGTCAGCGAATGGGTCTCCGCCAAAATCCGCCACGCCATCATCTGAGCGCGTCAGCGCAGCGTCATGCCGGTCGTCCATGTCTCGGCGCTGCCGACAAGAACGCCATGGCTTGGCAACGGCCTGTCGCAGCATCGCCGGAGAGGTTTGTCATGGCGGTCACGATCTATCACAACCCTGCCTGCGGGACGTCGCGCAACACGCTCGCGATGATCCGCCAATCGGGCGAGGAACCCCTCATCATCGAATACCTCAAAACGCCGCCAAGCCGGGAGGCTCTCGTCGGGCTCATGGCCGCGATGCAACTCGGCCCGCGCGGCATCCTGCGCGAGAGGGGCACGCCCTATGCCGAACTGGGCCTCGATGATCCGAGCCTAACCGACGAAGCGCTTCTGGACGCGATGATGGCCCATCCGATACTGATCAACCGCCCGATCGTCGTCGCCGACAAGGGCGTCCGGCTCTGCCGCCCGTCCGAGCGCGTCCTCGATCTGCTCGACAACCCCGTCGTGCGCTTCACCAAGGAAGATGGCGAGGTTGTCGGCGCGGCAGTCGAGCCTGTCGGCCAAAGAGCGCCATAGCCCGGACGTTCGCCGCTGGATTGGCGAGGTTTCTCACGGCGTCGGCCCTGCGGCGCTTTCAATCCTCCCCATGCTCGGTTTCGCCATCTTCGTGGCCACGCTCATCCTCGTCATCTGGCAGCCCCGAGGCCTGGGCATCGGCTGGTCGGCGCTCGGTGGTGCCGCCGTCGCGCTGGCCGCCGGTGTCGTCGGCTGGGCGGATGTCGGCACGGTCTGGCATATCGTCTGGGACGCGACCTTCACCTTCGTGGCGCTGATCATCATCTCGCTCATCCTCGACGAAGCCGGCTTCTTCGCCTGGGCGGCGCTGCATGTCGCGCGCTGGGGCGGCGGCGACGGGCGGCGTCTCTTCCCGCTCGTCGTGCTGCTGGGCGCCGTCATCGCCGCCTTCTTCGCCAATGACGGCGCGGCGCTGCTGGCGCTGTGGCTGTATTTCCGCCGCGACATCCCCGAGCGCTACGCCGCCGCCGAGCTGGAGCCGCCGCAGAGCGCGATCACGGACTCCGCCGTCTTCCGCGCGGCCTTCCCGCTGCTCGGCCTCCTGCTCGTCGCCTATTTCGCCACCGCGCCGCTCGGCATTCCGATCGCCGTCGTCACCGGCGCGGCGGCGCTCGTCCTGATGGCGATCGCCGGCCGTTGGCTTGCGGGCGGCCGGGGCGCGGTCGTGCCGCTGGCCAAGGTGCTGCGCGAGGCGCCTTGGCAGATCGTGCTGTTCTCGATCGGCATGTATCTCGTCGTCTACGGCCTCGGAAATGCGGGCCTGACCCAAATCGCGGCCGGCGTCCTCGTCTGGCTCGCCGACAAGGGGACCTTCGTCGCCACCGTCGGGACCGGCTTCGTCGTCGCGGCGCTCGCCTCGCTGATGAACAACATGCCCGCTACCCTCGTCGGCGCGCTTGCCATCGACCGCGCCGGCGTTGAGCTGCTGACCAAGGAGCTGATGCTCTACGCCAATGTCATCGGCAACGATCTCGGACCGAAGTTTACTCCGATCGGGTCGCTCGCCACCCTGCTCTGGCTGCACGTGCTGGCCGGCAAGGGCCGAACCATCAGCTGGGGCCAGTACATGAAGGTCGGGCTCGTGATCACGCCGCCGGTGCTGCTGGCGACGCTGGTGGCGCTCTGGCTCTGGCTGCCGGTCATTTCGTAATGCTCGACGCTCCGGCGACAGATTCTGCACACAGCCTGCAAGCCGACGACAATTCGAAGCCTTCCAAACAGGCAAAGGGATTGAAGCGATTGGCGCACCCGACAAAGGCGTCTGCGAAAGCCTCGAGCCCCTCGCGAAGGGGGCTGATTCGACGTGCCGATCGGTCGGCTTCTGGCCTTCTCCAACGGCTGTAGACCTCATCGGAGCCTGGGACGGCAAACGCCCGACCAAGCCAACTTCAATACGCTGCAGCCAATCCTGGCCGCGGCATACCAAGGGCCGAAATCCACTTCGCAACAGCCCCGAAACCGTTCAGACAAACCGAGCCGGCTCTGTCTGACGAAACTGCGCCTACCGCGGCGGGAACGAGGGAACCGGAGAGTGTCTTTCGTTCTACAATGGTGCGGCGTGATGCCTGGCCGGCGCAGTGCCGTCAGCGATAGCGGCGCTGGACCACGAGATTGGCCGCCACCGTCAGCACGATCGTCGCGGTCATCAGGATGAAGGAAATCGCGCCGCCGAAGGGCCAGTTGTTCTGCTGCGCGAACTGGCCGTAGACCAGCGGTCCCATCATCTGGAACTTCGGGCCGCCGAGCAGCACCGGCGTGGCGTAGGCGTTCATCGCCAGGATGAAGGTCAGGATCGTGCCCGCCAGGATGCCGGGCAAAGCCAGCGGCCAGAGCACGCGCCTGAACATCGCGGCGGGGTTGGCGCCGAGGCTGAAGGCCGCCTCCTCGACATGGCGGGGTATGCCTTCGATCACGCTCTGCAGGGTCAGCACCATGAAGGGCAGGTTGACCGCGATGATGCCGATCAGAACGGCGTTCTCGGTGAACATGATCTCGATCGGCTGGTCGATCAGCCCCAGGCCCGTCAGCGAGGCGTTGAACGCGCCGCGATTGCCGAAGGCGGTCATCCAGCCCGCCGCCCTGACCGCGTTGCCGACGAAGAGCGGCAGCACGACCAGCATGATCAGCAGGTTCTTGAAGCGGCTCTGCATCCGCGCCAGCACATAGGCCAGCGGAAAGCCGAGGATCAGGCAGACCAGCGTGCAGATCACTGCGACGCGGACGGTGCGGACGAGCACATTGACGTAATAGGCGTCGGTGAAGAACTTGACGTAGTTCTCGATCGTCAGCCCGTCGACCATGAACTGGCCGGGGATGAACTGGTTCAGCGAATAGCGGAACAAGATCGCGATCGGGCCGATCAACCCGATCGCGACGAACAGCGTCGCCGGCACGACGAGTGCCGAGGCGAGGCCGGTGCGCGCGCCGGCGACGGCTTCGGGGGCGGTCGTGCTCATGGCTGCAGCCCTGTCATTCCGGGGCATCGCGCAGCGATGAACCCGGAATCCACGACCGGGCGAGCGCTTGCGGCCGCGGACGGCACAGGTCTCGCCCGGTCGTGGGTTCCGGGTTCGCTGCTGCGCAGCGCCCCGGAATGACAAGCGGGCATCACGCCTTGAAGACCTTGTCCCACCACTCCTTCATCGCCGAATCGTTCTTGGCGAGGAACGCGTAGTCGAGGTCCTTGATCTGCTTCTCTTCCTCGGGCGTGAAGCCGATGCGCTTCTGCAGCGCCGGATCGACGGTCAGGCCCGTCACGGTGCCGTTATAGCCCATGTCGACGGCGAAGGCCTCCTGCGGGGCCTTGGCGAGCATGGCGTCCATATAGGCGTAGGCGTTCTCCTTGTTGGGCGCGTTCTTCGGAATGACGAAGCCCGAGACATAGGCCGGGATGCCCTCGACCGGCGAGACCGCCTCGCAGGGGATGCCGGCGTTCTGCCACTGCACCACGCGCGCCTTCCAGATCGCGCTGATGCCGATCTCCTCGTTCTTCATCGCCGCCGCGAAGGCCTCGTTGGTCGGATAGATGCGCGCGCCCGCGGCCTTCACCGCCATCAGCACCTGCTTGGCCTTGTCGAGATCGTTCATGTCCTTGCCGCCGGTCGCCGCCATCGAGGCCGCGATCATGATGGCCTGGTACTGGATGTCGATCATGCCGATCTTGTTGCCGTGCTTGGGGTCGAGCCAGTCCTTGAACCCGGTCGGCGCGGTCGGGATGATCTTCGGATTGTAGATCACCACGTTGCCGGAATAGATGTGCCCGACGCCGTAGGGATATTTCATCGTCGGCATCAGGTTCTTGGCGTTGGGCAGCTTGGCGTAGTCGATCGCCTCCAGCACGCCGGCCTCGTTCATCTCGAACATGTTGGCGGCGGAGAGACCGTGGATGTCGACCGTGCCGCGCGGCAGCCGGCGCTCGGCCACCATCTTGGCCCGGCGCGGCGCATCGCCCGCCTGATCCTGCACCACCTCCAGCCCCTTGGCCTTGAGGATCGGGTCCTCGATGTTCTTGGTCAGCAGGCGGGCATAGTCGCCGCCCCAGGTGCCGACCACGACCTTGCCGCCGGCCTGCGCCTGCGCCGGGCCGGAAAAGCCCGGAGCCAGCGCGGCCGCGCCAGCGCCCAGTGCGAGACCCTTGAGCGCATCGCGCCTGTTGATGATCGTCATGTTTTTTCTCCCCTGTTGAACGCCAGAATCACCTCAGGCCTCGATCGGATAGACCAGCCCGGCCTCCTGCCCCCATCCGATTGCGATGGTCTCGCCCGTCTTCGGCTCGACCATGCCCTGCCGGTTCGGCAGCTGCAGCAGCATGCGGTCATGCTCCGACAGGCTGACATGGATGTCGAGTAGAGCCCCGAGATAGGCCGCGTGCTCCACGCGTGCCTCGAAGCGGTTGGCCAGCCCCTCCGTGTCGCCACCGACTGCGATCCGCTCGGGCCGGAGCGCCAGCGTCGCCGGCCCGGTCCCGGTGGCGGACGTGCACGCGATGTCGAGCCCGCCTTTGCTGCGGAAGCGTCCCTGACCGGCGATCTCGCCGTCGATGAAGGCGCTCCGGCCGATGAAGCCGGCCACGAAACGATCGGCCGGCTTCTCGTAGAGCTCGCGCTGCGTGCCGATCTGGCGGACCTGACCCTTCTCCATGACGACGAGGCGGTCGGCCATGGTCAGGGCCTCCTCCTGATCATGCGTGACCATGATCGTGGTCAGGCCGAGCTTGCGCTGCAATTCGCGGATCTCGACCCGGACTTCCTGCCGGAGCTTCGCGTCGAGGTTGGACAGCGGCTCGTCGAGCAGCAGCACGTCCGGCTCCATCGCCAGCGCGCGCGCCAGCGCCACGCGCTGCTGCTGGCCGCCCGAGAGCTGGCGCGGATAACGTTCGTCGAAGCCTGTGAGCTGCACGAGGCGCAACGCTTCGGCGACGCGCGGGACGCGGTCGGCGGCTGAGATCTTGCGCATCTCCAGCCCGAAGGCGACGTTCTCGGCCACCGTCATATGCGGGAACAGCGCGTAGCTCTGGAACACCAGCCCGCAATTGCGCTTCCAGGGCGGGAGCGCGGTGACGTCGCGCGCGCCGATCGCGATCGTGCCCGCGCTCGGCGGCACGAAGCCCGCGACCATACGCAAGGTCGTGGTCTTGCCGCAACCGGAAGGGCCGAGCAGCACCAGAAATTCGCCCTCGGCGATGTCGATGGTGACGTCGTCGACGACGGTGAGGTCGCCATAATTCTTGCGCAGATGCTCGGTCGTCAGGCGCGCCATCGTCTCAGACCACCCGGCTCAGCTTGACGTAACGATCGGTCACGATCATTGCCACCGCGATGAGCGCGATCTGGATGACGGAGGCCGCCGCCACCGTCGGATCGATCTTCCATTCGAGATATTGCAGGATCGCGATCGGCAGCGTCGTGCGCCCCGGTCCGACCAGGAACAGGCTCATCTCCAGATTGCCGAAGGAGGTGACGAAGCCGAACAGCCCGCCGGCGACGAGGCCGGGCCGGATGCTCGGCAGCGTGACGCGCCAGAAGGTGGTGAAGGGGCCCGCGCCCAGATTCTGCGCCGCCTCCTCGATCGTCCGGTCGAAGCCGACGAGGCTCGCGGTGACGAGGCGCACCACCCAGGGCACCACGACCAGCGTATGCGCCGCGACGAGCCCGCCGAGCGAGCCCAGAACCGGCAAGCCCGTCGCGATCTCGGTCTCGATCTGAAAGACGTAGAGCGCCGTGCCGAGCACGATGCCGGGCATCACCAGCGGCAGCAGCAGAAGCGTGTTGACGGCCGGGCCGAGCACGATGCGGTGGCGCACCAATGCAAGCGCCGCCGGCACGCCGAGCAGGAGCCCGATCAGCGTGGCGGCGACGCCGACCTGCAGGCTGAGCACGAAGCCGCTGACGAAGGCCTTGTTGTTGGCCGCGGCCGAGAACCATTTCAGCGAATAGCCCTCCGGCGGGAAGGACGGAATTTCCCGCCGGAAGAAAGCGAGCCAGATCACGAAGATCAGCGGCATCAGGATATAGAGCAGGCCTAGCGAAGCCGCGCCATTGAGGGCGAGCCGGCCGAGCGAGGGGCGCGTAGCGGCGCTCACGCGACTGCCCCGCCCATGGCGGCTCGCTGGATATGCATCCGAGACACGCCGTCATGCCGGACGCAACGCAGCGCAAATCCGGGAACCACAATAGCGCGACGCAGTGCTTCAGGATGGATCCCGGATCTGCGCCGCCGCGCGGCTTGTCCGGGATGACGGCGTGTTTCCATAACCGAGTCCAAAGCCTTTACTGCAGCGTCGTCTTGTAGACCGAGCCGCCCTTCATGATCAGGCTCAGATGCCGCCCCTGGTTCTGGAACAGGTTCAGATCCTTCAGCGGGTCGCCTTCGACCAAAATCATATCGGCGAAGGCCCCAGCACGCAGCGTGCCAAGCTTGCCTTCCATGCGAAGGAGCTGCGCGCCGACCGTGGTCGCGGAGCGGATGATCTCGATCGGGGACAGCACCTCGCGGCGCAGCAGGAACTCGCGCGACTGCTCGACCTGGAGCTGGCCGAGCAGATCCGAGCCATAGGCGACCGGCACGCCGGCGCGCTTGCAGATTTCCAGCGAACGCAGGCCGCCATCGATGACGAGGTCGTTCTTGGCCAGCATGTCGCCGGTCATGCCGAATTCGGCGGCGCGCTCCTTCATCGCGTAATAGGCGACTAGGTTGGCGGTCAGGAACATGTTGTTCTCCGCCATCAGTTTTGCGCTGGCCTCGTCGATCAGGTTGCCGTGCTCGATGGCGCGGACGCCGCAAAGCGCTGCCCGCGTGATCGCCTCCGGCGTATAGGCATGGGCGCAGACATAGCGTCCGAAGGCTTTTGCCTCCGCCACCGCCGCCTGGACCTCGTCGACGCTGAACTGCATCGAATCGAGCGGGTCGTAAGGCGAGGCGACGCCGCCCGACATCATGATCTTGATGTGGTCGGCGCCCTGCCGCATCTGCTCGCGCACCGATTTCTTCACGGAGGAGACGCCGTCGGAGACGTTCATGGTGTAGGCCATGGCGTTGCAGCAATGGCAGCGCGCGCCGAAATCGGTGCGCCGGCGCGGGTCGCTGTGGCCGCCGGTCGGGCCGATCGCGGCCCCTGCGATGAACAGGCGCGGGCCCGCGACATCGCCCTTCTCGACCGCCTCCTTGATGCCCCAGTCGGCCCCGCCGGTGTCGCGCACCGAGGTGAAGCCGCGGTCGATCATGCCCTTCATCAGCCGCACCGCGCGCGCCGTCATCAGCGTCAGCGGCATGCTTTCCATGGCGCGGATGTAGACCTCCGACAGGAAGACATGGACGTGGCTGTCGATCAGGCCCGGCATCAGCGTGCGTCCGCCGCAGTCGATGACGTCGGCCTTGCCGCCCTTGAGCGGCTTCTCGGAGAGTTCGCGGATGGTCTCGCCCTCGACCAGAAGCTCGTAGCCCTGACGCAGCTCGCCGAAATCGGGCTCGAGCAGGGCGAAATTCTTCAGGTGAAGCATGGTCATCGCGATCATCCCGGCCCGTTCGCGCGGGCGAACGCCAATCGTTTCCGCCTGATGTATGGCGAACTTCGCGCCGGCTTGTCTACAGCACGCGGGCGTTGTGGCGCTCAGCGAACCGTAGCCGCGCTCTGGCCGGCACCCATCCGCGCTCCTACATCGAAAGCCCGTGGCACGGCCTCGCGCTTGCCTAAATTGGCGATGAAGGCATCGCGGTTGATCGGCCCGTCGAGCACCGTCGGCGCGGTCATGCCGGTCAGGCGCAGGCCGGCGACGAAGGTCGTTTTCTACCGATATCCATGGGGGGGATGCCGGCGCGCAACCGCAGCCTGCGGGGCGCTCGTCCGCGCAGGATTACGACTTCGTCGGCCGGAAAGCCTGAGCGATCGTGGAGAGCTTTCGCAAACGAAAGCACTGGAGGGTCACACCCGCCAACCGCTCGTTGCAAACGAGGTCGACGGCCGGGCCGCACCCTCTCGATGCGTGGGTGAAAGACTCTGGTTTTTTTCAGAATCGATCCGCGTCGCCTCTCCAGGACTAAACAGCCAAGGTCCTGCTACTGCAAGAGAATCCACTTCACGAGACTTTCGGCCTCCTCCGGCGAAACGCTTGGTTGAGGGGGCATCGGCAGTTGACCCCAATTGCCGCCGCCGCCCTTCACGATCTTCTCGCTCAAGAGCTTGATCGCGGATTCATCCTTCCCGAAGCGCTCGGCGACGGCCTTGTAGGCTGGCCCGATCATCTTCCGCTCGATGTGGTGGCAGGCCACGCAGTTCTTGCTCCTGGCCAATTCGGCGCTCGCGAAAGCGCTCGACCATGTCGGAAGCACGGCGAAAACGCCGATCGCGAGTTGCCGAAAGTCAAGCATGGGCAGGATTCCATCAGGCGAGATCCGGATCGGACGGTATCGCAGGGCCGGCGTTTCCGCAGACGAATGGGCAGCCGCATCGCCGTTCTGGCATATGCGGCTGCCGATCGCGTTCAGTTGGGCTTCAGCTGGTAGACGTCGCCCTGGTCGGTGGCCACGTACATGCTGCCGTCCGGCGCCTGTACGACGGACCGGAAGCGCCCGGCCGGCATCGGCAGGGACACGGTGCTGCGCTTGGCGGATGAGCCGTCGGGCGCGATGTCGAGCACGTCGAGGCGGTTGCCGACCGGCGTTCCGTGGATGCCGATCCCCATGAAGGTCACCACCATCCGGCCGTTCCAGTCCTTCCACTGAGCGCCGTTCAGGAACGCGCATGACGACATGCCCTGCGACAGCGTCTCGTTGTTCCAGGCCGGCTTCATGGCGTTGGGATAGGTCTTGGTGTCGGTCATCGGCATGAATGCCGACCGCTCCTTGGGCTCCATCGCGCCCATCTGGTTCGGCGAGTATCCGCAATAGTTGTCGGGGCAGTCGCTGCGCCCGCCGACGTTAGGGCGCGGATCCCAGCCGGCGTTGCCGCCGGCCACGAGCGCCGTGACCTCGTCGCTATGCCAGGGGCCGTTTTCCGCCGTGTAGGGCTGGTTGGTGCCGGGGCGGAAACAGATGCCTTGCGGGTTGCGATGTCCGTAGGTGAAGACGCGCGGATCGAAGCCCTGTGGCGGATTGTTGCCGGGCGCGGCCTTGCCGTCCCGGTCGATGCGGAGCACCTTTCCGCCCATGCGGGTCGGGCTTTGCGGCACCTCACCGTTATGCGTGTCGCCCGTCGTCACGTACAGGAAGCCATCCGCAGGGCCGAAGCGGAGGCGCCCGCCGTTATGCGCGCCGGGATCACCGAAAGGATGGTTGCTGGCCGCCGGCTTGTAGGCGATGTCGGTGACGATATCCTGCCGATTCGAGACCTTGGTCAGATCGGGATTGACTGTCAGCCGCAGCACCCGATTGGTTCCCGGCGCGGTCATGCTCGACGCCGAGGACACGTAGACGAAGCGGTTTGTGGCGAAGTCGGGGTCGATCGCGACACCGTACATGCCAGCCTGACCGCCGCAGAAGAGGTCGGATGCGGTGTCAGGGTAGTTCTTGGAATCCTTGATGCCGAGCAGGGCGTTGATCTTGCCGGACGGTAGCCGGACCGAAAGTCCACTGCACTTCTCGGTGAAGAACATCGCGCCGTCGGGCAGGAAGGCCATGTCCCACGTCAGGTCACGCCCGGACATCACGGCGGAGCTGGTGAGTCCGGGAGTTCCGCTTGGGCTTTGGGCCGTCGCCGGCCCTGCTAGGACGAATGAGGCGATGAAGGCATAGGGCAACACGAAGCGAATACGTCGAGTCATCGATGTCTCCTCCGAGCTTGTAAACCTCCCCATTGAAGGCCCGCGATCTGCCGGCCTCGGCCGAATTCGCTGTTCGGCCGCGCGATTGTTATGTGGCAGCGAAGGTTTGCGCAATATCGTTTCTCGGCGATGCCAGCGCCGACGCCTGTAAAGACAGCGTCTGCGCCTTCCCGGTTGCGAATACGGCGGAGACGGAGCAGTGCAAGCTCCAGATCCTCGTACCGCGACCGGACATCCCGAAGACCACGTCACAACCCGGTAATATGGACGCTGCTCGACGAGTGGGTGGCGCTGATAGGCCTCGACCCTGCGCTTTACGGCACCCACAGCCTTCGTCGGACAAAGGTCGCGCTGATCTGCAAGCGGACCGGCAATCTGCGGGCGTGTCAGCTCCAAGCTAGAGAGCACCGTCAAGTGCCTCGGCATCGAGGTCGACGACGCCTTGATCATCTCAGAGCAGACTGACCTTTGATCAGGACGACGCGGCGGTAGTTGTCCGGCCAGTCTACGATTTTGGAGCGAACTGGGTCGGGTGGCGGTTGCAACTGTCGCCTACCTTCAATCGCCTTCCTCACGGGCAAGGACGGTCTGCACGGCGGGATCGGTCGCGATCCTTTCGTGCAGCGCCTTCACCCGCGGATAGGCGCCGAGGCCCCCCGGCAGCAGCTTCGCCGCCCAGCGGATCATCGGGAAGGCATAGGCGTCGATGACGGAGCGGCCGCCCTGGAGGATGTAGTCCCGGTCTTCGAGATGGCGGTCGAGAATGGCGAACTGCTTCGCGACGAGTTTGTGGCCGGCCTCGATAATGGCTTGCCGTGCGGCGTCGCTCTCATCAGTGGTATAGCGATAGGGCATGAAGATCGGCCAGAAGGCGGCGTGGACGTCGGATGTGAAGAACGCCGACCAGCGATGCGCCTCTGCTTCAGCACGCGGGCCGTCGCCGCCGCCGAGCCTGGTCTGCGGATGCTTGCGCGCCAGATAGTCGAGAATCGCGCCGGCCTGCGTCAGTGTCCAGCCATCGTCCTCGCGCAGCGTGGGCACGGCGCCGGCAGGATTGATCGCGCGAAACTCTTTCGAGCCATACTGGACCCTGACCGCCTTGTAAGGCGCGCCGATCCATTCGAGGACGATATGAGGCGCCAGCGAGCAGGCGCCTGTGGCGTAGTAGAGTGTCGGCATGACTGGTCGATCCCTTTCCATTCAAAACAGGGCGTCAGCGATTGTGCGCGCTGGCTCTCAGGCCGGCGTCCGGTCGATCACAGCGCGGAACGTGACCTCGACGAGCTGTACGGGTTGGGCGAGTGCCGACACTGCGTAGATGCTGCTGGCGCATTGCGGGACGTCCGTGCCGTACATCTCCTTGCGAACCTTGGCGGCGGCAGCGAAACCGGAGGGGAGATCGAGGACGAACACGCCCTCCTCGACGACGTCATCCAGCGTAGCGCCGAATTCGGCGAGCATCTTCCTGGCGTTGGCGTATGTCTGGCGAAACTGGCTTTCCATCTGCGAGTAGTCGACCGGCTTACCTGCATCGTCCAATTGAGCGGGCGCGACAAAATTGCCTTCGCCGTCATGGCTCAGCTGTCCGGACAGGTAGATCGTGTCCTTGACCTGGATCGCCTGCACGTAGCCATAGGTCTTTTCCCAGGCGACACCGTGGTTCGCGACTTTCCTGGTGAGCTTTGTCTTCATCGAGATGATCCTTTGGTGAGGCGTTTGCGTCGCGTCGATTATCCGGACGTGTCGTGCGGAGCCGGCTGCATTCCGCGGCTTTGCCGGGCTTTTCGTTGCCACGGCCATTCACCGTCGATTTCGGCCTCCAGCGAAAAGCTGAGGAAGGTGCGAATGAGCACGACGAGGCCGAGGAGCCCGACGCTTCCCCAGGTCAGCGGGGATATGATCGTCGCGATAATGTCGGCGCCGATCAGGATTTCGAGGCCTAGCAGGATGCCGCGGCCGAGGTTCGCGCGGTAGCGGATATAGGCCAGCTCGGCCGAATTCGCGTAGCAATCCTTGAGATACGTCACCGAAGCCACGGCCACGCCGGCGACGATGACCGCGATCCCGAAAAATTCCAGGCCCAACGCCACCGGCTCCAGCACAGGGGCGATCAGGCTCGTCGCACTCAACCGTTCGCCGGTTCCTGCCATGAACTCCTCGAATGCAATGTCACGAGAGGGAAAGGGAGCGGCCTTTTCGAAAGGCCCGATTGCTCCGCCGCCCCTTAACTAGGCCAATTGCCGACACCTATGAATTGCAATATTATTCACGATTGAATTGCCAGATCTGAAATAACCGCATGGACCATTACAAGAGCCTCCGGACGTTCCTTCTCGCCGTCGAGAAGAAGAACTTTGCCCAGGTTGCGCGCGAGCTGGACATGACGCCCGCCGCCGTCACGCGCGCCATCGCCGCGCTGGAGGCGGAGCTCGGGGTGCAACTGTTCGTGCGAACGACGAGGCAGGTCTCGCTCACAACCGACGGCGCGATCTACGCCGCGCAGATCAAGCCGGCGATCGAGACCATCGACCTCGCCCGCCGCGACGTCATGAACGCCAACAAGGTCGATGAAGGCCGCCTCAGGATCAGCGCCCCGATCTGGTTAGGGAAGGCCATCCTGCCCGATATCATCGCGGGCTTCCTGAAGCTCAATCCGAAGATGAGCTTTCAGGTGTCCCTCTCGGACGGGCTGGTGAACATTATCGAGGATGACTACGATCTGGCGATCCGCATCTCCCTGCAACCATCGGACAAGTACACGATCTGGCGGAAGATCTGCGTCGTGCCCAGGATACTCGTCGCCGCGCCCGGCAGCCGTTTCGTGGCGATGACGCATCCAAGCGAGCTCAGGCCCGACGACTGCCTGGCCTATAGTGGCGACAGCCGCCGCGAGACTTGGTCCCTGTCGGATGGGGGTTCCACCATGAACCTGTCGGCAGGGCGCTCTTTCGGCGCCAACAGCGGCGAGGTTCTCGCCGACATGGCGGCCACCGGTCTCGGCGTGGCGCTACTTCCCGGCTTCAACATCGCCGAGCATCTGCGGGCAGGCCGCCTGATGCATGTCTTCAAGGGGTGGGCGCCGCCCGATCTCTGGCTGACGCTCTATTATCCTCCGTTCCAGAAGCTGCCGCCGCGCATCGCGGCATTCTCGAAGTTCTTCGAGCAGCAGCTTCCGCGCGATCTCAACCCTTGAACGGGATCGACGTCGTCGGGATAGGCATTCTGACCGCAAATCCGCTCAGAGCGGCCTGAGCAGATGCCTGACGACAGGCGGCCGATCGCCCAGATGAAAGGCCTGCAGAACCTCCTGATCGAGTTGGTCGGTGCGGGTCGCGCGGGCATGCTGGCGCTGGTGCTCCAGCCAGCTTTCGACGATGAACGCCTCGACGACCCGTCCTGGCTCGGCGACGTCCTCCCAGACGTCCCAACGGATCGCGCCGTCACGCTGTCGCGCGGAATGGAACCGGCGTAGGGCCGCCACGAATTCCGCGAGTCGCGCAGGTTCGATCCGATACTCGATCTCGATGAGAACCGGACCACGGTCATCCGCCGGCTGGACCGAAACCACTGGCTCCGCCCAATGGTTGGAGGGCGCCAGATCCGTGGTCGAATCCTGCGGCAGGCGCCAGCGGAAAGCCAGGATCAACGCCACCGCCTGCCCGCTGGCTGCGATTGCGAGGGCTGTGGCGACGCTGCTGCTGGACGCGAGCGAGCCCCACAGGATGCTGCCGCCGGTCATCGCTCCCTGGAAGACGAGCAGGTAGACAGCGAGCGCGCGCGCCTTCACCCATCCTGCCGAGGCCATCTGCGCCGCGACGTTTAGCGCCGTCAGCATGCCGATCCAGGCCAGGCCGGCCGCGAACATGACCGCTCCGGCGATCCACGCATTGGGGGCGAGGGCAAGCGCCAACGTGGCCAGTGCGAAGAGCAGCGTCGCCCCGACCGAGATCGTGTTGGCCGAGAGCCTCTTGCGCAACCGCTTCAGCAGGATCGCGCCCAGCACCGCGCCCGCGCCCATGCATCCAAGCAGGGCGCCGTAGCCGGCTGCGTCCAGTCCCAGCCCATTTCGGGCGACGAGCGGCAGCATCGCCCAGAGCGCGCTTCCGAACATGAAGAAGCCGACGGCCCGGATCAGCACCAGACGCATCGCGGGAGAGTGGCGCGTATAGCGATAGCCCGCCTTGAGCGCTCCGAAGAAGTGTTCCGCTGGCAGGGCGCGCAAGGTTTCAGGGCGCTGCCAGGTGACCAGCACGAACAGCACGGCCACGACGGAGAGCGCGTTCAAGGCGAAGACGACGGGGGTCCCGGCAAGGGCGACGATGACGCCCCCGAGCGCCGGTCCGATCGCGCGCGAGATGTTCACGCCGAGGCTGTTCAGCGCGATCGCGTCAGGCAGGGTCTGCTTGTCCACCAGCTCAGGTACGATTGCCTGGAACACCGGCGCGCTGAGCGCCGCGGCGAGACCGAGCACGAAGGTCGCCGCCAGCAGAACCGCTGGAGTGGTGAGGTCCTGCAAGGTCAGCGCCGCCAGAATGGCCGCCGCGATCAGGCTCAGCGTCTGCGCCGCCAGCAGCATCTTCCGCCGGTCGACGATATCGGCCATCGCCCCGGCCGGGAGAGCGAACAGGAACATCGGGAGCGTGGTGGCCGCCTGGACCAGGGCGACGAGCAGCGGGCTCGGCGACAGCGAGGTCATCAGCCAACCGGCGCCGACATCGTGCATCCAGGTGCCGACATTGGAGATGATCGTCGCGATCCAGAGCGCTCGGAAGACCGGAAAGCTCAGCGGTCCGGACGCATCGGCGGATTTCGTCGTTTGCGTCGCAGTCATGCCGGCTCCTTTCGCCCACCCCTGGCGGACTTGATGCATTGAGATCGCTGCGTCCGCTTCGCTCGGGCGGCGGCGCGGACGAAGCTTGAGAGTCCCGGGGGAACGGGGAGGTCAGACCGCCCAGCAGCCGCAGCCGAGGGCGCCCCAGAACGTGCGGCTGTCGGAAGCAGGGACATGCGCGCCAAGGGCGGCGGCATGGTCGTGCCCGTGCACGGCGCAGTCGTTGGCGCAACCGCAATTCAGCGTCAGCTTGGCGCGCGCTTCCCTGGTCTTGTAGTAGCCACCTATGGTCGCGACCGGCGACCAGTCCGGCATCGGCGCGGGCAGGTCTGGCGCGCGAGACGCATAGTCGCCGTCGCCATGCACGACCTTGCCGCCGAGTATGGTGAGGACGGAGCGCAGATGGACGATGTCGCTCTCCGGCACCGAGAAATAGTCATCGGACAAGACGGCGAGATCGGCAAGTTGCCCCGCCTTGACCAGACCCTTCTTGCCCTGCTCGCTGGAGAACCACGTGTTGGCCTCGGTCCACAGCCGCAATGCGGTCTCGCGGTCGAGGCGGTTGTGCGGCGGATAGAGCGCAAGGCCTCCGATGGTTTTCGACGTCACCAGCCAGGAGAGCGAAACCCACGGATTGTAGCTGGCCACGCGGGTCGCGTCGGTGCCGGCGCCCACGGGCACGCCGGCTTCCATCATCCGGCGGATCGGCGGGGTGCGCTCGGCGGCCTTCGCGCCGTAGCGCTCGACGAAATATTCGCCCTGAAACGCCATGCGGTGCTGCACGGCGATCCCGCCGCCGAGCGCCGCGACCCGGTCGATGTTGCGGTCGCTGATCGTCTCGGCATGGTCGAAGAACCAGTTGATGCCGGAGAGCGGCACGTCGCGGTTGACCTTCTCGAAGACGTCGAGCGCGCGATCGATCGTCTCATTGTAGGTGGCGTGCAGCCGCCAGGGCCAGCGATTCTCGGCCAGCAGGCGGACGACCGGCTCCAGATCGGCTTCCATGTTCGGCGGCATGTCTGGCCGCTCGACGCGGAAATCCTCGAAATCCGCGGCGGAATAGACCAGCATCTCGCCAGCGCCATTGTGGCGGTAGACGTCGTCGCCCTGACCCGGCGAGACCTGCTTCACCCAGGAGGAAAAATCCGCAAGCTCGTCCTTGGGCTTCTGGGTGAAGAGGTTGTAGCTGATACGCACGGTCATCTGGCCATCGGCGTGGAGCTTCTCGATGATGGCGTAATCGTCGGGATAGTTCTGGAAGCCGCCGCCGGCGTCGACCACGCTGGTCACGCCGAGCGCGTTGAGTTCGCGCATGAAATGGCGCGTCGAATTGACCTGGTATTCGGGCGGCAGCGACGGCCCCTTGGCCAGGGTCGAGTAGAGGATCGTGGCGTTGGGCCGCGCCAGGAGAAGGCCGCTCGGGTTGCCGGAGGCGTCGCGGACGATCTCGCCGCCCGGAGGGTTAGGCGTGTCCTTCGTATAGCCGACGACGCGCAGGGCGGCGCCATTGAGCAATGCCCGGTCATAGAGATGAAGGATGAAGACGGGCGTGTCGGGCGCGACGGCGTTGATCTCGTCGAGCGTCGGCAGCCGCTTCTCCGCGAACTGATGTTCGGTGAAGCCGCCGACCACGCGCACCCATTGCGGAGCGGGCGTGCGGTCGACTTGCGCCTTCAGCATCGTCATCGCTTCGGACAGGCTCGGCACGCCGTCCCAGCGCAGCTCCATATTGTAGTTCAATCCGCCGCGGATGATGTGGGTATGGCTGTCGATGAGGCCGGGGATCACGCGACGACCTTTGACGTCGATGATCTCCGCCTCCGGCGCGGCTGCGCGGACCTCGCCTTCCGAACCAACGAGCAGGAAGCGGCCGTCGCGGATGGCGATGGCCTCGGCGGCCGGATTCTGCCGGTCGAGCGTGGTCACCTTGGCGTTGACGATGATTAGATCCTTGGCGGGCATGGCGTTCTCCTTCGCGTCGGATCGAGTCGATGAAAGCAGTGCCGCCGCGGCGGCTCCTGCAATGGTTTGGCGGCGCGTGGTTTCGACCATGGTTCGTCCTTTCCTCGTCTCGCCAAAACGATCCCATGCGCCGGGAAGGCATTGCCTCCACCACGCCGCGCGCGGCATCTGCGGGCTGGTTCGGCGCGACTGCCGAACCGGCCTCTGGAAGGAATTTCTCAGGCCGCCGATCGAGGGGCCACGATCGGGCCGTGCTTCACGCGCTCGGGTGCCTTGTGAACCATGGTGTAGGCGTAATCGACGCCCATGCCGTAGGCGCCGGAATGCTCTTTCACGATGTCCATGACGGCATCGTAGCTGTCGCGGCGGGCCCAGTCGCGCTGCCATTCCAGCAGGACCTGCTGCCAGGTCATCGGGACGATGCCGACCTGAACCATGCGGTCCATGGCGTAATTGTGCGCATCGACGGAGGTTCCGCCCGACGCGTCCGCCACCATGTAGATCTCGTAGTCGGTGTCGGCGAGGCAGGACAGCGCGAAGGTCGTGTTGCAGACCTCCGTCCAGAGGCCCGATACGACGATCTTCCTGCGTCCATCGGCGGCGTTGGCCGCGAGCGCCTCACGCACCTTCAGATCGTCCCAGGAGTTCATCGAGCTGCGCTCGAGAACAGGAGCTTCGGGGAAGACCGCGAGCAATTCGGGGTAGGTGTGGCCGGAGAAGCTCTCGGTCTCGACCGTGGTGATGGTGGTCGGGATATCGAAGGCTTTCGCCGCCTTCGCGAGCCCCACGACGTTGTTCTTGAGCAACTGACGATCAATCGACTGGACGCCGAACGCCATCTGCGGCTGTTGGTCGATGAAGATGAGCTGACTGTTCTGCGGCGTGAGGACCTGGAGCTTGCCTGACATTGGGACGTTCCCTTTCGATTGATCGGACTTGATGTGGGTGACCTCAGGCGAGGTCGCTCTTCTTCGGCGTCTTGTCGGACGGACGAAGGGCGAAGGATTTCTCGTGAAAACAGGCCTGCAAGAGATTCGCACGGCCCTGCAGCCACTGCACACCCGCTTCGCCGGCGAGCATGCCCAGCAGGCCGAGCAGAGCGATGATCGGCGGGGCCGGCGAGCGAACGGAAACGAGGCCGTAGATCACGCCGATCCCGAGCCCGGCACCGAGCGAGATGAGATAGGGTTGCAGCTGGCTCATGGTTGTCGCCGCGGATTTTGCGAACGCCCGATACTTGCCAAACGCAACTTGGCTGCGTCGGGCCCGAGCACCGCTGAGCAGCTTGCTCGGTGAAGGCATCTGATCCGATCGAGCATGGGTCTCGGTCCTCGCCTCGGGCTGCGTGATTGCGCCGGAGCTTGATACCGATGATCACCATTGCTTAGAATTGCCGTGGCTGGCCGTATTGAATTGCGAACTCGGCAATAATGACGTCTTGATCAGACGCTTGCGTACCTTCTGGACCATAAGGCCGCATTGATATCGGGGTTGCGGTTTCTCGCCACCAACCTGGGCGCTTTCAGAACGTCGTCCTCTGGCAGGGCTGCAAGTCGCTTGCCCAATTGCACTTTCTCTATACGAGCGATCGAAGCGAAGCGGCGCGACGGGCGGCGGTCGAAGCAGGGCATGGATTGGTCGCGAAGCAGTTCGGCATTCTGCACCGCCACCTCGAAGGGCGGGAGCACATCCTCGATGGAGGACGCTCGGTCATCGACGCCTATTCCTTCCCGATGATCCGATGGGCGATAAAGCTTCTGCCCGGCGGCCTGGAGGGATATCCGAACGTGCAGGCGCTGCATGACAGGCTGGCCGCCGATCCCGGTGTGCAGAAGGTGCTCACATGCGAGGCGGGCGGCTGACCTGCGAAGGATATCGAGAGAATGACGAGCGGCATCCACCACTTTACCGGCATCACGGCCGATGTGCAGGCGAACGTCGATTTCTATGTCGGCTTTCTCGGGCTCAGGCTGGTGAAGCGAACGGGCGGCTTTGCCGACGCCGAGCAGTTGCACCTCATCTATGGAGATGGGCTCGGCAGCCCTGGCTCGTTACTGACCTTTCTGGTCTGGGAGGCCGCCGGCCGCGGCCGCACCGGCATCGGGCAGGTCTCGGAAGTGGCGCTCGCCGTGCCGCCAGGATCCCTCGGGGATTGGCTCACCAGGGTGCTGGCCGCCAACATCCCGTTCGAGGGTCCTTCTCGCGAATTCGGAGAGCCGGTCCTCCGGTTAAAGGACCCGGATGGACTGATCGTGAAGCTGGTCGGCGTCGACATGGCGACGCCGGCTCCCCTTGCTGGCGCCCCCACCCGGCTGCGGGGCGTCACGCTCCTGACCGACAAGGCGTCGGAGACCGCCAGCTTCTTGGCGCGTTTCGGCTACGGCAAGAGCGAGCGCGATGGCCTGACGCAGCGCATGGTCTCCGAGACCGATGTCGTCGACATCAGGGAGGTGTCAGGTTTCGTACCGTCAGTGCCGGGAGCCGGGGTGCCCGATCACGTGGCTTTCCGCGCACCGGATGCCGACGCCATCCGGTCCATACGGCTTTCGCTGAAGCAGCACGGACCAACCGAGGTTCACAACCGAAAATATTTCCTGTCGCTTTATGTGCGCGACCCGGCCGGCATCCTCATGGAATACGCGACCGATGGGCCGGGTATGACGGTCGACGAGGCGCCCGACGAGCTTGGCCGGACCCTGTTTTTCCCGCCGCATGAGGCCGATCGCGCCGACGATCTGAAGGCGGTGCTCCCTCAGTTCGCCCTGCCCGGCGAAGAGAGGTTTCCAGTTCGCGACCTCCCTTTCATTCACCGCTTCAACCGGCCGGAGGACCCCGACGGCACGACCCTGATACTGCTGCACGGCACCGGCGGAAGCGAGGCCGACCTGATGCCGGTCGCCCGCCGCATCGCTCCGCGTTCGACGCTCCTCGGGGTGCGTGGCCGGGCGACCGAGGAAGGAAGCAATCGCTGGTTCCGCCGTTTTGACGCCACGACGTTCGACCAGGCGGATATCCGCAGCGAAGCCGATGCGTTTTCGGCCTTCGTTGAAGGCGCTGTGACGGGTTACGGGCTCGACCCAGACCGGCTCGTTTTCCTCGGCTATTCCAACGGCGCAAACCTTCTGGCGGCCATCATTCAACTTCATCCCGGGCTCGTGAGACGCGCCGTGCTGCTACGCGGCCTTCAGGCCTTGGAGAACCCGCCGGAAGCGGACCTCTCGGTGACCAGCGTGCTGGTGCTGAAAGGACGCGACGATCCCTTCGCCCACCATGTGACGGAGCTGGCGGACGCGCTAAGCGCTCGTGGCGCACGCGTGGATTTCCGGGAGCTTTCGGCAGGTCATGAACTGACCGACGCGGACGTCACGGAGACATCCCAATGGATTCAGCGAAATTTTTCGCTGGCCTAGAAGCCTGGTCGGCAAAGCAGCGATTACGGTTGAGATAAACGACGGCTCCTGTCCGCTTCCCGATTCGGTTCTTTAAAGCGTTCCACCGACTAGCGTTCTGCTACGCCTCCCGCCGTGCTCTTGGCGGCGAATGTCGGCTTGCGGGCATGGCGCCCACTTCAGTTAATGGCGCGTCGCGCTCGGGGATACGCGCTCGCGCCCTTTTTCTCTCACGACCGACAATGCGCGCCCCGCGGACAAAGGCATGTTTGTAACCGACCCTTAGGGTTAGGCGGCGACAAGAGGGATGTCGCCGTCCACGCCGATTTTTACGCCGGTCCTACTTGAGAAGGTAGAGCGTGGCGCTGGGCTGCGCCAAGATCTCGATCGATACGTCATGTTCTGACGTCGCGATCAGCCTCGGCTCGCAGTGACCACCACCTCGATGATCGCGCCGCCGCCGAGATCGGCGACGCCGACGGTGGCGCGGGTCGGCAGGTCGTCGCCGAAGAACCCGGTCCAGGCCGCGTCCATCTCCTTCTTCTGGAAAAGGTCGGTGACGTAGATCTGCGCGGCCACGATCGCCTTGCGGTCGAGCCCGACCTCGCCGAGATAGCCCTCGATCTTGCCCAGGATGTTCTGCGTCTGCGGGCCCATCGGCTGGGTGGTGTCGTCGGCGATGACGCCGCCGACGAAGACGAGGCTGCCGGTTTCGACGATGCGGTTCTGGATCGGGGTCTTGATGCTGCGCTTGATGGTCATGATCTGCTCTCTCGCGGGTGGGTGAAGCGGGATATCTCGAGACCGTCGATCGGCACGTTGCTCGATCCGGTCGCGATGATCTCGGCCATCACGGCGCCGGCGCCGGGGCCGAGTTGGAAGCCATGGGCCGAGAAGCCGAACTGGTGGTAGACGCCTTCATGGCGGGCGCTGGGGCCGAAGACCGGCAGGTCGTCGGGCATGCGCGCCTCGATGCCGGCCCAGGCGCGGGCGATCGAGGCTGCCCGCATAATCGGGAACAGGTCCCAGACCGTCTTCGCATTGGTCGCGAGCTTGCCCCAGTCGAGCACGGTGCGGTTCTCGTCGCGAATGGCGCGGCCGAGATAGCCGCCGCCGATCAGCACGGTGCCGTTGCCGAACTGCTTGAAAGAGAGCTTGCGCCTGCGCAGGATCACGACGGGCTTGATGAAGGCCGGCATCGCGGCGGTGATCATCAGCATCGGCGCGATGACCTCCAGCGGCACGGGCTCGCCGAGATCGGCCGCGATCCGGTCGGCCCAGGCTCCCGCGGCGTTGACGATGCGGGGGCTGAGGAAGACGCCGTCATCGGTCTCGACGCGCCAGTTTGCGCCGTTGCGGGCGACGCGGGCAACTTTCACGCCCTCGCGGATGTCGGCGCCCAAGCTTACCGCCTTGCGCTTGAAGGCCTGTGTCGCGCGCAACGGGATGGCCGCGCCGTCACGGCGCGACACCACGCCGCCGGGGCAGGATTCGGAGACGGCCGGCACCAGCCGGCGCAGTTCGGCGGCGTCGATGAGCTCTTCGTGGTGGAAGCCGCGCAGCGTCAGGTCGTCGACGCGGGCGCGGCAGGTGTCGAGATCGGCCTCGTCCTCCGCGACCAGGACCTGCCCGTCGCAGGTGAAGCCGCAATCGTCATCGACGAGCTCCTCGATCCGGTGCCACAGCGCCATCGAGGCGTTGGAAAGCGGGATTTCCGCGACATGGCGGGCCAGTTGGCGCACGCCCCCGGCATTGACGCCCGAGGCATGCCGGCCGGCATGGTCCTTCTCGATGAGGATCACCGACAGCCCGCGCATGGCGCAATGCAGCGCCGTCGAGCAGCCATGGATGCCGCCGCCGATGACAATGACGTCAGCCGTGCGGCGCTCGCTCGTCACCTTACCACCGCCTTGACCGCAGCCTCCGTCGGCGGAAGGGCGGCGAGTTCGGCCAAAGTGATAGGCTTCACCGGCGGGCGCAGGCGATAATACCCGACCGCGGCGGGCGACATGCCGTGCGCTTGCGCGATCAGCTCGACCACGGTCGGCCCGCAGAGACGGCCTTGGCACGGCCCCATTCCGCAGCGCAGGAAGGCCTTCATCTGGTTGGGGCCGGTGACGCCGAGACGCCTGGCCGTGTCGCGGACCTGTCCGGCCGTGACCTCCTCGCAGCGGCAGACGACGGTCTCGTCCGAGGGCGGGGCGAGGAATGTCTTGGCGGGGCGATAGAGCAGGTCGAGGAAGCGGCGGCCGCGCAGGCTGCGCGCCAGGGCCGCGCGGATCGGGGCGGCCTTCTCGTCACGCTCCGCCTCGGAGAAGCGGCCGAGCCGGCGGCCCGCGTCGAGCGCCGCGATCTCGCCGCGCAGGGCCGCGCTCTCGGCCCCGCCGATGCCGGCTCCGTCGCCGGCGATGGCGATGCCGGGGATCGAGGAGGCGAACCAGTCGTCGACCTGCGGCGTCCAGCAATGCTGCTCCGGATCGAAATTTTGCGCGCAGCCGGCCGCGCTGGCGAGGTTGATGCCCGGAATGATGCCGTGATGCAGCAGAAGCGCGTCGCAGGCTATCGTCTCGGTGGAGCCGCCGCGTGTGACGGTCACGCCCGTCACCCTGTCGGTCCCCTTGCCGGCGAGCGCGGTGACGCCGGTCCTGAAGGGCAGCTTGCGGCGCGCCTGCGCCATCAGCTTCAGCCCCTTGCCGAGATAGGGCGAGCGCAGGAAATCCGGGAAGGCCGCTATAGCGGCAAGCCAGTTGCGGCGCGGCGTCGTGTCGAGCACCGCGACGATGTTCGCGCCCGCCGCCGCGAGTTGGCCTGCGAGAAGATAGAGCAAGGGGCCGCAGCCGGCGATCACGGTGCGGCCGCTCGGCACGAGGCCGGAGCTCTTCAGCGCAATCTGCGCGGCGCCGGCGGTCATCACGCCGGGCAGGGTCCAGCCCGGAATAGGGACGGGCCGCTCCTGCGCGCCCGTCGCCAGGATGATCTGCCCGGCAGAGACCAGCCGCGCCTGTCCGCCTAGTGACAGCCCGAGCTCGAAGTCGCCGGCCTCGTCGGGAGCAACCGACCAGACCGTGCAGCCCGGCGCGTAGCTCGCATTCGTCAGCTCCAGCCGGGTGACGAGCGCCCCGCCTTTCCAGTAGTCATCGCCGAGCACACTGCGATCCGCGACCGGCGTCGTGGTGATGGCGCGGTAGATCTGCCCGCCCGGAGCCGGGTTCTCGTCGGCCAGCAGAACGGAGAGGCCAAGCTCGGCCGCGCTTGCGGCGCCGGCGAGCCCCGCCGGGCCGGCCCCGACGATGGCGATGTCGTAATGCTCGGCCAGCAGGCCGATTTCGTGCAGCGTGTTCACGACTGCACCTCGTCGGGCCGGCGCCGGCCGGCCTGTGTCTCGATCCGCATGCCCTCGCGCAGCGGGACGAGGCAGCCCTGCCGGTTGCCGACTCCATCAATGACGACGAGGCATTCGAAGCAGACGCCCATCATGCAATAGGGCCCGCGCGGCGCGCCCGAGACAGGCGTCCGGCGGCAGGCCTCGACGCCGTTCGCGAGCAGCGCCGCCGCGACCGTGTCGCCGGCACGCGCCGTCATGGCGCAGCCGTCGAAGGTGAAGCCGAGCGGGGCGGCACGACCCGACTCCGACAATTTGGCCTCAGCTATAGGCCGGAACATGGAACCTCCGTGCGGAAAAGGCGTCGAGCGTGCCAGGCAGTGCGCCCGACAGGATGGCGGGAGCGAGCGTCAACACATGGTTTGCCGCCAGCGTCACGCCGGAATGGCAGGTGACGACGAAAGCGCCGGGGCAGCTTTCCGACTGGTCGTAGATCGGGAAGCCGTCCGGGCTCATTACGCGCAACGCCGACCAGGAGCGCACGACGTTCAGGCCGGCGAGCCGCGGGAACGTCCTTACTGCCCGCTCGGCCATGACGGAGAGGATCGGCTGGCCGACCACGGTGTTGAAGCCGCGATCCTCCTGGCTGTCGCCGATCATGACGCCGCCCTCGTCGGTCTGGCGGATCGTGACCATCGGGTTTTGCAGGAAGGGCGCGGTCTTTTCGGTGACGATGATCTGCCCCTTGCTCGGCTTCACCGGAGCGTCGAGGCCGACCATGGGCGCAAGCCGCGCATTGCCGAGGCCGGCCGCCAGCACGATCTTGCCGGCCGCGATCTCGCCGAAGGCGCCGCTCAGGAGAAAGCCGCCAGCGCGCGGGATGATGCTCTCGACGGTGCAGTCGGGCCGGTAGTCGACGCCGCGCCGCTGCGTGGCGTCGCGCAGCGCGCGAAACAGCTTCAGCGAGTTCACATGGCCGTCGAGCGGGCTGTAGACCGAGCCGACGACGTCGCGGCCGATGTCAGGCAGGCGGCGCCTGGTCTCGTCATGCTCGAGGATCTCATAGGGGAAATCGGCCAGCGACATCTGGTTGTGCAGCCGCTGCATCGTCTGGCGGCGCTGCTCCAATTCGGCCTCCGAGAGACAGAGCATGAAGCCACCGGGCTGGCTGTGCGCGACGTCGATGCCGGACTCCTCGCTCAGAACGCCCGCAAGCTGGTGCCACTGGTCGGCCGAGAGGCGCGACCACTTCGCGTAGTCCGGCATGCCGAGCCCCTTCGACTGCACCCAGACCAGCGCGAAATTGCCGCGCGAGGCGCGGAAGGCGACATCGCCCTCGTCGAGGATGGTGACGCGGGCGCCGCCACGCGCCAGGCCGAGCGCGATCGCGCCACCGACGACGCCACCGCCGACGACGATGATGTCGGCCTCAGATGAAGATGAAGGCACAGGCACGGCCGTCAGCCCTTTCCGGATCCGACAAAGAGACGGTCGAGCCCGAACAACCTGTCGAGCGCGAACAGCATCACGGCGGTCAGCGCGATCAGGCAGGTCGAGATCGCTGCAATGAGAGGGTCGATGTTGTCCTGGATATAAAGGAACATGCGTACCGGAAGCGTCACCGTCGCCGGCGAGGCGATGAATACCGTCATCGTCACCTCGTCGAAGGAGTTGATCGCCGCGAGCAGCCAGCCCGAGACGACGCCGGGCAGGATCAGCGGCAGCGTCACGCGGCGGAAGACCGTCGCCGTGCCGGCGCCGAGCGAGGTCGCGGCATGCTCGATGCGCTGGTCGATGCCGTAGGACGAGGCCAGCACGAGCCGGAGCGCGAAGGGCAGGATGACGATGACATGGCTGAGCACCAGCCCGGTGAAGGTACCGGACAGGCCGATTTGCGTGAAGAAGCGCAGGAAGGCGATTCCGAGCACGACATGCGGCACCATTAGCGGCGACATGAACAGCGCCGTCATCGCTTCGCGACCCGGGAAGCGATGGCGTGCGATGGCGAGCGCGGCTGGAACAGCGAGGGTGATCGCGATGGTCGAGGACAGCGCCGCGAGCCAGAGCGAGTCGCGGAAGGCGCGCAGGAATTCCGGATAGTCGAAGATCGCCTTGAACCAGCGCAGGCTCGGCCCGCGCGTCGGCAGGGAGAGATAGCCCTCGGGCGTGAAGGCGACGATGCAAACGATCAGCAGCGGCGCCAGCATGAACGCGATGAAAAGCGCGTGGAAGACCAGCGCGAGAGGGCCGTTGCGCTTCATTCGAACACCTGTGCGTAGCGGCGTTCGACCAATCGGTTCGAACCGACGATGATCAGCACCAATGCGACCAGCAGCAGCGTTGCCACGGCGGCGCCGAGCGGCCAGTTCAGCGTGTTCAGGAACTCGTCATAGGCCAGCGTCGAGGCGACCTTGAGCCGGCGGCCGCCGATGATCGCTGGCGAGGCGAAGGCGCTCGCGGCCAGCGCGAAGACGATGATCGAGCCCGAGAGGATGCCCGGCACGATCTGCGGCAGGATAACCCGTCGCCAGATGGTGAGGGAACCGGCGCCGAGAGAGGCCGCGGCGTTCTCGACCTGGGGATCCAGCCGCTGCAGCGAGGCCCAGACGGCGAGGATCATGAAGGGGATCAGCACATGGGTCAGCGCGATCACGACGCCCGTCTCGGTGAACATGAATTCGAGCGGCGTCGAAATCAGCCCGAGCGCGATCAGCCCCTGGTTGACGAGCCCGGTCGAGCCCAGCAGCAGGGCCCAGCCGAGCGTGCGCGCCACCACCGAGACGAGAAGCGGGCCGATGACCACGAGCAGGAAGGCGCTGCGCCAGGCCGGCGACATCCGGTTCAGGATATAGGCTTCGGGAACCCCGATCAGGATCGTCGCCAGCGTCACCAGAACGGAGATGCGGAAGGTCCGCATGAAGATCTCGAAGAAGTAGGAATCCGCCGCGATCTCGAACCAGTTCTTCAGCGTGAACTCCGGCACGATGCCCTTGTACTGTCCCCAATCGTAGAAGGAGAGCAGCACAGTCATGCCCAGCGGGATGATAACGAGCCCGAGGAAGACGAGCAGCGCCGGCCCGGTCAGCGCATAAGGCGTGGCTCGCTGCGGGATGGCGAGCGTCATCGCGTCGCCTCCTCGGGCAGAACGGCTATATCGGCCGCCGCGAAGGCGAGGCGCACGCTGTCGCCCTCGGCGGGCACCGCGGCGCCGTCATTGTTGCGGATGATCGTGAGAGTTCCGGCCGTGCTCTGCGCACTGAGCAGCCAATGCGCGCCCTGGAAGACGCGCGAGGTGATCCGCGCCTGGAAGCCCGGCGCGTCCGCAGCCGCGAAGACGAGCCGCTCCGGCCGGACGGCAATGCGGAGCGGACCGCGCGGCGCAGCCGGCAGGTGCAGCGACAGCGCCCCGATGGCGATCGCCCCCGCTCCGTCTCCGGTCGCGGTCAGGACATTCGTCTTGCCGAGGAAATGTGCGACGAAAGAGGTGGACGGCGCGCCATAGACGGCATCCGGCGCGCCGATCTGCTCGACACGGCCCTGGTTCATCAGGACGATGCGGTCCGACAGCGCCATTGCCTCGTGCTGGTCATGGGTGACGAGGATCGTGGTGGTGCCGACCGAGCGCTGGATCTGGCGGAGTTCTCCCTGCATCTCTTCGCGCAGCTTGGCATCGAGATTAGAGAGCGGCTCGTCGAGCAGGAGCAAGGCCGGCTTGATGACGAGGGCACGCGCCAATGCGACGCGCTGCTGCTGACCGCCCGACATCCGCCTCGGATAGCGATCGGAGAAACCCTTCAGGCCGACCAGCGCCATCGCTTCCAGCGTGCGCTTTTCGCGCTCGGCCTTCTCGATGCCGCGCATCTCGAGGCCGAAGGCGATGTTCTCAGCAACGGTCATGTGGGGAAAGAGCGCATAGCTCTGAAAGACGATGCCGAGGCCGCGCTTGCTCGGCGGCACGTCGCCCAGATCCTGCCCGTCGAGCAGCATGCGGCCGCGATCGACGGAAGCGAAGCCCGCGATCATCTGCAGCGTCGTGGTCTTGCCGCAACCGGACGGGCCGAGCAGCGAGACGAACTCGCCCCGGTCGACGGAGAGGTCGAGCCCGTCGACGGCGACGGCGCTGCCATAGGACTTGCCGAGGCCTTCAAGAACGAGATGCGACATGGATTCCGGACGATTTTTCTGCTTGAGCGCGGGCGTCATGGTCGGGCTTGACCCGACCATCTCACGCCATTCGGGCAGGAGCCCCTGCGTCATGAGATTCCCGGGTCGTCGTTGAGCGATGCCCGAGAGTGACGCCTTACGGCCGACTCCTATCGCTCGACCTCGCGGTTCCAGCGCCGGGTCCACTCCTCGCGCTTGGCGTTGGCGACGTCCCAGTCGACCGCCTTGAGCTTCTTCACGTCCTCGCCATAGGGCAGGCCCTTCTGCTCGTCGGGCGTCAGCGTCACTGTCGTGTTGGCGGGGCCGAAACCGGCGCCGGTCGCCATGACCTTCTGAATCGCGGGCGAAAGCATGAACTGGATGAAGGCGTTCGCCTCGGCCGCATTCTTCGAGCCCTCGATCGGGCAGGCCGCGACGCCGAGCGCATAGCCGCCTTCCTTCGGATAGACGAACTCGACCGGGAAACCAGTGTCGGCGAAGGCCTTGACGCGGCCCGAACCCCAGACCCCGAGCACGGCCTGGCCGTTCTGGAAGAGCTCGGTCATCTTCGCCGGCGAGGGCTCATATGCGACGATGTTCGGGTTGATGTCCTTCTTGAACGCCTCGAAGCCCGGCTCGATGTTGTTCTCGCCGCCACCGCCGAGCTGGGCGAAGGCGATCAGCGCGTGCAGGCCGTAGGTGTTGTTGATCGGCGGGGAGACGATCTTCTTGCCGTAGGTCTTGGACTTGAGATCGTTCCAGGAGGTCGGGGCCGGCCACTTGTTCTCGTCGAAGACCTTCTTGTTGTAGAACAGCCCGGTGCCGACGAGGCCCAGCCCCACGCCCTTGTTCGACTTGAACTTCATCACCGGCGCGACGTCCCTGTAGACGGGGCCGTCGGTCAGTGTGCCGCAGAAGCCGAGCGCCACGGCCTGATAGGCCGGGCCGTCATCGACGATGGCGACGTCTATCTGCTGGTTGCCCTTCTGCGCCTGCAGCTTCGCGAGCGTATCGGTCGAGTTGCCGGCGACGTACTCGATCTTGACGTTGGCCTGCTTCTCGAAGGCCGGGATGACCTCCTTGCGCATGGTCTGCTCGTAGGAACCGCCGTAACCGGCCACGAACATCGTCTTCTGCTGCGCCATGGCGGCGGTACTCGCGCCCAGCGTCGTGGTGGTCAGCAGCACTCCTACCCAAGCGAACTTCATCGACCCCTCCTCATTTGCGAGTGATCCATGAAGGTTCTGCGGCAGTCTGCAACGGGTCAAATCGAATGATTCGTGCGATCCATACCGAAATGTTATGTTCTGGTTTCGGAGGTCGGAAGCATGCTGAATCCTCGTCAGATCGAAGCCTTTCGAACCGTGATCGTCACCGGTGGGGTCACTTCTGCCGCGAAGGCGCTGAATATCAGCCAGCCGGCCGTGACGCGATTGATCCATGATCTGCAGTACGTGCTGAGGCTGACGCTGTTCGAACGGCGCGGAACGCGGCTCGTGCCCACCAATGAGGCGCTTTCGTTATACCGCGAGGTCGAGCGGCAGTTCGTCGGTCTCGAGCAGATCCAGAATGCGGCCCGCAACCTCCGCGACGGTCTGGCGGGCAGTCTGCGCATCGCCGCCCTGCCGACCTTCAATGTCGGATTCCTGCCCCGCCTGGTCGCCGCCTATCTCAAGGACAAGCCGGGGCTCGACATCGCGATCTATGGCAGCATCTCGTCACAGGTCGTCGATTGGGTCGCCACCGGCTTCTGCGATATCGGCTTCGCCCAGTACCCGCTCGACTTCCCCCATATCGATGTCGAACAATTGCCGTCCGTGCCGGCAGTCGCCGTGCTGCCGGAGGGCCACCGCCTCGCCGAGAAGCTATTTCTCGAGCCGCCGGACTTTGTCGGCGAATCCTTCGTTTCGCTAGCCGGATCCACCCAGTGGCGCTACCGGACCGACGCGCTGTTCTCCGCGGCGCGGGTAACGAGGAACACGCGGGTGGAGACGCCGCTCTCGATGATCGCCTGTTCGCTTGTCGCGGCGGGGGCAGGGATCGGCATCGTCGATCCTTACACCGCCGCTGAATATAGCGGCCGAGGCATCGTGTCCCGGCCCTTTCGGCCTGAGGTTCTCTACGACATCGGCGTGGTCTGGCCGGCTGGCCGCTTTCGCTCGCCGCTGGCGCTGGGCTTCGTCGAGAAGGTTAAGGCCGCGATCCAGACGCTCGCCGAAAGCGAGGATGCCGTCGCCGAGCCAGTGGCCGGCCCGGACGCCTAGTCATGGAAGCAGGCAGCGGGTGGGGCGGCGCCGTCTTCGCCGACTGAAAGTCCCTTGATCTGTATCACGGTAGCCAATGGCGCAGGCAATACGACAGCTCCCGCTGGCTTCGTTGCAGAGCCTGTTGTTGCCCCTCGATCTCGCAGCGATCTACGTCCGCTGTCTGGCAGTCGCTGAACGTCGGGAAGTGGCGCTCGGCAGGCGATATCGTCCAATGATGCGCGCCGGAGCGGTTTGATGTTGTCCGCGGCACCGGCTCGAGCAAAGCAGTCCACTCATTGCCGACTACAGCCATCTAATCCGCGCGCTCGACCTGCGCCGAGATAGAACCGCGTCGGTTAAAGATCGAAGCCCCACCCTTCGCTGCGCCTAGGATAACGATGCCGGGCTGGGGAACCTGGCCGTCGCGGTGGTAGACGACGAAGTGGTCGGGGGCCCAAAGCCCGATCGTTCCATTCTTGAAGCCCCGCTGCCGCACCGCAGCGGGCAGGGCGGACGGCAGGCTACCGGCTTTCTCCTGCCGAAGGTGGTCGGTTATGGGGATGGTCAGCGGCAGCATGCCAAGCAGCGCCTTGCTCGCGGCGTTGTCGGAGAGTTCGGCCGTTACCGAACGCCATTCTGAAGAGATCCTGAAGCGTTCCTGAGCCATGGTAGTTCCGATCGTTCCGATGAGTACGGCAGCTTCAATCCGAATGGTCTTGAGCGGCATGTCCTAATCTCCCGCGTGCTCGCTCGCGAGTGGTGAAGACTCCGCTGGAATCAGCGCGGGCTGGCTCGCGGCGAGATACTTTTCGACGGCGCCTGCAGCCAAATCGTCGCGGCGACCGCCCGCCTACATCGTCGTGATGATGTGTCCAAGCATCTCGCGTTCGCCCGGAACCGCGAGCGGGTCCATGACGCGACGCGCCTCGATCTCGGTCCATGCCTCATCGAACGAAGCGGATAGGACCGCAAATTCTTCGGGCGTCGTCACGATCGAGCTGAAAGTCGCTGCGTGCTGCAATCCTCGCCGCCGGGGGATGGCGCTTGTTAGTACCGAGACGCAAAGAGCAGGCAACTTTAGAACTCGTCAAGAGTTGGCGCGCAGAATGCCGGATCGGCCTGCGATCTCTGGATCAGCGTCCGTCGTATGGGAAAGGCGTTGGCGCGACCTTCAGAGAGAGCGAAGACCCTGTGTTATCCGGCAAGCCATCAGGAGAGAACCCGCCACCGCCAGTCTTCGGCCTATGGCTCGCTGCGATGGCGGTCGTCGTGCTGATGGGCGCGTATCTCATTCTCTGGCCACTTCTTTCGGGGCCGATCTAACCCGAAGGAGAGGCCGGCGGCTCACCTGCCTCGCACTCCCAAATGCGGAACCGAGAAGGCTGGCAACACCTCTATGCGCAGTGATTGTGGGAACCGGACGGCCATTCCATGGGTTTCGGAGCATCGCGTGGCGGCAGTCATCGCCTCGCGCGTCTATCTGGGAGGCCAGCTCATGTCCCAGCTCAGCGAGAGCGAAGCCAGCATCGTTGATCGCCTGCTCCAGATCATCGCCGACGAGGGGCTTGTCGATCGTGCCCGCCTTGAGCCCGGCGCTCGGCTCGACGACATCGGGATTTCGCACGACGACCTGACGCTGATCGGCAACGCCGTCGAGCGGCAATTCGATCGCGACATGCTGGGAGACGATGCGCTCGATCAATGCGAGACGGTGCGCGAACTCCTCGAACTCATCGGCAGACGGATCGCCGGGGATGAGTCCGAGGTGACGACCTTTCCGACGCAGGAGCCTCAGTGAGCGGCCGCCCCATACTCGTCCTGTCTCTGCTCGCGCTGGCAGCCGGTGGGACCGCGATGGTTTTTTTCATCGTCGATCCGCGACCATCCTTCGACGCGGTCATGCGCGATTGTCTCGCGACCGAGGCGCAGGCCCCGGCCCAGGACCGGGCGGCGACGTGCATCTGCGTGGTCCAGGAACACCGCTCCTATGTGACGTCGTCCTACCTGGCCGTGCTGCCCTAGGAGAAGGCGGCCATTGCCCGGCGTGGCATCGTCAACGAGTGCCGGGCTGGAGCAAGGGTGTGACGGACAGCCGATAGCTGTCGCTTATGCCGCCTCCGCTGCTCCCAAACGAAGTTAGACCCGGCCCCGTTTTCAGAGAGTCGGGCCAAGGTGAAGAGGACACTGTTCATGGAAGGCAGCTCCCTTGAGTTGGCAAACGCCCGATAAGGCCAACTTCAACGCGCCGCAGCCAATTCCGGTTGCGGCAGAAAAAAAGGCCCGAAATCCGCTTGGCGACGGCCAACAGCTGATGAGGCGCAATTTCGGCTGGCTTGATCACGCTTCCGGCTGCGAGCACGGCTTCGAACTGCTGGAGTTTTGCTGACGTCTCAAACTGTCCCGGCATCGACGATGAAGTTCTGGCCGGCGCACATGCGCGAAACGTCCGATGCGAGGAACAGGACCATCGCGGCGATGTCTCGGGGCAGGATTTCGCCCTTAATCGCTTGCGCCTGCTGGGCCGCGGCCCAACGCTCGGGCGTCATGCGATCCGTGCGCTGGCGTCGCGTCATGACCCAGCCGGGCGTGACGCAGTTGACGCGGATGCCGTCGGGGCCGAGCTCGCGCGCCAGCGAGCGGGTGAAGCCGAGCACGGCGGCCTTGGCCGTGGTGTAGGCGATCATGCCCGGTGCACCTTTCATCCACGAGGTCGAGCCCAGATTGATCAGCGAGCCGCCGCCGAGCTTGCGCATGTCGGGCGCCAGCGCCTGAGCGACGATCAGCATCGGGCGCAAGTTTATCGCAAAGCGATCGTCCCAGTGGTCCGTAGTGACGTCGTCGAAGGCGTGCCGCGCGTCATGGCCGGCATTGTTGACGCCGATCGAGAACGGGCCGCAAGCCGCGCGCGCCGCCGTGATGGCGTTTTGCGTCGCCGCGACGTCGCGCAGATCGGCCTCATGGAAGGAGACGGTCCGGCCAGCCCGCGTCAGCTCTTCGGTCAGCGCCTGCCCTTGCACGCGATCGATGTCGAGGAAGGCGACCTTCGCCTGCTGCCGCGCGAGCGCTTCGACGATCGCCTGGCCGATGCCGCTGGCGCCGCCGGTGACGAGCGCAGCCCGCCCCGCAAGGTCGGGATAGATCGCATCCGGCCTCATCCGCCGAACTCGGACGCCGGCAGGCCCGGCACATCGACCGGCAAGATGAACAGGCCGCCGGAAAACGGCGCCTCCGCCAGGATGCGGGACGACAGTCGGACCCTAGCGGAGGTGATGAACAGCGTCTTCAGATCCTCGCCGCCGAAGGCGATGCTGGTCGGGCGCGGCACCGGGAGGCGGACCTCGCGTACGAGCCGGCCGTCGGGCGCGTAGCGATGCAGGCACCAGCCGTCCCAGACCGCGCACCAGAGGAAGCCCTCGCTGTCGACGGCGAGCCCATCCGGGCGACCGAGTTTGCGATCGATCTCGGCAAAGACCCTTCGGCGACGGAGCGTTCCCGTTTCGAGGTCGAAATCATAGGCATGGATGCGGCCGGGCGCGGAATCTGCGAAGTAGAAGGTCTTGCCGTCCGGGCTCCAGTCGAGGCCGTTGGCGACGGTCAGGCCGGTTTCGCGGCGCTCCCAGGACAGATCGGGTGCGATCGCATAAAGCGAGCCGCTGGTGCGGCTGGCGTCGAGCCGCATCGTTCCGCCCCAGAGCCGGCCCTTGCGGTCGCATTTGCCGTCATTGAAGCGGTTGTCGGGAATCTCGGCTTCGGGGTCGACCAGCGGAGCAAGGGCGCCATTGGTGAAGTCGAACGCCTCGAGCCCGTCCTGGGTAAGTGCGACCAGTCCGCCGCCCCGCCGCCGAGCGACGGCGCTGACCAGGCGCGGCAGCGTCATCTCCTCATTGGCCCGTGTGGCCGGATCGAAGCGGTTGATCGAGGGCGCGAGAATATCGACCCAGTAAAGCCGCTTCTCTTGCGCGGACCAGACCGGCCCCTCCGCCAGATGGGCGCCCCAGGGCAGCACGCATTCGACGCCCGGATCGACCGCGCGGGCCGACTGGGTGTTGGGCGTGATGTTCATGTTGAGGGGCGTGGCGCCGACATTTCCGGAGATTTGCCGGGCGGCCGCCATCAGGTCGCGGCCGGTGACGTGGAGACGGTCACTGGTCAGGCGCGAACTCGGCCCGAACACGCCGATCGCAGCGACGGCCCGGCCGGTATGGTCGAAGATCGGCGCGGCGACGGAGGACACGCCGGCGACATGCTCCTCCAGCGAAATGGCGTAGCCGCGCGCCCGGCTCAGGGCGAGATCGGCCAGCAGCGTCTCTTCCTGCGTGAAGCTCGCCTCGGTAAAGCGTTCAAGCCTGATGCGGTCGAAGATGGTGCGCTGCTCATGAGGCTGAACGAAGGCGAGAAGGGCCTTGCCGCCGGCCGTGCAATGCAGCGGTGCGCGTCGCCCGATCTCGATCCGGAAGCCATAGGCGCCGCCACGGCTGCGTTGGTCGATATACAAGACTTCGTCATTATCGATGGCGCAGAGCGCGGCTGTCTCGCGCGTCTCCTCGGCCAGACGATCGAGCACGGGAGCTGCCGCGCCGCGAAGGTCGAAGGATTCCCAGACGCGATGCGCGAGCTCGAATAGCCGGTGGCCGAGGCGGTAGGTGTTGTCGCTCTCCTCCTGCCGGATCAGCCGGAACAGCACGAGCGTGTTCAGCATGCGCGCCAGCGTGCCCTTGGGCAGGCCGGTCGCGGTCTGGAGATCGCGGAAGCGCGGCGGGCTTGTCGCCTCGCCGATCACGTCGAGCAGATAGAGCCCCTTGGCGAGGGCTGCCGCGCCGGTCGGGACATCGCGCTCGTCGGGCGTCAGGACGTGCGTGTCGCCCGCGCCTGCGCCGCCTCGTCGATCATGCGGTCGAAGGTCCATTGCGGCTCATATCCCAGTTCAGTCCGAATCCTGGCGTTCGACGTCGTGTAGAAGACGCCGGCGCCCGGCAGGTCGATGGTCTTCAGCGGCAGCCCCGTCAACTGCGTCATGCGCGGCAGCGCCTCGGCGAAATCGACCGGCTCGCTGGCGCCGAGATTATAGGTCTGCCCGGCAGCGGCCGCGTGATCGAGGGCAAGCAGGATGCCATCGACCATGTCGCGCGTGTCGGTGATGTGCATCCGGAAGGGGCGGCCGGCCTCGTTGCGCGAGAGCACCAGGGCCTCGCCGCCATCATCGGCCTGCTTCAGCCGGGCGACGACTGCCGTGTTGCCGAAAGCCTCCTGCTGCCGGATTTTCGGATGCAGGAAGAAGCGTGGTCCGGAAAAATAGCTCGTCGGATCGAGCAGTTCGGCAGCATCCTGCGTGTGCGAGAAGCGCAGGATCGTCATGGGCGTGCCGCTGGTGCGCTCGAAGAAGCGGACGAGTTCCTCGCCAAGCAGCTTCGTCAGCCCATAGGGCGAGCGCGGCTTCAGTGGATGCCGCTCGTCGATCGGCTGATAGTCGGGGACGTTTTCGGGATAGACCTCGCCGGAGCTGGCGAAGACGAGGCGGCGCGGCTTCACCTTCGCCGCCTCCTCCAGCAGGATGCGCGTGCCCTCGACATTGGCGGCGTGGAGCCGGTCGCCATCGGCCGGCAGCCAGGACATGAAGGCGCCGAGATGGAGGATGGCTTGCGCTCCGACGACCGCCTCGACCGCCTTCGCCCGGTCGTCGAAGCCGCCGATCACCTCGCGATAGGCGGAATGCGCGATCCCTGCGGGCCGAAGGTCGAAGCCGGTGACGCCGCGCCCGGCATCGAGCAATCGGCGCACGACGCTGGAGCCGACGCGGCCGGCGCTGCCCGTCACCAGAACGCTCACCGGATCGCGCCCTGCGTCGCCGCATCGAAGACATGCAGCCGGGCCGGATCGAAGGAGAGCGTCAGGCGCTCGCCGAGCGGCCTGCCGTCGGGGTTGAGCAGGCGCGCGATCAGTGAATGGCCGCGCGCATCGTCCTCGGCGACTGCGCCTTGCGCCGAGCGGACGCGGTTCTCCGCCGGCAGGTCGACATAGACGTACTGCTCGCTGCCGAGACTTTCGACCAGGCGCGGCTGAACCTCGAAGCTGACCGGGCCCGGCCCGGCCGAGATATGCTCGGGCCGCAGGCCGATGACGGCCTCCTTGCCAATCAGCGCGCCAGCGCTCGGCGCGGGCAGGCGGACATCCCGGCCGAACAGCTGGACCTTCACGCCATCGCCCGCCGCTGTGACCGGCGATTGCAGAAAATTCATGCCCGGCGAGCCGATGAAGCCGGCGACAAAGAGATTGGCCGGCTCGCGGAACATGGTGTCGGGATGGGCGATCTGCTGGATCTCGCCATCCTTCATGATGACGATGCGGTCGGCCATCGTCATCGCCTCGGTCTGGTCGTGGGTGACGTAGATCGTCGTTACGCCGAGGCGCTTGTGGAGGGCGCTGATCTCGGCGCGGGTATGGACCCTGAGCTTGGCGTCGAGATTGGAGAGCGGCTCGTCCATCAGGAAGGCGAGCGGCTCGCGCACGATCGCGCGGCCGAGCGCGACGCGCTGACGCTGCCCGCCCGACAAAGCGCGCGGGCGCCGGTCGAGCAGATGGTCGATGCCGAGGATCTTTGCCGCTTCCGCGACGCGGCGCTCGATCTCGGTCTTGTCGGTGCCGCGCATCTTCAGCCCGAAGCCCATGTTCCTGGCGACGGAGAGATGCGGATAGAGCGCGTAGTTCTGGAAGACCATGGCGATGTCGCGGTCACCCGGCGCGAGGTCTGTGACGTCGCGCTTGCCGATCATGACCTTTCCGGACGAAGCCTCCTCCAGCCCGGCCAGGATCTTCAGCATCGTCGACTTGCCGCAGCCCGAGGGGCCGACGAGAACGACGAACTCGCCGTCGGAAATGTCGAGTGAGAAATCCTTGAGCACGGCGAGGGCGCCATAGGATTTGGTGACGTGCTCGATCCTGATACCGGCCATGCTGCGAGTTTTCCGTGCTTACTTCTCGGCGCCGGCCGTCAGGCCGCCGACCAGATAGCGTTCGAGGAAGAGGTAGATCAGCAGGATCGGAAGCGCGACGAGTATGGAGGCGGCCGAAATGTCGCCCCAGTTGCTGATGTATTCGCCCTTCATCGTGGTGATGCCGAGATTGGCGGTCCAGTTGCCCTGGGCGTTGGTCAGGAAGGTGCGGGCATAGGCATAGTCCGACCAGGACAGGACGAAGCCGTAAAGCGCGGTCGCCGCCAGCCCCGGCGCGGACACGGGGAGGATGACCCGGACCATGGCCCCGAGCGGCGAGCAGCCATCGACCATGGCCGCCTGTTCGAGCTCGCGCGGAATTGTGTCGAAATAGCCTTTCAGCATCCAGGTCGTGAACGGGATGATCAGCGTGGCGTGCGCCAGGATAATCGACCACAGGCTGCCGATCAGCTCGAGCTGCCGGAAGATGCCGAAGAGCGGGATGACCAGCAGCGTGGCCGGCAGCATCTTTGCCGTCAGGATGAACAGGCCGAGCGACTGGCCGCCGCGGACATGGAAGCGCGACAGGCTGTAGCCCGCCAGCACCGAGACGGTCATCGACAGCGTCACCGCGCCGATCGCCGCCAGCGCCGAGTTGCCGAGCCATTGCAGGATCGGCCGCTCGGCCATGATCTTGGCAAAGACGCTCCAGCGCGGCTCGTCGGGCCAGAATTTCGGAGGCAGTTGGCGTAACTGGTCGGGCTCCGACAGCGCGGTGACCACGAGCCAGTAGATCGGAAAGACGAGCAGCGCGCAGGTCAGTGCGACCGTGGCGTAGAGGATGATGCTGTCGCGGCGGTTTCGCCTCATGGCTTCGCCCTCACATCCTGTCCGGCGCGCGCGCGATCATCAGCCGGCTTGCGACGACACAGACGATCAGGGTGATGACGCCGATGGCCGAGGCGTAGCCCATGCGGAAGAAGCCGAAAGCCTGCTCGTAGGTCATGATCGACAGGCTCTGCGTCGCCTTCAGGGGGCCGCCCCCGGTCAGCACATAGATGATCGAGAAGTCGCGGAAGACCCAGAGCATCACCAGCACCAGCGTGACGCCGAGCACCGGCATCAGCGAGGGGATGGTGATGTGGATGAGGCGCTGCCAGGCGCTGGCGCCGTCGACGCGGGCGGCGTTGTAATAGTCCTCCGGGATCGACTGCAGCCCGGCCAGCATCATGATCGAGACGAAGGGATAGCCTTTCCAGACCATGACGACGCAGACCACGGCGAAGGCCGCCGGCGGCGAGGAGAACCAGTTGATCGTCGCGTCGACGAGCCCCGCCTTGATGAAAAGCCAGTTCATCAGCCCGAAAGAGGAATCGAACAGCCAGGCAAAGATCACGACCGCGATGACCTCGGGCACCGCCCAGGGAAGGGCGACCAGAAGCCGCGCCAGCGCCTGGCCCTTGAACCGGTTGTTGACGAGCAGCGCGGTCGACAAGCCCAGCACGAAGCAGCAGGTGCTGACGATGACGACGAGTTTGAAGGTGACCCAGCAGGCGTTCCAGAAGTCCTCGGAGGCGAACAGGCGCTCGTAATTGGCCGTGGTGAACGGCCGGCGCGGTTGGTCGAGCCTGGCGATGTTGACGTTCTGGAACGAAAGATCGACCGAGACGAACAGCGGATAGACGATGATCAGCCCGATCAGGAGCACCGCCGGCGCGAGCAGCAGGTAGCCGAGCCAGTGCCGCCGGCTGGGGCGCGCGAGATCGAGGAAGGCGGAGCGGGACATGGGATCTCCGGCGGGTGTCAGAAAGACGCTGTCCTCGCCGTCATGCTCGCCCTTGTGGCGAGCATCCACGTCTCGAACACGACCCGTGACAAAGGAAGACGTGGATGGCCGGGACAAGCCCGACCATGACGGAAAGGCATCGCTACAAGCTCACTGCTTCTGCAGCGCTTCGGCCTTCTGCTGCATCGTCGCGGCGACCACCTTCGGATCGAGATCCTGGATGATCATGCGCTGCGATTCCTCCATCACCATCTTGGAGAACTCGTTGAAGACCAGCTCGAGCCCTTTCGGGATACGGTCGACCTTGGCGTCGGCAGCCGCCTTGGTCGCCTTCACCAGCAGGTCGAAATGCGGCGTGTCCTTGCCGGCGGCCGAGGTATCGGCGCGCGGGCTCGGCGGCGGCGAGGCGCCGAGCGTCGCATAGGTGCTCTGGAACTTGTCGGAGGTCGCGATCTGGATGAAATCCCAGACCAGCTTCTTGTTGTCCTTGGGCGCATCGGTCGCGATGCCGAGCACGTTGGACGAGCCGCCGACCGGCGGATCGAACGGCACCATGGCGAGCTTGATCTGGTCCTTGGCCTTGCCCTTCTGGATGATCGGCCAGAGCCAGGGGCCGTCCATCTTCATCGCGATGCGGCCATCGGCGAACATCTGGCGGACTTCGCCGGCGGCGAGATCGCGCGGCGTCAGGCTGCCCCTGACGATGGTCTTCCAGCGCGACAGGCCCTCGATCATCTGCGGCGTGTTGATCGTCACCTTGCCGGCCTCGCTGGTCCAGCGCCCACCGGCATCGAGCGTGTAGTTCATCATCTCGCTCATATACTGGCCGCCGCCGCCCTTGGTCTCGTGGCCGGTGCCGAACTGATCGGTGATGCCGTCGCCGTTGAGATCCTTGGTCAGTTTCTTCGCGGCAGCCAGAAAATCGGCATAGGTTTTCGGAACCTCCAGCCCCTCCTTCTTCAGCAGATCCTCGTTATAGGCGAAGATGTAGCCGAAATAGAGCATCATCGTGCAGACGGTCTGCTTGTTCCAGGTGCAGGTGTCCTGGCCGGCCCAGCCCTTGAGATCGAGCTTGGCGTCCTTGATGTAGGCGTCGAGCGGCTCGAGCCAGCCATTATCGGCGAATTTCTGGAACTCGAACGAGGCGAGATGGACGATGTCGGGCGGCTTGCCGCCTGCGAACAGCGTCGTCATCGTATCGGCATAGGCGCCGCGCTCGACCTTTGTCCATTCGATCCTGACGCCCGGATGGGTGGCCTCGAACTCCTTGATGACCGAGCCCCACCAGTCGCCGACGCCGCGCTCGTCCTTCTGCCAGGAGACGAATTTCAGCACCTTGCTTTGTCCCTGGCCCTGCGCCTGCGCGGTAGTGGAGGCGAAGCCCGCGGCCAGTCCGAGTGCGAGCGCAGCAGTGGATAGAAGCAGTCCGGTCTTCGACATGACATATCCTCCCTCTCTGGTTTCTCAGCCCTTGTATTTTTGCAGCAGGTCGAGCGCCTGCTTTGACGGCTCGACGCCGAGCCCGACGCCGCTCGGCAAAGTGTAGAGCCCGTTGCCGCAATCCATATCGCCGACCAAGAGCCGGCGGTTCGGCTCGAAGATCGAGTGCTGGTATTCATGGCATTCGACGGCCGAGAGCGCCGAACTGGCGTGCAGGCTCGCCGCCAGGAACAGGCCGATGCCGATCGTCGCGTGCGGAATGACCTTGAGATGGTGAGCCTGGGCATACAGCCCGATGCGTATGAACTCGGTCACGCCGGTATGCCCCATCTCGGGCTGGACGATGGCGCAGGCCCGCCTGGCGACGCGCGGCACGAGATCGAAGACGGTGCGCCATTCCTCGCCCGCCGCGATCGGCGTCGCGACATGGGCTGCGACATGAGCGAGCCCGTCGACATCCTCGGGCTTTACCGGCGCTTCGGCAAACCAGAGGCCGTGCGGCTCCATCGTCTTGATGATGGAAGCCGCCTCCTCGCCGGTATGGCACCAGTGCATGTCGCAGGCGATGCGCGCGGTTGGGCCAAGGCGCTCGCGCAGCGTCGCCATTTCCGCGACCGGTCCGTCATCGGCGACGGGGGCGGCGAACTTGAAGCTGTCGAAGCCCCGTTCCTGCCATTCGGCGGCGAACTCGGCGCGCTCCGCCCGAGTCGGCATCGGCAGGCCCGAGATATAGGCCGGCAGGCGTTCGTGCCGCTGTCCGCCGAGAAGCTTTACCAAAGGCAGGTTCGCGAGCTTGCCGCAGATATCCCAGAGCGCGATGTCGATGGCTGCAAGCGCGTCGAGATAGAAGCCGCCGGTGTAACCGCGCACCCGCATCAGATCGTAGAGATCGTCATGGATCACGCAGACATCGCGCGGATCGCGACCGACGGCGAAGGGACCGAGCAGGTCGTCGATGATCGCCATCGCAGCGCCCGGCGCGACGATGCCATAGGTCTCGCCCCAGCCGACCGCGCCGCTCGCGGTCTCGATGCGGACGACGGCGGTGCGGTCGACGACAGGATAGACAGTGCGGTTCCCCCGGCGCACCAGATAACCGCGCGCGTTAACGGCCTCGCCCTCGCGCAAGGCGCCGAGATAGGGCGTGTCGCGCGGAATGGTGATCGAGAAGACCTCGACGCTGGCGATGCGCTCGCTCATCCGCGCAAGCCTGCGACGAGAGGTCGAGGCGTCTTCGCGCTCGGCATCAGGTCGGCGCAGGCGTCGAGCCAGGCGTCGATCTCGGCGATATCATGGGCGTCCATCGACGGCGTCGCGGCGCGGACCACCCGGTTGTCGAGGATGCCGCGCCGGCAGAGCACATGCTTGGTGAAGGCCATGCGGAAATTGGCCTGGATCACCAGCAACGGCAGCGTGCGCATGTAAAGCTCGCGGGCGCCCGCGACGTCCCCGGCCCGGAAAGCGCGATCCATCGCGACGTGGACATCGGCGAGCTCGACCGCGGGCATCGCCCCGCAGGCGCCGCGATTATACTCGTCGACGAAATAGCGTGCGCCGCCACCGCCGATGACTCCCTTGAGATTGACTGGCCTGCCGGCGAGAAGCGCCGAGATCGCCGGCCCTGAGGGCAGCGTCTCCTCCTTGACATAGGTGATGGCGGGGTTGTCGCGCACGATCTCCAGAATCGTCCGCGGTTTGAGGTCCGAACCGCGCGGCGCCGGCGCGTTTTGCAGCACGATCTGGCAGCCCGGCAGCGCATCGGCAATCGTCTGGTAGAATGCAGCGACGGCGTCGGCGGCCGCTCCGATGCTCCTGGGCGTCTGGATCATGAAGGCCGAAACCCCTTCCGCCAGGGCCTCGCCGGCGTATTCGATCGCCAGTTCGGCGCTTGGCGCGCTGGTGCCTGCGACGACCGGGATCCGGCCGCGGACCTGTCCGACCACCACCTTCAGCAGGGACGCGCGTTCGGGTCCGCTGAGCTCGTCGACCTCGCTGGCGAATCCTGGAAACACAACCCCGTCGACGTTCGCTGCAATAGCGAAGTCAGTGACCGCAGCCATCGCGGCTAGATCGATGGCGCCGCTCCGGGTGAACGGCGTCGGCAGGACGGGTAGAATTCCGGCAAGCAAAAGCGATCTCCCGTTTGATCCATATGTTGGATCGATTGTTATTCAATATGGATCATAAAGTCGTGGCAGGTTGCTCGTCAACCGAAACTGCGGCTGGGCGGGCAATCAGGGAAAGCGCCAGGCTCGGCGCTGCATGTGAATGTCTGGTTTCGCCAACACGCCACCTTCCAATGGCGCGACACTGACAATCGATGCGGGCATCGTCAGGTTCGAATCGATCGGATAGAGAAAAGGTCGCATCCAGGGGCCGGATGTTTTGGCGCCGCCACTGCGTCTCGCCGACCGATCGAACCGCTCGCAAAGGTGTCGTCGTGAGAATCCTGATCTTCGGCGGCGCCGGGTTCGTTGGCCTGAATATCGCGCAGCACTGCCTCGCGGCGGGCGACGACGTCGCCCTGTTCGACCGGGCACCCCCGCCCGCCGCGGCGCTGGCGGTCTTCGCCGGCTTGCCCGGCCAATTGCGCGCGATCGCCGCCGACGTGACCGATGCGGACGCCGTCGCCGTCGCCGTTGCGAAGGGCGTCGAGATCGTCGTTCTCGGCGCGGCGATCACCGCAGGCGCGCAGCGCGAGGCCAGCGATCCTGAAACGATCCTGGCCGTCAATCTGCTGGCGCAGGCGCCGATCCTCCGGGCGGCGGCCCGGGCCGGCGTTCGGCGCGTTATCAACCTGAGCTCGGCGGCGGCCTATGGCGCGGCGGGGTCGCGACATCCGGTTCTCGACGAGGAAACGCCGGGCGATCCGGCCGGGCTTTACGCCATCACCAAATGGGCGAGCGAGCGGGTCGGAACGAGGCTCGGCGAATTATGGGGCCTCGATCTCGTCAACCTGCGTCTCAGCGGCATCTTCGGCCCATGGGAGCGGGCGACGGGCGTGCGCGACACGCTCAGCCCGCATTGCCAGATTCTTGCCGCCGCCGTCGCGGGCGAGCCAGCGCTGCTGCAGCGGCCGGGCCTGCGCGACTGGACCTATGCGCCCGATGTCGGCGACGCGGCGCGAGCGGTCGCGGCTGCGCCGAAACTGGCGCATCGTCTCTACAACATCTCGACCGGCCGCCAGGTCGCCGCCCTCGACTGGGGCCAGGCGCTGGCCAGCGATTTTCCAGGTTTCGTCTGCCGTCTGGCCCGGCCCGGCGAGGTGGCGACGATCGACCTCCATTCGACGACGGACCGCGCGCCGCTGGCCGCCGCTCGTATGACGAACGATCTGGGCTGGCGGGCTCCGACCGAGGCCGTGCAATCGGCGGCCCTGCTCGCCGCCTGGTGGCGGGCGCATGGCCGCGACATGGAGACGATATGATGCGGCTATCCGGCAAGATCGCGCTGATTACCGGCGGGGGCTCCGGCATCGGCGCGGCGACAGCGCTGCTTTTCGCCCGCGAGGGAGCGGCCGTGGCGGTCGTCGACCGCGACGGCGAAGCGGCGGCGGCGACCGCGAACCGGATCGTCGAGGTCGGCGGCCGGGCGAGCAGCCATGCCGGCGATGTCGGCCTGGCCGGACTCGCTGATGACGTCGCCGGTGCAGCTTTGGCGCGGTTCGGGCGGATCGACATCCTGGTGACCGCGGCCGGCTTCTCCTGCGGCGGCACGGTGACGACAACCACGCCGGAGGACTGGGACGCAGTCTTCCGCGCCAACGTCGTCGGCACCTTCCTGTTCGCCCGGGCGGTCATCCCCGCGATGCAGCGGCAGGGCTTTGGGTCGATCGTGACCTTCGCCTCCCAGCTTGCGCTGGCCGGCGGGCGCGGCAACAGCGCCTATATCGCGGCCAAGGGCGCGATCCTGAGCCTGACGCGGACGATGGCGCTCGATTATGCGGCCGATGGCATTCGCGTGAATGCGGTCGCGCCGGGCGCGATCGACACGCCGATGCTCAGGCGCAGCTTCGCCCGCCATGCCGATCCCGAACCGGTGCGCGAGGCCTCGCGCAACCGCCACGCCATGAAGCGCTTCGGAGTCGCCGAGGAGGTCGCCAACGCGGTACTCTATCTGGCAAGCGAAGAGGCCTCCTTCGTCACCGGCACGACACTGCCCGTCGATGGCGGCTGGCTTGCGGGATGAGCGAAACCCGGCATGATCGCGCCTTGGAACGATCGCTGCATGAGGCGCCACCCATGAAGCATGACGGCCTCTCCGTCCTCGAAAGCCGGATCGCGAGCGATCTCTCTCGCATCGCGCATCCGCGCGCGCCGTGGCTCGAGCCCGTCACCGGGCCGGATGGCAGGCCGGCCTATGACGTCATCGTAGTCGGCGGCGGCCAGTCGGGCCTTGTCACGGCCTTCGGCCTGCTGCGCTCGCAGGTGACCAACATCCTCGTGCTCGACAAGGCGCCCGCCGGTCAGGAAGGCCCGTGGCGTTCCTATGCGCGGATGCACACGCTGCGCAGCCCGAAGGACTTCACCGGGCCTGATCTCGACATTCCCAGCCTGACCTACCAGTCCTGGCACGAGGCCAGGTTCGGCGTCGAAAGCTGGCAGGAGCTCGGCCTGATCGCCACGGAACACTGGGCCGATTACCTCGCCTGGTTTCGCCATGTCGTCAGCGTGCCGGTGCGGAACGATGCCGAGGTCGTCGACATCGCGCCGGCCGAAGACGGCCTGCTCGCCATCGTCCTCGACGGCGGCGAGACGCTGCACGCCCGCAAGATCGTGCTCGCCACCGGCCAGGAGGGCATGGGCGACTGGGCGCTGCCGCCACCGTTGGCGGCGCTGCCGGAGCCGAAGCGCGCCCATGTCGCGCAGCCGATCGATTTCGGCGGGCTCGCCGGCAAACGCGTCGCGGTCATCGGGGCAGGCGCATCGGCTTTCGACAACGCCGCTGCCGCGCTGGAGGCGGGTGCGGCGCAGGTGCATCTGCTCTGCCGTCGTGATGAGCCGCAGGTGATCCAGCCCTATCGCTGGCTGACATTTCGCGGCTTCCTGCGCCATTTCGGCGATCTCGACGATGCCTGGCGCTGGCGCTTCATGAGCGCGATCCTGCAGATGCGCGAGGGTTTTCCCCAGGCGACCTATGACCGCTGCGCCGGCCATGCCGGCTTCGTCCTGCATCGCGGCGCGCCGGTCATCAGCGCGATCAACACACCCGACGGCGTCGAACTGGCGACGCCGGCCGGCGTGCTGGTCGTCGACTTCGTGATCAGCGCTGCCGGCATCGACATCGACCCAGCGGCGCGGCGCGAACTCGCCCGCGCGGCCGGCAACATCGCCTCCTGGGCCGATCGCTACCGGCCGCCGGCAAGCGAGCGCGACGAACGCCTCGGCCGCTTCCCCTATCTCGCCGACGACTACGCCTTGACCGAGAAGGCGCCCGGCCTGACGCCATGGCTTGCTAACATCCACCTCTTCACCATCGCATCGACCATGAGCTTCGGCGCCTCGGGCTCCTCGATCAACGCGATGACGACGGCGGTGCCCCGGCTGGTATCCGGCGTCACGCGCGGGCTCTTCCGCGCCGATGTCGAGAAGCACTGGGTCTCGTTCCAGGCCTATGATGTGCCCCAGGCGGTGCTGCGTCGCTAGGCGGCGAGCCTGGCCCATGGCACCTCGCTTGCATAACGTTCCGTTCGGAACCAACCTGTCGCATTGGCTGCGTCCAGAAGAGGGGAACGACCATGAAGATCGCGCAAACCACCTGGATCGCTGCGGCGGTCCTGGCCTCGACCGCGCTTCCCGCATTCGCCCAGACCCGAGCCGAGACCTTGCGCCATGTCACCGGTGCGGCGATCAACACGCTCGACCCCAACATTCCGGGCTCGACCCGCGAGGCCTTCGGCCTGTCGCTGCTGACCTATGACCGGCTGCTCTCTTTCGGCAAGAAGCAGCTCGACGGCAAATGGGTCTTCGATCTCGACAATTTCAAGCCGGAGCTCGCCGAGAGCTACAAGGTGAGCCCGGACGGGCTGAAGATCACCTTCGCCCTGCGCAAGGACGCGAAATTCCATGACGGGACGCCGGTGACGGCCGAGGACGTGAAATGGTCGCTCGACCGCTGCGTCACCGCCAATGTGCTCGGCAAGGGCCAGCTCCTGACCGGCTCGCTGACCAGTGCCGACCAGTTCAAGGTGGTCGACGCCCACACTGTCGAGGTGACGTTGCCCAAGCCCGACAAGCTGGCGCTGGCGAACCTCGCCGTGGTCTATCCGATCATCATCAATTCGAAACTCGCCAAGTCGAAGGCTGCGCCGGATGATCCCTGGGCGCTGAACTGGTTGAAGGAGAACGCCGCGGGCTCCGGCGCCTACATCATCGAGAGCTTCAAGCCGGGCGAGACCACGATCCTGCGCCGAAACCCGGACTGGAACCGCGGTTCGGCCGACAAGCCCGCCGGCTTCAAGCGCATCATCACCCAGACGATCCCCGAGGCAGCGACGCGCGCCAATCTGGTCGAGAAGGGCGACGCCGACATCGTCATCGACCTGCAGGCGACCGACGCCGCCGATCTGGAGAAGAAGGGCAAGCTCAAGGTCGTCTCGACGCCGCAATACAACGCCATCACCTTCGTCTCGTTCAACAACCAGATTCCTCCCTTCGACAAGGTCGAGGTCCGCAAGGCCATCGCCGCGGCGCTGCCTTATGAGGACATGTTCAAGGCGGCGCTGTTCGAGCGCGGGGCGCGTCTCTATGGCGCGACCTGGACTGAGGGCAAGGCGCCGACCGGCGCGACCTTCCCGATCCCGCAGCCGGTGAAGACCGATCTCGATGCGGCGAAGAAACACCTCGCCGCCGCCGGCATGCCGGACGGCTTCTCGACCACCTTCTCCTTCAATGTCGGCCAGGCCGGCACGGCCGAGCCGATGGCGGCGCTGCTGAAGGAATCGCTCGCCAAGGTCGGCATCAAGGTCGATATCCAGAAGCTGCCCGACGCGCAGATGTCGACATTGATCAACGAGAAGAAGGTGCCGTTCTTCACAGAAGGCATCGTCGCCTGGCTGCCCTCGATGGACTACTTCTACCGCAACTTCTACATCGGCCCGATCCGCTGGAACTATTCCTCGCTGAACGATCCGCAGATTACCGAATGGGCGCAGGCCGCCCGTTTCGAGCCGGACGCCGCGAAGTACGCGGCCTATGGCAAGGACCTCAACACCCGCCATTTCGAGCTGATGCCGCAGATTCCGCTCTGGCAACCCTCGCAGGACGCGGTGATGCAGCCCTCGGTTGAGGGCTATGTCTACCAGTTCCACCGCCAGATCGATTTTCGCGACCTGAGCCGGAAGTGAGGGCTTTTTTCCCGTGTAGAGTACCTGCGCCGTCGTCCCGGGCGCAGCAAAGCGAAGACCCGGGACCCATTCTGGAACGCTTCTCGAAAAGGTTCAGGAATGGGTCCCGGATCGGCGCGGCTTCGCCGCTTGTCCAGGATGACCCCGCGGTTTTGGTTCGGCGGGAGTGAAGCGACCCATGTCCCAGCTCACGACCACGGCAAGACGCGCCGGACGGCGCTTCCTGTCGTCGCTGCCGGCGCTGTTTGGCGTGCTGGTCTTCACCTTCCTGCTGATGCGCGTGCTGCCGGGCGATCCCGCCGTGTTCTTCGCGTCCGGCCCCACCGCCGGCAAGGAGGAGATCGAGCTCATCCGCAAGCAGATGGGTCTCGACCGGCCGGTGCCGGAGCAACTCGTCCGCTATCTTGGCGATGTCGGCACGGGCAATCTCGGCCGTTCCCTGACGACCGGGCAGCCGGTTCTCGCCGACCTGAGATCGCGGCTGCCGGCCTCGCTGGAACTGACCTTCTCGGCGCTTCTGATCGCGCTCCTGACGGCCGTCCCGCTCGGGGTTGTCGCGGCTCTCAACCAGGGCGCGGCCGTCGATCATCTCGTGCGTTTCATCTGCGCCCTCGGCGTCTGCGTGCCGACCTTCGTCTCGGGACTGCTGCTGATCTACGCCTTCTACTACCTGCTGGGATGGGCGCCCGATCCGACGGGGCGCGTCGACATCTTCACCTCGCAGCCGCCGCGCGTCACCGGCTTCCTGCTGATCGATTTTGCGCTCTCGGGCGACTGGGAGGGTTGGTGGGCGGCCGCCCGCCAGCTCGCGCTGCCGGCCTTGACCATGGCGCTTTTCGTGGTCGCGCCGCTGGCCCGGATCACGCGCGCCGCCATGCTGGCCTCGCTCGGCAGCGACTTCGTCCGCACCGCCAGGTCGCTCGGCCTGCCGCGACGCAAGATCATCGTCACCTATGCGCTGCGCAACGCCATCCTGCCGGTGCTGACCATCGCCGGCATCGTCTTCTCGACCATGCTGGGAGCGAACGTACTGGTCGAGAAGGTGTTCTCCTGGCCGGGCGTCGCCTCCTATGCGCTCGACGCGCTGCTCTCCTCGGACTACGCGCCGGTCCAGGGCTTCGTGCTGCTGATGGCCTCGATTTTCGTCATCGTGAACCTCACCGTGGACGTGCTCTACGGCATCGCCGACCCACGGGTGTCGGTCGAATGACCTCCGCCACCTTCCGCCACACCATCTGGATCCTGCGCGGCAACCCGGTCACCGCCATCGCCGCCGCCGGCGCTTTCATCCTGTGCATCCTCGCCATCATCGGCCCCTCGATCGTGCCCTACGACCCGATCGCGTCGGACGTCCCCAACGCGCTGCTGCCGCCGAGCGCAAAATACTGGGCCGGCACCGACCAGCTCGGCCGCGACGTCTTCAGTCGGCTCGTCGTGGCCGCCAGGCTCGACCTTGCAATCGCCGCGTCGGCCGTGACGCTCTCGTTTGCGCTGGGCGCGGTGATCGGCTCGCTTTGCGGCTATGTCGGTGGCCGGCTCGATCGCTATGTCGGGCGCTTCGTCGACGTGCTGATGGCGTTTCCGCTCTTCGTGCTCGCCATGGCGATGGTGGCTGCGCTCGGCAACCGGGTCGAGAACATCGTCATCGCGACCGCGATCATCAACCTGCCTTTTTACATCCGTTTCGCCCGGGCCGAGGTGAATGTCCGCCGCAACGCCGGCTGGGTCGAGGCGGCGCGCGCCTGCGGCGACAGCCATCTTTCCGTCGTGCTGCGCTTCCTGCTGCCCAATGTCCTGCCGGCGATGGCGGTGCAGGTCTCGCTCAATCTCGGCTGGGCGATCCTGAACGCGGCTGGCCTTTCCTTCATCGGGCTCGGCGTCTCCGCCCCAACGCCCGAATGGGGCATCATGGTCGCGGAAGGGGCGCGTTTCATCTCGACGGGGAAATGGTGGCTCGTCGCCTTTCCGGGGCTCGCGCTGATGCTGACGGTGCTCTGCTTCAACCTGCTCGGCGACGGCCTGCGCGACATCCTCGATCCGCGCATGCGCACATGAACGGATGTGCGAACCCCAGCGACTCGCAGCTTCTCGCGATCGAGGATTTGCACGTCAGCTTCTCGACGCGACGCGGCATCGTCGAGGCGGTGCGCGGCGTTTCGCTGCAGGTCGCGGCCGGCGAGACGCTCGGCGTGGTCGGCGAGAGCGGTTCGGGCAAGTCGGTGACGGCCTTCGCGGTAACGCGCCTGCTCGATGCGTCGGGCAAGATCGCGCAGGGGCGTATTCGCTTCAAGGGGCAGGACATCACCGGGGCGTCCTCGAAGCAACTGCGCTCCCTGCATGGCGCGGCGATCTCGATGATCTTCCAGAATCCGCGCGGCGCGCTGAATCCGATCCGCACCGTGGCGCTACAGATCGCCGATGCGATCGGCGCGCATCAGCGCATCGCGGCTTCCGAAGGCCGGGAGCGGGCGCTCGACCTGCTCAAGGCCGTGCTGATACGTGATCCCGAGAGACGACTCGACGCCTACCCGCACGAGCTCTCCGGCGGAATGTGCCAGCGCGTCATGATCGCGATGGCGATCGCGAGCCGGCCCGCTTTGCTGATCGCGGACGAACCGACGACGGGCCTCGACGTCACCACCCAGAAGACGGTGATGGACCTGCTCGCCAGGATCACCGCCGAGCGCGGTATGGCGATGATCCTGATCACCCATGATCTCGGGCTGGCGGCGCACTATTGCGATCGCGTCGCGGTGATGCAGCACGGCAAGGTCGTCGAGGAGGCGGAGCCGCAGAACCTGTTCCGCGCCCCCCGGCACGACTACACCAAACGCCTCGTCGCGGCCTCGCCGACCGCGACCTCGACGATCGCAGACCTCGCGCCGGAGGGCGCTACGCTGGCGCCGGGCGCGCCGGCCAGGTCGGAGCCGGCCCCCGGCACGCCCCTTCTGCTCGAGGTCCAGAACCTCGTGAAGCGCTATGATGGCGGTGTCGTCGCTGTGAACGACGTCTCCTTCGCGATCGGGCAGGGGGAGAGCCTCGGGCTCGTCGGCGAATCCGGTTCCGGCAAGAGCACGATCTCGCGCATGGTCTGCCGTCTGATCGACGCCAGCGCGGGCGAAATCCTGTTCGACGGCCAGGCGATCGGTTCGCAGGCCGCGCGCGACTTCCATCGCTCGCCGTTGCGCAAGGATATCCAGATCGTCTTCCAGGATCCGACGGACAGTCTCAATCCGCGCTTCAACGCCTTCGATTGCATCGCCCATCCGCTGCGCCGCCTGCTTGCGATGAAGGATGGGGCGGGTCTGAGCGCCCGGGTACGCGACTGCGCCGCGCGGGCCGGCCTGCCGGTCGATTTGCTGGAACGCTTTCCGCACCAGCTTTCGGGCGGCCAGAAGGCGCGCGTCGGCATCGCGCGCGCCATCGCCTGCCGTCCGCGCCTGCTCGTGCTCGACGAGCCGACCGCGGCGCTCGACGTCTCGGTCCAGGCGGTGATCCTGCAACTGCTCGACAGCCTTCGCCGGCAGGACGATCTCGCGCTGCTCTTCGTCAGCCACGATCTCAACGTCGTGCGGATGATGTGCGAACGCACTGTCGTGCTGCAGGCAGGCCGGATCGTCGAGCAGGGCGCCAGTGAACGACTGTTCCGCGCGCCGGTGGCCGCCTACACGCGCGAACTTCTCGAAGCGGTCCTCCATCTCGAAGGCCCTACGCCACGCATCTAGGAAGAGCTTGATGATGTTCGGGGGCCATGCGCCGCCGTCCTGGTCTAGCCGTTCGTTGATGACCGTTTATGGGGCGTTCAGGCAGTGTCGCTAATGCCTTCGACCGCTCGGAGGCGCGCGATTGCGAAGTCCGTGAAGGCCCTGATCACGGGCCTCATGTACCGAACCGATGGATAAACTAGGAACGCTTCGGTCGACCTGATCCTGTAGTCGGGCAGCACACGAACCAGACGCCCCGCGGCGAGATCGTCGGCGACGAGGGGATGCTGGACGGGCCCGACGCCGCGTCCGTCGCACAACGAGGCGACCAGCAGACGCGGAACTTCAACCTGACCTTCCCGATCTGCGACTGGCTCTTCGGCACCAGCGACCTCGACCGGGGTTTCCTCGGCACGCTGTTCAACGGAGCCACGCACAAGCACATGAAGAAGGACCTGCAGCCGGTCGATCCGGGCATCAAGATCGCTGGAATCGATGACGAGGCACAAGCAAAAGCGGCCGTCTCGTAAGCGAAGGCCGCCTTTGCGGGCAGATACGGAAATGCTGCCCGCAGAGGCGTTCTGCCCAATCGAGAGCCCTGGATGGTGGCGGATCAGGGTCGAGCCTCGGCCTACCAGGACGCGGCCGGCAAGCAGTTGCGGGGCGGGCCGGAAACTCGCCTTAACCCTGCGCGCGCTGTTGGTGCGCGGCGAGACGTAGACCTTGTCGGTGATGGTGATAGTGACCACAGCGTCGCAATGACAGCTTTCGGCGAACAGGGACTGTTCCGCAACGACACGTCTGGCGCACTCGCTGGATGACCAGCCCCGACCTGTGAGGTAGCCGAGCCCCTCGCATGGATCGCTGATCTGGCGTGCTGGCAAGCTCTTTTGGTCGCTCGTCTCCAGGCTCACCACGATCGGATCGTACCGCGTGGCAGTGGCAGGATGCTGTGTTCCGAAACGGCGGCGGGCTTCGAGTGGGCCACGTAGTGAAGAAATATCGCGACCATGCCGTAACCGTTCCATGCGCTCTGACGAACTATCGGGTGTTGAAGGCCATTCGGCCCATCGCACCCTTGGCGCTGCCGAGGAGTTCGTTTCAGTCGGAGGAATCGCATGTCGGCACTGTCACATTCTCTTTCGCGCCTCAGTGGAAGCGCTGCGCTCGTCGCAGCCGTTTCGATGGCTGCCCTTATCGGCGTCGGGGCCACGGCCGCGCAGGCTTACGACATCACGTCGAAAGCACCTATCAATGTCACGTCGGCGCGGATCGCGCTGCAGAGCCATGATCCCGTCGCCTATCACACGGTCGGCAAGCCGGTCCTGGGCGTGGAAAAGTTCTCGGCCGAACATGAAGGCGCGATCTACCGGTTTTCGTCGGAGGCGAACCTGAAGGCGTTCAAGGCGGCGCCGGCGAAATATGCGCCGCTCCACGGCGGCTTCTGCCAGCAGGGCACCGCGGGCGGACGGAAGCTCGACGGCGATCCGAGCATCTTCCGGGTCGCGGACGGCAGGCTCGCCGTCTTTTCGTACAAGGCCGCTCTGGACGGGTTCCTCAAGGATCCGGCCGGCAACGCCGCGAAGGCCAATGAGAACTGGACGAAGATTCAGGATAAGACGCCGCGCGAACTCTTCGGCCTCTGATCGGCGGCCGATCGCGCGGGATCGCGGTCTTCAGGACAGGGGCGGGAGCATGGATTTCCTGAGCTCAGGACTTTCAAGACGAGGATGCCTGGCGGGTTTTGCCGCCCCGCTGCTCCTCGCCGCTCCCGCCCGGGCTGAAGGCTTGCGGCCGGTCGGACCCGACATCATCGCGCCGTCGATCGCCTTCCCGATCCTTGGAGGTGGAGTGGCGACATTCGACGCCTTCGCGGACGCACCGGTCGTCGTCGCCTTCTGGGCGAGCTGGTGCGCGCCCTGCAGGGTGGAGCTGCCGGCGCTGGCGGAGCTGCGCAGGCGCTACGGCGTCGGCGTTCTCGCGGTCAATGCCGGCGAGGATGAAGTCCGCATCGTTCGGTTCCTGCAGCAGAACACTGGATTGCAGGACCTTCCGGTCCTGCTCGACACGGACCGCAAGGCCATGGCGGCCTGGCGCGTCACGGCGCTGCCCACCGCTTATGTCGTCGGGCCCGACCGCCGGATCCGGTACGCGGTCGTGGGTGACATAGACTGGAACGACGCCATGGTCCGGGATCGCATCCTGGCGCTACACCGCCCGTGAGGCCGCAGGCGCATGACCGATCGCAACGCCCCGCACGACGGGCTGGAGGGGATACGGATGGGCATTCGTCGAAATTTTGGACGGGCATCGGCCGCGCTTCTCGCCCTGGCGAGTCTTGACGTCGCGACCGCGCAAGCCAGCCAGCGCGTTCGCGTCACCGGTGAGATCATCGACACCTGGTGCTATCTTTCTGGCGTGATGGGCGGTCCCGATACGGTCATCGGCAGCGCGCACCATACCTGCGCCGTCTGGTGCGCCGCGGGCGGCATCCCCGTCGGGCTCCTGGGGAGCGACGGGAAGCTCTACATGGTTCTGAAGCTGGAAGGAGTCGGCGCCGCCGATGGCGGCGAGCGCGTTCTGTCGCTGCAAAGCCGCGTGGTCACCGCCGACGGCGATCTCCACGAGCGGGACGGGCTGAACTATCTCATCGTCGACAAGGTCGTCTCGGATGCGGGCGTCACGGTCCGAAATCACGACAGTTTCGGCGTCGTTCCGCCGAACGCCATTCCCGATGCCGCGATCGAGAGGTTGAAGAAGCCATGACCGTGCAACGCATCGCCAAGCGCTTCTCCCTGATGCCGCTGCTTGTCCTGGCGCAGGTCGTGTCGGCTCCGGCCCAGCAGCCGAAGAGCCAGGCCGAGAGCTGGGGCGTGCAGAACGAAGAGCCAGCCGTGCTGTCCGGCCGGATCGTCGACATCCTGTGCGAACTGACCAAGGACTGCCCCGCCGAATGCGGCGCGGGCAAGCGTCAGCTCGGCCTGCTCACACCCGGCGGCAGGCTCGTGCTGATCGCCAAGAACAGCCAGCCCCTGTTCAACGGCGCCGTGGCCGATCTCTTGCCCTATTGCCAGACGCTCGTCGATGTCGACGGCCTGATGACCGGCAACGAGCAGCATCGCATGTTCCAGTTGCAGCTCATCCGCAAGCAAGGGGCGCGAGACTGGAGCAAGGCGGAGCTTTGGACGCAAGTCTGGCGGAAGCAGAACCCGGCGTTCGCCGACAAGGCCGAGGAGTGGTTCCATCATGATCCACGCGTCGCCAGACAGATCGACGCGACCGGCTATCTCGGGCTTGGCCCCGCCGCCGATCGCGACTTCGCCAGGACACGCTAGGTAAGGCCGTCGCAGGATCATGAGAGACGCAGCACGACACACAGGTCTTCCCAGACCCGCTCGTCGGACCAGGCCTTTCTGGGACCGGCTCCTTGTCGCCGGGGCGCTCATGGCGCTGCTTTTGCCGCCGACGCCGTCGCAGACCCATGACGGGCACTCGCACGCGAAGGGAAAAGCGCCGGCGGAGACAGAGCGACACCCGACGCGCGGCCGCTCCTCGACGCCCGCCGCGACCGCTCTTCGTCCCGACACGTTCTTGGGCGGAGCGATCGGCGGCGACTTCGACCTGATCGATCAGAACGGCGATCGGCGGCGGCGCGCGGATTTCGCCGGCCGCCATGTCCTGCTGTTCTTCGGCTATGTCCGGTGCCAGTCGATCTGCTCCGCCGCGATCCCGCTGATGTCGCAGGTCGTCGATCGTCTCGGCGAAAGGGGGCGGTCGATCGACCTCGTGATCGTAACGGTCGATCCCGAGCGCGATACGCCAGAAGGCCTCAAGGCCGGCCTCAAGAACTATGACCCCCGCTTCATCGGGCTCACCGGGCCGCGCGAAACTTTGGAGCCGGTTTGGAAAGCCTTCCAGATCAGCGCCAAGGAGGTGGCCCGCGACTGGCTGGACCAGCCTGTGCTCGCCCATGGCAGCTTCATCCATCTCCTTGGTCCGCGAGGAGAGGTGAAGACCCTGTTGCCGCCCATCCTGAGCGCGGAACGGATGGCGACGATCGTCGAGAGCCACCTGACGCGATAACCCCCCGCGGCATCGATGCGACCTCAGCGAAAGCTGGCGCCGTTCGGGCAGCGAAGCTCATGCGGCGCAATCGGCGCGCGACAGCGGCATCGACAGGCGGCCGGCGAGCGCCGCCGGCGTCACATGCCGCCGGTTCGGCGATCATAGGGATGGGAGTCGGCCGCTGGCGTCACCGGTTGCTGCCCGGCCTGGGCGCGCGGCACGGGTTGGGCCGGTCTGGACGGCACGGTTCGCAAGCGCTCGGACGACTCACGGCCTGGAGGCGTGTTGGCCGCTCGCCCGGGAGGGCCGCCCTGGGCAGACGCTTGTCCCAGATGCTCGACAAGCAACACTGTCAGCCCAACACAAATTCGCAGCATTACGCGCGCCTTTCGACAGGAGAACAGATTCATATGCCGATCACGAAACTGCTTCGCTGGATGAACTCGGGAATTGGCGCTCCGCATTCCCAAGCAACGCAATCTCTATCACCGCAGCCGGAGCAACATCCAACGGCACGGAGTCTCCGACGTCCGTGATCACTCAATGGTCATCGAACATCCTTGGCCGTCAGATTCGGCCAATTTCCATCCGCCTTGGCGATGTAGGCCTTCGGATTCTTCGCCCAATCCTTCCGGACGCCGAGGTCGTAATTGAGATAGAGCTTGCCGTCCACGATCGACCAGGCCTCTGGCTCGATCTTGACCAGATAGCCGCGCGAAGTCCCGAAGGCGCAGAAACCGCCATAGGCCGGCAGATAGCGGCCGGGATCGGCATCGAAGAGCGCCTTGTTCTCGGCGCTGGCGAAGCGCCAGACGGCGCCGCCATGCTCGCTGGCGAAGACCGGCTTGCCCTGGCGCGGCGCGCCTTCGCGGAAATAGGCGACGGGATCATAGCCGCGGATGGCGATCTTGTCGGCCGAGCCGAGCGTGTTGACCGGGCGAGGCGCATTGGCGCGCGCCTGCGGCGCGGCGAAGGCGCTCGCCGCGGAGGCGGCGAGTGCGAGGAAGCGGCGTCTGTCGAACATCGTCATGTCTCCTGTCAGGCGCGGGCTCAGGCCGAGCGGGTTTCCAGCGCCTCGAAGACGAGGGCTGCGAGATAGCCGTAGATCGCATGGCCGATGAGACTCATCAGCGAGAGCCGCGGCACATCGAGGAGGAGGAATTGCTGGCCCGCCAGCGGCGCGAAGAAGCCGAGCGCGATGAAGTAGGTGGCGACGCCCCAGATCCAGCCATCGGCCGGCATGCCGAAGCTCTTCACCCAGCGCGTCAGAAGCCAGTAGCCGAGCGGATAGAATAGGAAGCCGGTCAGGAAATGCAGGAGCTTTGCCACCGGCGTCGAGAGAGTCAGGCCGAGCTGATGCGAGAACAGCGACTTGACCAGTTCCGGCGGCTCCAGCGGGAACTCGGCGAACAAGGCGGTCGGCACGGCGGCGAACAGCTCCCAGAAGCCCAGCCCGGCGAAGCCGCCGAGCGCGAGATTGATCAGTGTCCGCCGCGTGGGCAGAGCCAGGCTGCGGGACATGGTGGCGGTAGTCATGATGGGTCCTTCCTGGTTGTGAGGGTCAGTGAAAAAGTGCGAGGGGCATTGTCGCGGCGGCGAGGGCGGCCGTGCGCGCCGCAGGACGGCGGCTGAGCGTGGCGAGCTTGAGCGCCGCGAAGCTGTTGTTGCCGCCGCCGCGCCGGGCGAGGCGATCGCCGAGAACCTGCGCGGCCCGCTCGTTCAGGCCGCTCCGGATCAGGCTTTCGACATAGGCTTGCTCGAACACATCGCGTTGGGCGTGGCTGCCGCCGATCGCGATCAGGCCGGAGCGCGCCGCGCCGAGCAGACGCGCAGCCTCGGTATAGTCTCGCTCGGCGAAAGCGATCAGCCCATAGGCCGCGAGCGCCCCATGCCGCGCAGCCTCACGCTGCTCCTGGCTTGCATGCGCATGTGCGCCATTGACCAGCGAGCGGGCGATGGCCTCGGCCGCGTTCGCGCGGTCGCCGCCGAGCAAAGCGAGCACATAGTGCAGGTCGGCGAAGACGAGCCGGCCGTCGTCGATCCGCGCCTCGGCCTTCGCTGCGAGCTCTTCCCAGCGCGTGCCGACATCGACACCGGCATAGTCGAGACGCGCCAGCAGCGACGCGCCGTTGGCGATGTCGCGGAAGTCGTCAGTCTGCTCGCCGCGGATATCGGCGTCGTAGAGGCGCAGGACCTCGTCGGTCTCGCCGCGCTCGAGGCGAAACAGCGCCAGATGCCAGACGATGTGGAAGCGCAGATTGTTGGCATGCGCCCATTGCCGCCCGTCGCCGAGCCAAGCGACGCCCTCTTCGGTGCGGCCGGTCATCTCCATCACATGAGCGACGGCATGTCGGCCCCAAGCGTCGCGCGGAGCGAGCGCAACGGCGTGGCGGCCGGCGCTCTCGGCCTCAGCATAGAGGCCGCGCTCCTCCAGCGCGAAAGCGTGGCAGCCATGGACATAGCCTGCGAGCGGGTGCTCGTCGGCGAAATGCGGCGCGGCGCGGCGCAGGCCCGCCAGCATGGCCGCCTGGTCCCCGAGCATGAAGCGCAGGCCGTGGGAGAGTTTGAGCGCAAGCACGTCCTGCGGATGAGTCTCGAGCACCTGTTCGAGTTGCTGCGCGGCCTGACGCGGCCGCTCGGCGAGCCAGAGCGCCAGCGCGTCGATATAGTGGCGCTCGCGCAAGGTGGCGGGCCGCAGACCGTCCGAGGCCCGCGCCCTGGCGAGGCAGTCATGAGCAGCGCCCAAGAGTTCGCGGCGCGCCAGCGACATCAGCATCAGGCCCTTGGCCGCATGCGCCAGCGCGAACTCGGGATCAGCGGCGAGAACCCTCGCCAGATGCTCCGGCGCGGCGGCGGCGTGGGCGAGCACGGCTTCCAGCAGCGCGTCCCAGGCGTGCGTCGCCGCCGCTTCGGCGGTGGTCAGGCGATGGCCAGAAAGGTCGTGCTGCATGGCTCGCTCCGTCGCGACGCCGGATCAGGCGTCGTAAGGAGTTCGCAGCGAAACGATCACGCAGACATCAACTCACTTCACGCGCTCGTGTTGAGCCGGCTTCCGAGCCGTGGGCGAAGAGGCTCCGCTCACGCAGCACGGCGTCACCGCGTCGCGCCGACCATGGCGCGCCCTTGAACCAACCAACCAGGACCGCGACGGCAAGGATCAGGGCTAAGCCGGTCAGGTTCAGCGCGGCGACGAGCAACTCACCGCGTCCCAGCATGTCGGCGGCCGTGCCGGCCAGGCGCGAAAGCACGACGCCGGCCAGGAAAGCCGCGAGCGACTGCCGGCCGATCAGGATGAAGAGATGCCCGACGCCGCGGTCGAGCTTTTGGCGGAACGGGTCGATCAGCGAGAGCACGAGATAGGCGAGCGCCAGGAAATGGACGATGCGCAGCAGATGCAGGTCGCTCTTCTCGGCTGCCGGCAGGATCAGGTCGCGTAGGGATTGCGCCGCCGGCCAAGCCGCCAGGATCGCCCAGAATGAGAGCGGCACGGCGGCGACGACGACCGCCCCGGCCGCCGCCATGAGCCGCCGGTCGCCAAGACGAGGCGCCGGCAGCCAGCCGCGACCGATGAAGAAGCCGATGAAGAAGATCATCTGCCAGGCGAAAGGGTTGAGGAACCAGCCGGCGCCGCTCCAGGGATTGCCCGGCAGGTTCAGCCCGCGCGTCCAGACGAGCGCGTAGAGCAGGCAGGCGAGCGCGAAGGGCAGCCCCGCATGCAGCCGCCGCAGCGCCATCATCACCGGGATCAGCGCCAGGATGACGAGATACATCGGCAGGATGTCGAGATAGTCGGGCTGCCAGGTCAGCGTGACAAGACCGAGCAGTGCGCCAATCGTGTCGTCGCGCAGGGGCTGGAACTGCTTCGCGACCTCGTTGAGGCCGAAGCTGCGGTCCAGCAGCGCGGCGATCGCGATCAGCGTCAGCACGAGCCCGAGTTGAGCCCAATAGACCTGCCAGATGCGATGGGCGATGCGGGCCGTGCCGAGCAGGAGACCGCGCTCGACGAAGACGCGTCCGAAGGCGAGCGCGCTGGCGAAACCCGAGCAGAAGACGAACAGCTCCGCGCCCGACGAAAATCCGAAACGCGCCGGAATGAAGGCGTTCCAGCTATTCTCCGGCAGATGCGCCACGAAGATGATCAGCATGGTGAGGCCGCGGAAGAAATCCAGCCGCTCATCGCGCGGCGGCTTCACCCTCTGACTGCTGGTCTCGGGCATCAGAAGGCCCCGGCATAGGCGGCGGCGTCGATGCGGCAGGCAATCAGCGTGAATCCTTGGCGCCCGAAGGCGGCGTCCGCTTCGCGGCGCAGCGCCTCGCGCTCCTCGACCGTGACGCCGTGCCCGCCCATCGCCTGCGCAACGCTGGCGAAATCGGTCGCTCCGAAATCGACGCCGGCGCGCGCCAGCCCCATCTGCCGCTGCTTCAGGGCGATCAGGCCGAGGCTCTCGTCGACGAGCACGATGACGACGACGGGCAGCGCGAGATCGCGCAGTGTCGCGAGTTCGCCGAGCGTCATTTCGAGGCCGGCATCGCCGGTGAAGCAGAGCACGGTCGAGCCCGAGCCCAGCGCAGCCCCGATCGCCAAAGGCAAGGCGCAGCCCATCGTGCATAGGCCAGTCGACTGCAGCAGGCGGCGTGGCCCGTCGCAGCGCCACATCTGGCTGAGCAGGATGCGGTGCGCCCCAGAATCGGCCGTCGCGACCGTGCCCGCCGGCGCGGCGGCGCGCAGCGTCTCGAAGACCGCGTGCGGCCCCCAGGCCGGCGGCGCGGCGAAGGCCTCGCGCAGGCGCGCCCGGATCGCCTGCGGCTCGCCATCACGCCACGCCGGCATCGCCGTCGCCGGCGTCAGCGCCGCCAGGATCGCCGGCACGTCGCCCTCCAGGCGCATCGTCGCGTCGTGCATGCCGTGGGCCATGTCCTCCGCGACGATGTCGATGACCAGCTTGTCCGCCGGCCAGGGACGACGCCAGCCCTGACGCATCTCGATCGGGTCGTAGCCGGCGAGAACGATGAGATCGGCCGCTTCGATCAGCGGCTTGACGATGGCGTCGGCCTTCGGCGACAGCCCGACGCCGCCGATGACGCGGGCATCCTCCTCCGGCAGCAGACCCTTGGCCTTGTAGGTCGTCAGCAGGGCTGCGCCGGTCCGCGCCAGGAAACGGTCGAGCGCTGCCGCGCCGCCCTGGTTGACGAGGTCGAGGCCGGCCAGCACCAGCGGCCGGCTCGCGCCAGCGAGGAGCGCCCGGGCGTCGCCGAAATCGGCCGGCAGGGCGCGCGGCGGCAGCGGGAGCGAGGGCGCGGGCCGGGCCGTCACGCGCGCCTCGGCCACCCCGATCGGCAGGTCGATATGGACCGGGCCGGGCCGGCCGCGCAGCGCCAGCGCAACCGCTTTGGCCGCCACGAGGTCTTCCGTGCCCGGCGCGGCCCGAAAACTTGCCTTGACCAGCGGGCGCAGCACGGCCTGATGGTCGAAGACCTGGTGGGTGTAGCTTTCGGCCAGCGCCTGGTCGACACAGCCGGTGATGAAGATCAGCGGCACCCGGTCCTGCTGCGCATTGGCGACGACGTTGACCGCGTTGGCGACGCCCGGGCCGAGCGTTGCGACGAGCACGGGCAATGCGCCGGTGGCATGCCAGAGTCCCTCGGCGATGAAGCCCGCGGCGTTCTCGTGCTTGGCGAGGCGGAAGGCGATGCCCGCGCGTTCGAGCGCGTCGACCAACGCCAGCACCTCGCCGCCGGGAATGCCGAAGGCATGGGTCGCGCCGGCCGCGGCCAGGCGCGCGGCCAGGAGATCGGCGCCGGTTACGCTGTCGGCGAGCGGGTGCGGCGCCTGGCCAGTGGCGTCGGGGTCATGGCGCATATTGAATCCTCGGGCTGGCGGCGCTGTCGGCAAGGAGATCGCGCGCGAGACCGCTTCGGTTACCCCCTCACGGAAAAGTGAGCGTGGCGCCGGCCGCATCCGAGCTGCGGCTCGCGACCATGGTCAGCCGCCAGGCCCGCTCCAGCCAGGCGGCGTCCGCGACGTGGCCGCCGTCGTGCAGGCAGAGCTCGAGCCTCCGCATGCCGCCGCAAGCGGCCGCCGGCGCGCAGACCGGCGCGTCGGGCAAGCCGATCTGCCTGTCTGCCACCCCGGCGACGGCGCAGCGTCCGCCGTTGAGGACCGCGAAGCTCCTGAAGACGTCGCCTTGCCGCGCTCCGGGCCGCACCGTTCGGCCGGCGAGCGGCACGGTGGTATCGGCTGTCCCATGGACATGGATCAGCGCGGGTCGCGGGCCTGTGCAGCGCTCCGGCAGCGGCTCCCAGAAGGCGCCGGCGATCGGGGCGAAGGCGGCGAAGCGCTCCGGCATCCGGCAGGCGAGCGACCAGACCATCGAGCCGCCCTGCGAGAAGCCGCTCGCCATGATCCGCCCTCGATCGACCGGAAACCGCCTGGCGACATCGTCGAGCACCTGCGCGACATAGGCGAACTCGTCGCGGGCCCGGGCCGGCGAGCCCGGGAACGACCAACTGCGACCGAGCCCGTCCGGCGCGATCAGCGCGACCCCCATGCGCCGCGCCAGCGCGAGCAGCGCCGGATCGGCGATCGTCTGCGCGGCCGAGGCCTGATAGCCGTGGAAATACATGATCGCCGCGACACGTCTGCCGGGAGCGAGTCCCGGCGGCAGGACGATCCGGTAAGCGCCGCCCTCGACCGCGCAGCCGCCCTCATCCGGGCAGGGTGGCTGCGGGCTCGATCGTGCGCCGGGCGTTTGTGCCGACACATCGGTCGGGCAGCCGAGAAGCAGGGCGCAGGCGGCGAGCCATGCCGCGGGTTTCCGTCGCGATATCATCCCGGCAGCCGCCTTCTCGTCCGGCGGCGTCGCCCGCCCGCGAGCAGGAGCATAGCCCGGACGTCGTCCCGGTTCATGGGACGTCACGGGCTTGTGACGCGGTCGATGTCGTGGCACGGACCATGCCGCGTCAGCTCAAGCGCTGTGAACAGGCGTCCGGATTCCATGTCACTCGACGAACTCGAACAACGCCTGCGCCCGCTCTTCCTTGGTGCGCTCGCCGGCGATGCGGGCGCCTATCGGCTCTTCCTCGACCAGATCAGCCTGCGGCTGCGCGGCCATCTGCGCCAGGCCCTGTCCCGCGCCGGCCGCAGCGAGGCGAGCGAGGCCGAGGACGTGCTGCAGGAGACGTTGCTCGCGATCCATCTCGCGCGCCACACTTATGAGCCGACGAGCCCGGTGACGGCTTGGGCGCACGCCATCGCGCGCTACAAGCTCGTCGACCATCTGCGCCGGACCGGTCGACACGCGGCCGCCCGGCAACTCGATGATGACGCGCTTGCGCTCGCCGCTCCGGCCGAGCACGGCGCCGTCGACTCCCGACTCGATCTGGAGCGCGCGATGCGGGTCCTGCCGGAGCGGACACAAGTCCTGATCGACCGCGTCAAGATCGACGGGCAGACTGTCGCCGAAGCCGCCGTCGCGGTCGGGATGACCGAGAATGCCGCCAAGGTGGCGATCCATCGCGGCCTGCTGGCCATGGCGAAGGTGCTGAGCGGGCGCGCGCGCAAGCCGCCTTGATGCCGATCGCGCGGCGCGATGTAACGTTTTCGCGACCTGCGACGAACTCAACCTGTCGAGATCGAGAGAAGCGCCACCATGAGGACTGACCAGCTAATCGCCCTGATGACTGCCGATCACGGCAAGATCGAGCCCGGCGCCCTGCGCCGGGCGACATGGGCCGCCGCCGCGGTGACGCTCGTCGTCTGCGGCCTCTTCGTGCTGGTGACGGTCGGTGGGCGGGCCGATCTCGCGAGCGCTTGGTCGACGCTGCCGGTCCTCGCCAAGGCGCTGCTCGGCGCTGGCGTCGCCGCGTTCGCGCTCGTCGTCTTCCAGCGCAGCCTGCGGCCGGGGGTGAAGCCGGGCTGGCCGGCTTGGCTGGTGGCGGCGCCGATCGTCGCGGTGGCTTGCCTCGCGCTGCTCGCCTTGAGCCAGGCGCCGGTCGAGCGCTGGGGCGGGATGGTCTTCGGCCGGCATTGGCTCGTCTGCCTCGTGGCCGTCCCGCTCTATTCGCTCGTGCCGCTCGCGGCGCTGGTGGCTGTCGCCCGCCGGGGCGCGCCGGTCGATCAGGTCTTCACTGGCGCGTTCGCCGGGCTGGCCGCCGCCGGCCTCGCCACGACAGCCTACAGTCTGCATTGCCCGGACGACGCGATGCCCTTCCTGGCGACCTGGTATCCGCTCGCCATGGCGATCGTGACTGGGCTCGGGGCGCTGGTCTTCCCGCGGCTCGTGCGCTGGTGAAGCCTGGCGCGCCTCCTATCGGGACGGATCGCCTCCGATTTCGGCGAGCAACAGACGCGCCAGCCTCTCCCTCAGACGCGGCGCCGCCCAGTCCAGGAACGCCCTGAACTTGACCGGAAGTTGCCCCTGTCCGGCATGGTCGAGCTGGACCGGTATCGGCTCCGGCTTAAATTCCAGCAGCAGCGGCACGAGCGCGCCCGAGCGGAGCTCATCGACGATCTGACAGGACAGCACCCGAGCGATGCCGAGCCCGGTGATGTGGCGAGGCGGTCAAACGCGCCTGAATCGCCCCCCGGCCAGCAGGGCGACGCTAAGCTGCTGGCTGCGGCGCAAGCCGCATCGTCTTGGCGCCGGTCAAAGACGATGGCAGGCCGCGCAATCAGGCCGCAGGCGGCGATATGGGCCGTGCCGAGATTTATGGCTTCCCGATTGTCAAGCAGCGCTTTTGTCGCCCCGTTTGGCGGTGTCTTTCAAGCGCAGCTCGACTTGTTCCGCCAGAAACCCGGCGTCTCGGGCCACGCCCGAAAAGCGGCCCGAGCCCCAACTGTGGAGCCAGGGCAGGCCGAGGAAATAGACGCCTTCGACGCCGGTGACGCCGCGGCGATGCACGGGATAGCCCGCGCCGTTGAAGACGGGCGCGTCGAGCCAGCGGAAATCGGGCTGGAAGCCGATGCACCAGATGATCGAGGCGATGCCCGCCGCCGCGAGATCGAGCGTCGCCGGCTCCTCGGCAGGCTCCCAGACCGGCGCATAGACGGAGGGTGGCGGCGCGCTCAGACCCTTCTCGGCGATCCATGTGTCGATGGTGGCGTTGATGCCGTTATACACGCGGTCGGCCTCGTCGAGCGACGCCTTCAGCGTAGGTCGGAAGCGCAGCCTCGTCCCGTCGAAACCGTCGAGCAGCCCATAGAGCTTCATGCCCTCAGTGGCGAACTGGCGCAGGTCGATGTCGCGCCCGCCGTCGCGGCCGGTGACGTAGTGGTTGGTGTTGTCGCGCACGCCCTCCCGCAGCGGGTGCTTGTCGACCGGCATGTCGTAATAGCCCATGTCGGCGAGCCAGGTGACGACGTCGCGGCCGCGATAAAACCGGGCGCAGCGCGGCGCGTCGCCGACGGCCAGATGCACCTTCCGGCCCGCCAGATGCAGGTCCTCGGCGATCTGCGAGCCCGACTGGCCCGAGCCGACGACGAGGACAGCGCCCTCGGGGAGCGCAACGGGATTGCGGTACTGCTCGGAATGCAGTTGCAGGATGGCGTTAGGCAAGCGCTCGGCCATGCGCGGAATGATCGGCAGGTGATAGCCGCCCGACGCGACGATGATCTGGTCGGCGCTGTAGTCGCCTTCCGAGGTCGCGATCGCGAAGCTGGCGTCCGACCGCGTGACGCGATCGACGGATACGCCTTCGCGCAATGGCGGATCGACCTTGGCCCTATAGGCGTCGAGATAGGCGACGATCTCGTGCTTCAGCATGAATCCGTCGGGATCGCTGCCGGCATAGGGGTGCCCCGGCAACTGGCACTGCCAGTTCGGCGTGACGAGGCAGAACGAATCCCAGCGCTGCGTCGACCAGCTATGCGCCGCCTTGCGCTTCTCGAAGACGAGATGCTCGATGCCGCGCTGCTTCAGGCACCAGCTCATCGACAAGCCGGCCTGGCCGCCGCCGATGACGGCGACCGGGACATGGCGAGGGCTTGGAGCAGTCATGGCGATCATCCGGGCGTCATTCGTCAAAGGCTTCGACGCGGACATGCGCGTCGGGCAGGGCGTGGTAGCGCGCCCCGGTGGCCTCGATGCGGGAGAGCTGACCGAGCGCCAGCGAACAGGCATGGCCGTAGCGGGCGCGGACGCGCTCGCTGGCGATGGTCAAAGCGGCGCGGCTGCGGCCGAGGAAGTCGCTGAGTTCGTAGTTCTCGCCGGGCTCGAAATAGTCCTTGATGACCAGCGAGGGCGAATAGCAGCTCTCGGGCTGCCCATCGGGCCAGCGGATGTGGAAGCGCATCTCAGGCATAAGCGGCCTCGCGCAGTTCGCGGTAGACTGGCAGATGCGCGGCGGCGACAGCCTCCCAGCGATGGGGGGCGAGCGCCCGCTCGCGACGGCGTTCGAGCCCGTGGCGCAACTCCGGCATCAGGATTGCGGCCATGGCGTTGGCGATCGAGCCGGGCTCGTGGGGATCGCACCAGACCACGTCGCCGTCGCTGAAATGCTCGGTGAACGGCGCGATATGGGAGATCACGACCGGCGTGCCGCAGGCCAGCGCCTCCAGCGCGACGAGGCCAAAACCCTCCTTCACCGAGGCGAAGACCAGCGCATCGGCAAGCCGGCAGAGCGCCGGCATGTCTTCTTGCGCCTGCGGACCGGCGAGCATGACCGCGCGGGCGGCATCGGGATCTGCCGCAAGCTCGGCCCGGAACGCGGCCTGATAGCCGCCATGGTCGAGCAGCGAGGCGCCGCCGACGACGAGGAACTGCGCGTCGGGGCGGATCGCGCGCAACTGCCGGAAGGCCTGCAGCATCCGCAGCGTGTTCTTGCGCGCCTCGACGCCGCCGACCGCGAGCAGAATGGGGCCGGGCCCGAGCCCGAGGCGCCGCCGCAACGCGATCTCGCGGCCGTCGCGGCGCGGGGTGAAGACGCGCCGGTCGACGCCGTTGCCGACGACTGCCGCGTCGAGCCCGAAATCCGCCCGCAGCGCCGCCTGCCAGAGCCGGCTGACGGCAAAATGCCGGTCCGCCGCCACGATCGAACGGGTCTGCAAGGCCTCGATGCGTGGATCGGCGAAGGCGTCGATGTGATGGACGGTGCGCGCGAAGCCGGAGATCGCGTGACGCGCTTTCAGCGTCGCGAGCGCATTGCCGGAGATGCCGTCATGGGCGTGATAAATGTCGAAGCGCCGCTGCGCCGCCTGCTCGAAATGCGCGACATAGTCGCCGATCCGGGTCTGGACGAGGTCTGCGAGTCCCGCACCTGAGGCCGAGGCCGGCACAAGCACGGTTTCGCACGCCGGCTCACGGAAGAAGCGCTCACCCTGCAGCGCCGGGGCATGCACGACCGCGTCATGGCCCAGCGCCGTCAGCGCCTCGCCCAAGGCCAGCGCGTGCACGACGCCGCCGCGCGGATTGGTCGAGTGGGCCAGGATGGCGATGCGCAAAGGCCGGCTCATGCGGCGGCCTCCCCAGGCGCGCATTGCAGCAGCGGGCGGGCCACGACGTTCCAGATCGTCTCGCGCGCGACGCTGTCGGTGATGGCGATCTCGGAGCCCGCCGTGATCGCGCCGATATCAGCCGCTGCGATGCCGCGCGCGGCGAAGCGGCCGGTCACAGCGGCGACATCGTCGGTCGCGACCGCGAGCAAATAGCCGTAGCTCGGAAAGGTCAGCAGCCACCGGTCGAGCGCGACGCCGCCAGGCGCGGGGATGGCGCGGATGTCGATCTCGATGCCGACGCCTGAACACTCGGCCAGCATGGCGGCCGTGCCGACGATTCCGCCCTGGCTGATATCCTTGGCGGCGCGGCACAAGCCCGCCTCGGCGATTTTAGGCAGGAGTTCGAGGTCGCCGCGCAGTCGCATGGCCGGAGCTTCGGTCGCGGCCTCCCAGTTCGGGAAGGGCTCGCGATAGCGCCCGCGCAGGTCGATGGCGGCGACCAGCCTGTCGCCGGGCTTCGCATCGAAAGAGGTCAGCAATGACTTGGCCCGGCCCAGCACCGCGACCGAAAGCTGGCCGCGGTCGGTGCGCAGATTGCTGTGGCCGCCGACGATCGGAACCCCGAACCGCTCCGAGGCAGAGCGCAGCCCTTTCAGCACCGGATCGGCGTTCCGCGCGCCGTCGGCCCAAAGCGCATCGATGATCGCCGTGGGCCGGCCGCCCATCGCCGCGATATCGGAGAGGTTGACCATCACGCCGCACCAGCCGGCGAACCACGGGTCGCCCGCGACGAACTCGTTCATGAAGCCTTCGATGGCGAACAGGAGGTAGCCGTCGCCATCGGGGATGGCGGCGCAGTCGTCGCCGACCGGCACGGGGGACGAACCCGACAGCCCGAGCCGGTCTGCGACGAAGCCGATATCCTCCTTTGCGACAAGGCTGCGGCTGGCCCGGAGCGTGGCGGCCAGCGCCGCGAGATCGAGGACTGCCGTCATCACGCGGCCTTGCGCGCGGGCAGCGCCTGAAAACCGATCTCGGGCGTGCGGCAGGGCGGGTAATGCGCTAGATCGGCCTGCATGCGCAGATGCGGATGGCCGTGCAGATCGACCGCCGCCTGCACGTCCCAATGCAGCTTCTGGAACAGCAGCGCGTTCCGGCTCTGGACATGCGCCAGGAACGTCGTCGCGCCCCGCGCATGGGCGGAGGAGACGGCGAGCCGGATCAGCGTCGCGCCGAGAGCACCGACGCGGCGATGGCCGGCCTCGACCGCCAGCCGCGAGCCCCACCACACGCCAGGCTCCGCCTCATGGATCCGCACCGTGCCGACGACGCCGTCGGCCGCCACGCCCCAGAGCGAGATCGCCACCAGCGGGATGGCGTGGTCGTCGATCGCGTCGCGGTCGTCGCCGGCAAAGATGCCCTGCTCCTCGCAGAACACCTTCCGGCGCAGGGCGGCCGCGCCTGCGCGCTCCCAGGCTTCGGTCGCGAATTTGATGCGGTATTCGCTCGGCAGGAACGGCGCGAAGGGCTCGAAAATCATGCGCAGCCTCCTGTCAGGCCGCGCTCATAGGTCGAGAGCGCCGAGCAGGCCCCGCATCGGGCGCAGCCGGCCTTGACGTCGACGGCCTTCAGGCCGCTCTCGACCAGCATCCGCGAGAGCGGTCCGAGGATGGAGTGCATGAAGGCGGCCGGCGGCGTCGCATGGCTTTCCAGCGGCGTGCCCGAGATCGGCACGAACGGCACGACGAAGGGATAGACGCCGATGGCCACGAGCCGCTCGGCGATGGCGAGGATCGCTTCGCGTGTGTCGCCCAGACCCGCCAGAACATAGGTCGAGACCTGCCCGCGCCCGAATACCGGCACCGCCGCCTCAAAAGCGGAGAAATAGCGCTCCAGCGGCACCTCGGCCTTGCCCGGCATCAGCCGCCGGCGCAGCTCCGGCGTGACGAGTTCGAGATGCATGCCGAGCGCATCGACGCCGGCCTCGCGCATCCGGCCGAACCAGGCATCGTCATAGGGCGGCTCGCATTGCGCCTGGATCGGCAAGTTGACGGCTGCTTTGATCGCGAATGCGCTGTCAGTCAGGATCGCCGCGCCGCGATCCTTCGTCGACGGCGTGCCCGTCGTCATGACCATGTGCCTGACGCCGTCGAGCTCGACGGCGGCCTTCGCCACTTCGGCGAGTTGCGCCGGCGTCTTGCGCTCGATGGTGCGGCCCGCCGCCAGCGATTGCCCGATGGCGCAGAACTGGCAGGTCTTTGTCCGGCTCTGATAGCGAATGCAGGTCTGCAGCACCGTCGTCGCCAGCACGTCGCGGCCATGCAGCACCGCGATCTTCGAATAGGGCACGCCGTCCGCCGTCTTCAGCCCATAGAATTTCGGCTGGAGCGGGAACGAGACCTCGCCCAGCACGAATCCCTCGCGGGTGATCCGGCTTTTGCCGAAGGCGTCGGGCTGCTCGACCAGATAGGGGCTCTCGAAAGCCGGCGCGGTATGCACCGGCACCATCACGGTCATGCCGTCGATGGTCATGGCCTTGTGGTCGGAGGGCCCAGCCCCGCCGCGCCGGCTCTCGGCGCCGGCCCTGGGATCAACCAGCCGCACCCCGAAGGACTGCAACTCGTTGATCAGCCGCTCCGTCGGCATCGGTACTGGAATCGTCTGCTCCATGGCGGAGGCTCCTGTCGAGAGACGGGGTCGGGTAGGCCGGGGCTGAACTCACGGCTTGCCCATGCATGGGCCGGGCCGGGCGGTCGTCGAGCAGCAGGCTCAGCAGTTCGGGCCGGGCGTAGTGGCCCACCGAGTCCATCATCCGCTTGCGCTTGACGATCAGCGACATGTCGAGATCGGCGATCAGGATGCCCTCGCCTTCGGTCAAGGGCGGGACGAGATGGCGGCCTTCGGGCGAGACGATTGCGGTCATGCAGCCGCCGCGCAGGCCCTTGCGCAGGCCCTCGTCGGGCGAGATGCGGGCGATCTGGTCTTCCGTCAGCCAGCCGGTGGTGTTGACGACGAAGCAGCCGCTTTCCAGCGCGTGATGGCGGATCGTGACCTCGATTTGCTCAGCGAAGATCGGGCCGACCAAAGAGCCCGGAAACTGCGCGACATGGATCTCCTCGTGCTGCGCCATCAGGGCGTAGCGGGCGAGCGGGTTGTAATGCTCCCAGCAGGCGAGCGCGCCGACGCGGCCGACCGCCGTATCGACGACCTTCAGACCCGCGCCGTCGCCCTGGCCCCAGATCATCCGCTCATGGAAGGTCGGGGTGATCTTGCGGCGCTTCAGCAGCAACTCTCCGGTCGCATCGAAGATCAGCTGGGCATTGTAGAGCGAGCCGTGGTCGCGCTCGTTGACGCCGAGCACCACGACCATGCCGTGGCGGCGCGCGGCCGCCGCGACGGCCTCGGTCACGGGGCCCGGCACGACGACGGCGTTCTCATAGAGCCTGACATGCTCCCCGCCGGTCATCACCGGCGGGTGCACGAAGGAGAAATACGGATACCAGGGCACGAAGGTCTCGGGGAAGACCGCGAGCTTCGCGCCCCTGGCGGCGGCGTCAGTGATGGCGGCGAGCACGCGCTCCAGCGTGCCCGACCAGGAATCGAGGTCGGGCGCGATCTGGATCGCCGCGACGCGGATGGTCGTGCGCTCGGCCATCGCCGGGACCTCTAGAGCGTCCAGGTGTTGAGGATGAAGGCGTTGTCGCGCCGGTGCAGCAGGATGCAGTCGAGCACGTCGAGCGGGCTGATCGGCTTGATGCCGGGGATCAGCGAGCCTTCGCCATGGCCGTAGAGCATCTGCAGGGCGAAGCGGCAGCAATAGACCTTGCCGCCTTCGGCCATGAACTTCTCGATCTGGTTGCCAAAATTCTGCGCGCCCGGAAACGGCTCGTCGCCGAGCTTGGGAAAGCCGCGCAGGATGCCCAGCGTGACGCCGGGGCCGTAGAGCAGCACCGAGGTCTCGAAACCCTTGCGCTGCAGGCGCAACGCCTGGAGCAGGTTGACCAAACCGATCGAGCCTTCGAAGGCGACGGTGTGGAAGGTGATCAGGGCTTTTTCGCCGGCCTGCGCCTTGACGTCCTCGAAGACCTTGTCCTCGTAGTCGACCAGGAAATCGCCCTTCTTGTTGGCTTCCTTCGTGACGGCTGGCATGGCGCACCTCGTTTCTGGCGACCGCCTCGATGGCGGGCTACCGGCGATTACCTGCAACGCGCGTGCCAGATTGTATGGATCGCGATCATCCAATAATCCGGCATTGATTGCATTCAATAATGCAATCAATGCCGCCGGAACGGACCGGGCAATCTGCTTGATATATGATCCTGCGCAATAAAATGCGGCATGGTATTGGGATGAAGCACGATCAGCCATGCCTCGGCGTCTCGCCATTGCACAATGCAAATCGCGTGACAGGACAAGGCGCTACAATCTACAGTCAATCTCGACTGCTTCCGATTCTCCCCTGCCGCGAGGCCCTGTCCGATGCTGGCCTGGACCCCCGATCTGACCCGCAGCGACATGCCGCGCTATCTCGCCATCGCCGACGCGATCGCTGAGGACGTCCGGGCCGGCCGCCTCGCCATCGGCGACCGGCTGCCGCCGCAGCGCAAGCTGGCGCAGCGGCTCGGCATGGACTTCACCACCGTGGCGCGCGGCTATGTCGAGGCGGCCAAGCGCGGGCTGGTGGAGTCGCGGGTCGGGCAGGGGAGCTTCATCCGCCTGCCGCAGCCCCGGCTCGCGCCGAGCCGAGCCCATGTGCCCAGCCCGGTCGATCTCTCGATGAACCTGCCGCCCGAGCCCGACGACCCCGAATTGCTCGGGCGGATGAATGCCGGCCTTGCCGAAATCGGGCGCGATCTCGTCGGCCTGCTGCGCTATCAGGGCTTTGGTGGCGCGCAGGCCGACAAGGACGCTGCCTCGAACTGGCTCGGACGGCGCGCGCTGGTGCCGACCCATGACCGGCTGCTGGTCACGCCGGGCGCGCATCCGGCACTGCTGGGCATCTTCGGCCTGCTCGCCCGGCCGGGCGACACGATCCTCTGCGAAGCCGTGACCTATCCCGGCTGCCGCTCGATCGCCGCCCAGCTCGGGCTGACGCTGGTCGGGCTCGAAATGGACGAGGATGGCGTGACGCCCGACGCGCTGGCTGACGCCTGCAAGCGCCTTGCACCGAAAGCGCTCTATCTGAACCCGACCCTGCACAATCCGACCACGCTGACGATCCCGGAGCCGCGCCGCGAGGCGCTCGCTGCCATCGCGCGCCGCGAGCGCCTGCCGATCGTCGAGGACGACGCCTATGGCTTCATCCCGGCGCACGGGCCCGCGCCGTTCGCCGCCATCGCGCCCGATCTGACCTGGCACATTGCGGGGCTGGCGAAATGCATCGGAGCGGGCTTGCGCGCGGCCTATGTCGTAGCGCCCGAGGCGAAGCAGGCCTGGCCTTTCGCGGCGGCGATGCGCGCCGCCACGATCATGGCCTCGCCGCTGACGGTGGCGCTGGCGACGCGCTGGATCGAGGACGGAACGGCGGATGCAATCCTGCGCTTCATCCGCGCCGAGGCCTTTGCGCGCCAGCAGATGGCGGCCGAGATCCTGCCCGAGGGACGTTTCCGGGCCGATCCGCTCGCCTTCAATCTCTGGGTGCAGTTGCCGCCGGCCTGGACCCGCTCGGCCTTCATCGGTCAGATGCGCGCGACGGGTATCGGCATCGTCGCCAGCGACGCCTTCACCGTCGAGGGTGTGCCGCAGGAAGCCGTCCGGATCTGCCTTGGCGGCCCCATCACCCGCGAGCGGCTGCACGGCGCGCTCGACTTCATGGCGCATACGCTGGACAGGATCCCGGTGGCGACATCGACTTTTCTTTAGCCGCGTGGCGGTCTGGCGCGCAGTGGCCAGATGCGCCCGGTTCGACCGGCAGTTGCTTTTTGTCTCACGGCGCGTCGTCCGGGTGCGCGGCATGCCGGCAGCGGCCGAGACCGTAGACAGCGAACGGCGCCGACAACGGTACTTTCCATGCCTGTCGCGGTAGGCGCACGCGCCATCCGTCGTAAGTATATGATCTAATTAGGAAAAATGGCGCGCCCGAAAGGATTCGAACCTCTGACCCTCAGATTCGTAGTCTGATGCTCTATCCAGCTGAGCTACGGGCGCGTGCCGGGCCTGGCGACGCGATGCGTCGTCTGCCGATGGCGGGGAGATAGCCGCTCCGCGCCGGCTTGGCAACCCCGAAATGACGGGGCCCGGGCTTCAGTCCTCGCCCAGCAGGGCCGCGCTCACGGCGGCGGCCTCCGGCTCGACCGGGCGCGTCAGCTTGACCGGACGCGTCTTGGGCAGCTTCTCGGCGATGCCGTAAAGCTGCTCTCGACGGTCGATCTCGCGCCAGACGTCGTCGGGCGAAATCCCGATCTCGCTCCACAGCACGACGAGGTTGTAGATCAGGTCGGCGCTTTCCAGAATGGTGCGGCCACGATCGCCCTGCACGGCCTCGAGCCCGACCTCGACGGCCTCCTCCGCGACCTTCTTGGCCATTTTCGGCATGCCTTCGCCGAGCAGCTTGGCGGTGCGTGAAAAGGCCGGGTCGCGCGAGCGGGCGGCGAGCACCGAGGCATGCAATCTGCTGACCGAATCAACCATGGCGAAAGCGTCGTCCCGTGGCATGAGGGTTTCATGACAGCGCCGGACGCGCGGCGTCCGACTTTGACGCAACGACTCGAAATCTACCGCGTTCGCCTGCGATCGGCTCGGGGTTTCGCCGGATTCCGCTCCCGGCGAGGCGTTTTTACACAGGCTTTGCGAAGGGCGCGAAGAGATCCGCGACCGCCTCGTAGACCGGGCGCTTGAAGGGGATGATCAGCGCTGGCGTCTCGTCCAGCGCGGCCCAGCGCCAGGCGTCGAACTCGGCCTTGTGGCCGCCCGCGGGCGCTGCGATGTCGATCTCGCTCTCGGGGCCGGCGAGGCGGAAGGCGAACCATTTCTGCGCCTGGCCGCGCCAGCGCCCCTTCCAGGCCTGCTTGCCGATATCGGCCGGGAGATCGTAGCTCAGCCAGCCCGGCGCCTCGGCGAGCAGCGTCACGGTCGCGACGTTGGTCTCCTCCTGCAATTCGCGTGTGGCCGCCTGCAGCGGCGTCTCGCCCGCGTCGATGCCGCCCTGCGGCATCTGCCATTCATGGCCGGGCGCGACATGCTCGCGCAGGTCGCGATTGGCCCGGCGGCCGATGAAGACGAGCCCTTGCGGATTGAACAGCGCCAGGCCGACGCAGGGACGATAGCCGTCGGGAGGCGGCGTCGCCGTCATCGCAGGGCGCCGGTGGTGGAGGGGTTGCGGAAGCCGCGCGCGGCGCTGACCGGCACGACGAGGATGCCCTTGGCCTCCAGCGTGGCGATCCAGCGGCTGATGCGCTCGATCGAGACGGGCAGGGCGCTGGCGGCGGCGACCGCGACGCCCTGTTCGCGCGCCAACGCCTCGAGCGCGGCGAGTTCCTTGTCGATGGCGTCGGCGCGGGGCACGCCGTCGACGATGCGGTCGATCTTCAGCGCCGGAATCCGGGCGCGCGTCGCAGAGACGGCGAACAGGCTGCGGGCCGACGAGCCATCGTCGACCACCATCAGGCCGCGGCCGGCGATCTCGCGCAGGATCGGCGTCAGCGCCGCCTCGTCGGCGGTGAGGCGGCCGCCGAGGAAGTTGACGACGCCGACATAGCCGGTGAAGCGGCCGAGCGCCCAGTGCATCTTGTCGACGTTCTCCGCAGCCTTGGGGCCGGCCAGCAGCGTGTGCGGGCCGGGATCGTTGTCGGGATAGTCGAAAGGCTCCATCGGGAGCTGCAGGAAGACCTCGTGGCCGTCGCCGCGGGCGCGCTGGACGGCGCGCTCCAGCTCGGCGCCATAGGGCGCAAAGCCGAGCGAGACCGGGCCGGGCAACCTTGCGATGGCCTCGGCCGTGCCGGACTGGCTGATGCCGAGCCCGCCGACGAGCAGCGCGATCCGGCCGGCCGGCTTGATGGCGGGCGGAGGGCCGGCCGGGCGGGCATAGATCTGCGCCGGCGTCGCGCCATCGGGGCCGATCTTCGGCAGCAGGCCGTGGCGGCTGCGCTCGGTCAGGCGGCTGTCGGGCGCGGATGCGAGGCTGATCGCGCCGGGCGCGTCGGGCACCGTGATGATGATCGAGCCGGGAACCTCGGAACCGGGCCGCACCACGGTGACGCCCGCCTCGCTTTCGAGTTGCTGGGCCGAGGATTGCGGGCGTTGCCCCTGCTGGACCTGTTGCGGCGCGTTCGCAGGCTGCGGTGCGCTCGCAGCCTGCGGCGCGGGCGTCTTCACGACGATGGCAGCGGTCGCCATCGGCTGGCCGCCATCGGGGTCGCGCCGCATCGCGACGACGAGGACGAGGCAGACAACCACGAGCCCGACGACGCCGCTGCCGGCCAGGACGAGCCGGCGCACCCATGGTTTGCCACGAGGCGCTGGTCGATCCTGGCCGAGCGGCCGATCGAGCTCGGTGAGCGGCGTTCCGGCCAAGGGCAGCCGTCCTCAACAGATGGAGCGGACCCGAATCAGCGGGCCATGCCGCCTAGTCTTGCCGTCTGGCGGGCCGCCCGTCGAGAGCCGGGCGGGCCGATCGGCCCGGGATCAGTTCGGCTTGGGCGGCTCGGCGGGGGCGGCCGGCGCGGGGGCGGCGGCGTCCTTCTTGACGCCGCGCAGATGGTTCAGGGCCGCGATGAGCTGCGTATCCTTGGTCGGGTCGGTGGGGACGTAAGAAGCCGAGCCGGACTGCTCGTCCTTGCCGTCGCCGGCCTTGAGATGACCCTTCAGCGCCGCCTCGCCCTTGTTCTCGGCGAGCTTGTCCTTGAGCTCGGCCGGAATCTCCTGGATCACCTCGACGTCGGGGCTGATGCCCTTGGCCTGGATCGAGGTGCCCGACGGGGTGTAGTAGCGCGCCGTGGTCAGGCGAAGGCCGCCATTGCCGCCGAGCGGGATCACGGTCTGCACCGAGCCCTTGCCGAAGGAGCGCGTGCCCATCACGATCGCGCGCTTGTGGTCCTGCAACGCGCCGGCGACGATCTCGGCGGCGGAGGCCGACGAGCCGTTGATCAGCACCACGACGGGCTTGCCCTTGGTCAGGTCGCCGTTCTTAGCGTTGAAGACCTGGGTCTCCTCGGCGTTGCGGCCGCGCGTCGAGACGATCTTGCCGCGGTCGAGGAAGGCGTCGGAGACCAGCACCGACTGGTCGAGACGGCCGCCCCGGTTGTTGCGCAGGTCGATGACGTAGCCCTTGACCTTGTCGGCGCCGATGTCGGCGTTGACCTTGTCGATGGCGCGGCGCAGGCCCTCATAGGTCTGCTCGCTGAAGGTGCCGATGCGGACATAGCCGATATCGGCCTCGACGCGCTCCTCGACCGCCGGCACGACGATGTTCGAGCGGGTCAGGGTGAATTCGAGCGGCTCGGTCTTGCCGGGGCGTTCGATCTTGAGCTTGACCTGCGTGTTGATCAGGCCGCGCATCTTCTCGACGGCCTGGGTCAGGCTGAGGCCCTTGACCTCGTCATTGTCGATCTGGCGGATGATGTCGTTGGTCAGGATGCCGGCCTTGGAGGCGGGCGTGTCGCGGATCGGCTTGGCGACCTTGAGGACGCCTTCCTCCATCGTCACCTCGATGCCGAGCCCGCCGAATTGGCCGCGCATGTCGGTGTCCATGTCGCGGAACGACTTGCTGTCGAGATAGGCCGAGTGCGGATCGAGCGAGGAGACCATGCCGTTGATCGCGGCCTCGATCAGCTTCTGCTCGTCGGGCTTCTCGACATAGTCGGTGCGGATCTTCTCGAAGATGTCGCCGAACAGGTTGAGGCTGCGATAGACCTCGGCCGAGGCCGCGACCGCGCTGCTCGAAGTGAAGAATCCGGACTGGGTGACCAGACCGGTCATCCCAGCGCCCATGACCGCGCCAGCGAAAACGAGAGAGACCTTGCGCATCATCCGCGAACCTTTTCGCCTTGCGGTTTCGTCCACCACGGCGTCGGGTCGACCGATACGCCGTCTTTCCTGAACTCGATATAGAGAACCGGCTGCCCGGTTCCGGAACCCACGATCGTCGCGGCAGCTTCCGACGTTTCGCCCATCGCCGCAACCGGTTCTCCGGCGAGAACAAACTGGTTCAGCGAAACATCGATGCGCTGCATGCCGGCCAGCAAAAGATAATACCCCCCGCCGGCGTTCAGGATCAAGAGTTGGCCAAAGGACCGGAAGGGACCAGCATAGACCACCCAAGCGTCGGAAGGTGCCGAAACTAGGGCGCCGGGGCGGGCGCCCAGCGAAATTCCGCGCGTCGTGCCTCCGGTGCCGTCGTTTTCCCCGAAGCCACGCAATTGTGATCCCGCCACCGGCAGCGCAAGCAAGCCCCGTGCCTCGGCGAAGGCGATCTTGGGCGCGAGCCGCGCCGGATCGCGGAAGGCGAGCGCCGCCATGCGCTGGCGCTGCTCCCTCGTCTCGGCTTCCAGGGCCTGGCGCGCGGCTTCGGCGGCGCGGCTGGCGCCGGTGATCTCCTTCTCCATCCGCTCGACGAAATCGCGCAAGGTGCGGGCCTGGGCGGCGAGTTCGCCGCCGATGCCGCGCTGTGATTCGGCGTCGCGCGCGGCCGCAGCCTCGCGCTCGCGCCTGGCCTCGATCAGCGAGGCGAGGCGCTGGCGCTCGCCGGCAAGCTGCTGCATCTCGCCGGTGATGGCCTGGCGCTCGCCGGCGATGTTGTCGCGCAGGCGCACCAGTTCGCGCAGATCGGTGCCCAGGATCTCGATCTCCTGGCGCATGCCGGGCACGACCGCGCCGAGCAGCATCGAGGCGCGCACCGCCTCCAGAATGTCCTCGGGGCTGACCAGCACGGCCGGCGGCGGCCGCCGGCCGATGCGCTGGAGCGCGGCGAGCACTTCCGCGATCAGCGCGCGCCGCCCTTCGAGCGAGCGCCGGATCGCCGCCTCGCTCGACTGCAGCAGGACGAGCCTGTTCTCGATCGCGCTGATGCGCTGCTCGGCCGCCTGGGCGCGCCGGGTCGCATCGAGCAGGGCCTGGTTGAGGGCGGCGCGGTCGGCCCGGATCGCGGCGATCTCGGCGTCGAGCTTCGCACGCGCCTCGGCATTGCCGGCGAGGCGGGCCTCGATCTGCTTCAGCTCGGTCTCCCGCGCCTGCTTCTCGACCTGCTTGCGCTCGGCCTCGCGGGTCAGGGCCTCGGGGTCGGGGGAGGGGGGCTGGGCGAGGGCCGGGTTGGAAAGCGCCAATGCCAGACAGAGGAGCAGGAGCCGCAACGGATTCCCTTCCCCCTGCTTGCGGTGGGGAAGGGTTAGGGATGGTGGGGCGTGCAGGAAAAGGCTCGACGACCGTCCCACGCGACGGCCTGGACTCTCCCCCCCACCCCAACCCTCCCCGCCGCAAGCGGGGGGAGGGAGGAAGGGCGCGCCTAGGCGAATCAGGGAGCGCAAGAGCGTCATGCCCGATGATAGGGGTGTCCGGCGAGGATCGTCATCGCCCTGTAGAGCTGTTCCAGCACCAGCACGCGCACGATCTGGTGGGGGATGGTCAGCGCCCCGAAGCCGAGCACGAGATCGGCCCGTGCCCGCAGATCGTCGCTCAGGCCGTCGGCGCCGCCGATGACCAGCGTGGCCGCCGCCGTTCCGCTATCTCGCGCGGCGGCGATCCGGGCCGCGAAGGCCTCGCTGTCGAGGTTCTTGCCGCGCTCGTCGAGCACGATCAGCAGCCCGGGCGCGAGCCTCGGCGCAATCGCCTGGGCCTCGTCGCGTTTGCGCTCATCGGCGCGACGCGCCCTGCTTTCGGTGATCTCGAGGATGTCGGGACCGCTCAGCCCGAGCGCGCGGCCGCTGGCTGCGGCGCGTTCGCGATAGCGTTCGCAGAGCTCGCGCTCCGGCCCGTCCTTGAGGCGGCCGATCGCGATCAGAGCGAGGCGCACGGCCGCGCCCTTGTCTCGCTCAGCTCACCAGCCGCTCATGCGGACGATCGGCGCCCCACATCTTCTCGAGATTGTAGAACTGGCGCACCTCGGGCCGGAAGATGTGGACGATGATGTCGCCGGTGTCGATCAGCACCCAGTCACAGGCCGGCATGCCCTCGACCTTCGGCGGCGGCAGGCCGGCGCCCTTGATCGCTTCGACCAGGCTGTCGGCGATCGAGGCGACGTGACGGTTCACCCGGCCCGACGCGATGATCATCGCATCCGCCAGGGAGGTCTTGCCGACCAGGTCGATGACGGTGACGTCCTCGGCCTTCATCTCTTCGAGAACATGCAGTGCGAGGGCGATGCTGTCGGCGGAGGGATTCTCCGGCGCAGCGGCATTGGCAAGCGGCGTGGGCTCGGCTTCGCCAAGGGTCTGGGGGGTCAGTTCCGTATCCTCACATGGTCGACGCGCTCGCGGCGCGACGATCTCAAACTACGCCCGATGGGGCCAAAATTCAATCGTCTTGCGCCCGCTCGCGCAACATCGTCGACGACAGCGCCGAGCGGCGGCCATGCAGGAAGATCCAGGCGGGGGGCTCCGCGCCGGGCAGGGCGGCGGCCTGATTCTCGGCGATGCGCCAGCGCGCCAGCCAGCCCGCGGCGGGCGAGGCGACCGAGGAATGGGTCGAGCCCGGCCGGTCGATCACGGCGATCGGCATCATGCGGGCGATGGTGCGCCATTCGTTCCAGCGGTGGAAGCCGGCGAGGTTGTCCGAGCCCATGATCCAGACGAAGCGCACGCCGGGGCAGCGCAGCCTGAGCGCGCGCAGCGTGTCGGCGGTGTAGCGCGTGCGCAGTCGCGCCTCGATGCCGGTGACCTGGATGCGGGCATGGTCGGCGACCTCGCGCCCGAGCGCGACCCGCTGCGCCAGCGGCGGCAGGGCGGCGTTGTCCTTCAGCGGGTTGCCCGGCGTCACCAGCCACCAGACGCGGTCGAGCTGGAGCCGGCGCAGCGCCGTCAGGCTCGCCAGCCGGTGGCCGTCATGCGCGGGATTGAAGGTGCCGCCGAACAGGCCGATGCGCAGGCCCGGCGCATGCGGCGGCAGGCGCAGATGCTCTGTCGTCACGGCCGGATCTGACCATCGCCATGAACGCGATACTTGAAGGAGCAGAGCTGTTCGACGCCGACCGGTCCGCGCGCATGCATCCGGCCGGTGGCGATGCCGATCTCGGCGCCGAAGCCGAATTCGCCGCCATCGGCGAACTGCGTCGAGGCGTTGTGCAGCACGATCGCGGAATCGACCTCGGCGAGGAAGCGACGGGCGGCTTCCGGATCGGCGGTGACGATCGCCTCGGTGTGGTGCGAGCCGTAGCGTTCGATATGGTCGATCGCGGCCTCAACGCCGGGCACGACCCTGACCGCGATGATGCGGTCGAGATATTCGGTCGCCCAGTCCTGTTCGGTCGCCGGCGTGACGCGAGGATCGACGCTTTGCGTCGCGGCGTCGCCGCGCACGGCGCAGCCGGCGTCGAGCAGGGCGCTCACCAGCGGAGCGAGATGGCTGCCGGCGCAGGCCGCGTCGACCAGCAGCGTCTCGGCAGAGCCGCAGACGCCGGTGCGCCGGAGCTTTGCGTTCAGCACGATCTCGCGCGCCATCGCCAGATCGGCGGCGGCTTCGACATAGACATGGCAGTTGCCATCGAGATGGGCGAAGACCGGCACGCGCGCATCGCTCTGGACGCGGGCGACGAGGCTTTTTCCGCCGCGCGGCACGACGACGTCGATTGCGCCGCCGAGACCTTTGAGGATTTCGCCGACGGCGTCGCGGTCGCGCGTCGGCACGAGCTGGATCGCGTCGCCCGGCAGACCCGCCGCTTCGAGCCCCCGGCGCAGGGCGCGGGCGATTTCGGTCGAGCTGCGAAAACTGTCGGAGCCGGCGCGCAGGATCGCGGCGTTGCCGCTCTTGAGGCAAAGCGCGCCGGCGTCGGCCGTGACATTGGGGCGGCTCTCGAAGATCACCGCGATCACCCCGAGCGGCGTCGCGACCCGCTCGAAGCGCAGGCCGTTGGGCTGCGACCATTCCGCCAGCACCCTTCCGACCGGATCGGGCAGGGCGGAGATGTCGGCGACGGCCTGCGCAACGGCCTCCAGCAGCGCCTCGTCGAGCGTCAGCCGGTCGATGAAGGCTGTGGTCTGGCCGGCCGCCTGAGCGTCGGCGAGATCGAGCGCATTGGCGGCGAGGATGGCGGGCGCAGCGGCGCGCAGGGCGTCGGCCATGGCGAGGAGGGCGGCGTCCTTCTGCGCCGTCGGAGCCAGTGCGACGCTGCGCGCGGCGGCGCGCGCCTTTCGGCCCAGATCGGCCATCAGCGCGGCGACGTCCTGCGCGTCGGTGGTCGCGACCACCCGCAATGCCTGCTCGCTGATCATTTCAAATTCTGCCTGTTCTCAACACGTCGACAGCATAGCAGCAACGACAAAATCATGCGGTGTCGTCCCGGACAAGCGGCGCAGCCGCGCCGATCCGGGACCCATTCCGGAACGCTTCCGGCGAGGTTCTGGAATGGGTCCCGGGTCTTCGCTTCGCTGCGCCCGGGACGACGGCGCTTTGGCTTTATGAGACATGTCACCCCAGCCCGAGCGCCATGTCGTCCCGGTGGATCATCTCGGCGCGGCCGGGATAGCCGAGGATCGATTCGATGTCGCGCGAGGCTTTTCCGAGCACCCGCGCCGCGTCGTGGGCGTCGTAGGCGACGAGCCCGCGTCCGAGCACATGGCCTCCCGCATCGCGGATCAGGACTGCGTCGCCGCGCGCGAACTCGCCCTCGATGCGGGTGACGCCGACCGGCAGCAGGCTCGCCCCGCCGCGCAGCGCGCGGGCCGCGCCGGCGTCGACCACCAGCGCGCCGCGCGGCTCGAGCGAGCCGGCGATCCAGGTTTTTCGCGCCGTGGCCGGCGTCGAGGCGGTGAGGAACCAGGTGCAGCGCACCCCGCCGGCGATCGCCGCCAGCGGATTCTTCCCGCGCCCGTCCGCGATCAGCATATGCGTGCCCCCCGAGACCGCGATCTTGCCGGCCTCGATCTTGGTGCGCATGCCGCCGCGCGAAAGCTCGGACGCCGCGCCGCCGGCCATGGCGTCGATCTCCGGCGTGATGCGCTCGACCAGCGGGATATGGCGCGCGGACGGGTCTGTCGCGGGCGGGGCGGTGTAGAGGCCGTCGATATCGGAGAACAGCACCAGGAGGTCGGCCCCGGCCATGGTGGCGACGCGGGCGGCGAGGCGGTCATTGTCGCCGTAGCGGATCTCGGTGGTGGCGACGGTGTCGTTCTCGTTGATCACGGGAATCGCGCGCAGGTCGAGCAGGCGGCCGAGCGTGGCGCGCGCGTTGAGATAGCGCCGGCGCTCCTCGGTGTCGGCGAGCGTCAGCAGGATCTGTCCGGCGGTGAGGCCGTGATGGCCGAGCGCTTCGGACCAGGTGCGGGCAAGCGCGATCTGGCCGACGGCGGCCGCCGCCTGGCTCTCCTCCAGCTTGAGCGGGCCCGATGGCAGGCCGAGCACGGTGCGCCCGAGCGCGATCGCGCCCGAGGAGACGACGAGCACATCGGTTCCACGCTGGTGCAGGTCGGCCAGATCCTCGGCCAGGGCCGCGAGCCAGGCCTGCCGCAAACGGCCGCGGCCGCGGTCGACGAGCAGGCTCGATCCGACCTTGACGACGATGCGGCGAAACTGGGCGAGCGACGGCGTGTTCACGAAGGCGACCAGATGTTGCGAACGGCGTGACGATCCTGCCTGTTGGCGAAAACGACGCCGTTGTAAAGCAGGTCGCCGGCCCGCCGCCGCCGCCGGATCGCCTTTCGCCCACCGGTTGCATTGACAAGCGCGGTTCTAGCGGCCATATGGGGGTCGTCGATATTTAGGCCGAACGACGTGGCCCCGCGCATGAAAATGCGCCTGCTGACGACCTTCCCGCTCGAATTCGAAAAAACCGGCGCGTGAGTCCCTCGCGCGCTTTCATGTCTATTGCGAAAGGGTTCGTCATGAGCGCTGGCACAGTCAAATGGTTCAATTCCACCAAGGGTTTCGGCTTCATTCAGCCGGATGATGGCGGTCAGGACGTGTTCGTCCACATCTCCGCGGTCGAGCGCGCCGGCATGCGCGATCTCAGGGAAGGTCAGAAGATCTCCTTCGAGCTCGTGCAGGACAAGCGTTCGGGCAAGATGTCCGCCGATCAGCTCCGCGCCGAGTGAGCCGCTAAAGCCGCATCCGACGGCATCGGAACCAGGCAGGCGACCACGGATGTACTGGCGCCACGGCCTCCCGATCGACGAATGATGCGGCATGACGAGGGGTCGGGGTTCAAAGCCCGGCCCTTTTTCCGTCCTTTCAAACGCAGGAGACTCAAGCGATGCAGGTTCTCGTCCGCGACAACAATGTCGATCAGGCCCTCCGGGTCCTGAAGAAGAAGATGCAGCGCGAGGGCGTGTTTCGCGAGATGAAGCGTCGTTCGGCCTATGAGAAGCCGTCCGAGAAGCGCGTCCGCGAAAAGGCCGACGCGATCCGCCGGGCCCGCAAGGTCGCCCGCAAGCAGATGCAGCGCGAGGGCCTCATCGCCGCGCCGAAGCCCAAGCCGAAGCCCGTCCGCGCCGGAAGCGCAGCCCCTGCGCGCTGATTTCAATACCATCCCGGCGCGATCTGGAGTATGCCCCGCACGCGGGCGACGGATCGCGCCCGTAACGACACGAGAGAAGGCAAGCCTTGAAGAACCCGAACGACCGCAGCTTCACTGATCGCCAGGCCAATTCCCAGGCCGCCAAGCAGGCGCTTCTCGCGCGCTTCAAGGCGAGGCCGGGTCCGGACGACCCGATCATGCAGCAGCGCCGCGCGGAGCGCGAGGCCATCGCGGCTGCACGCGCCGCCCGCGAGGCCGAGAAGGCCGCGGCGCGCGCCGAGGCCGAGCGACTGGCCGCGATCGAGGCCGCGCGCCTCGCCGAGGAAGAGCGCATCGCCGAGATCGCCCGCGAGGCCGCCCGCAAGGCCGAGCAGGCCAAGCGCGACGCCGAGAGGCCGCGCAAGGTGCTGCTCGAAGCCGTTCAATACGCCCAGATGCGCGCGGCCGGCAAAGGCCGCCGCTGAGTTTCAGCCTAGCTGACGGGGTTCTCGCGCGCCTGATGCGCGGCAGGAGGCTCGGCAGTCGACGATTCCGGAAGGACGGCGAGCCTGTCCCGCCGGCGTGACACGCCTCCTCTCAACCGCGATCGGAGCGAGCCGACATGGCGACGCGAGGACTCTCCCCCGACGAGATCAAGCGCCGCGCGCAGATGGCCTTCGACAAGGCCGACGCGCGCAAGCAGGAGGCCTCGCGCGCCATGGAGGCCGAGCAGGCCGCCCGCGACGCGGTTCTGCAGAAGACGGCGCGCCTGCGCGCGCTGCGCCTCGCCAAGGAGGCGGCGGAAGCCGAGACGGCGGCCATCGTCGCGGCCGAGCAGGCGCAGGCGAAAGCCGAGATCGTCGATGCCAAGGCGGCGGCGAAGGCCGCCAAGACGAAGAAGGCGACCGACAAGGCGGCGAAATTCGCCGAGAAGGCCGCCAAGGCGGCCGCGAAGCCGGTCAAGGCCGCGCGCCGCGAGACGGCCTGAGCTCTCATCCGAAGACGAAAAAAGACCCGCGCCGGGCCGACCGGGCGGGTCTTTTTGCGTTTGCGCGCTGCGGCGGATCAGGCCGCGACGAATTTGAGCGCGACGCCGTTCAGGCAATGCCGCTTGCCGGTCGGCGGCGGGCCGTCGTCGAAGATATGGCCGAGATGGCCGCCGCAGCGCCGGCAATGCACTTCCGTGCGCGTCATCAGGAACGACCTGTCCGTCTTGGTGCCGACGGCGTTGTCGAGCGAGGCCCAGAAGCTCGGCCAGCCAGTGCGGCTGTCGAATTTCGTCGTCGAGGCGTAGACGGGCAGATCGCAGCCGGCGCAATGGAATGTCCCGGCGCGCTTTTCGGTGTCGAGCGGGCTGGAGAAGGCGCGTTCGGTGCCCTCCTTGCGCAGCACGGCATATTGCGCCGGGGTGAGCTGCGCTCTCCATTCCGCATCGCTCCTGACGATTTCGAAGGCGCCGGCCGCTTGGGCGGGGTCACGTTCGCCGCCCAAGGTCAGGGCCAGCACGCCGGCGCCTCCCGTCAGCGCTGCGCCAGTAAGAAAAATGCGTCTCGACAGCATGATGAGCCTCCGGATCACTCTTTCCGATAACGCAAGAGACTTAATTCGGATGCGACGGCTGTTTCACGAAGCCGCGACTTCGGGTGCGCTGCGGCATGCGCCAGCGGGTGAAACCGGGCAGCTCGCGCCCGCGAGACCGCGCAGACGCCGGCCCGCGCGGGCAATACTGACCTTCAGGAGCCTGTCGCGATGCAACAAGCCGCGCCGAGGCAGCGATTTACATGCGGACGTTTCGCAGTTGCGAAGTTCCCCAATGCCGCGATGCCCGACTTTAGTATGAGGCCGCGCGCTTGCAATAGATTCGGAACAACGAAATTCTGCGGTATGGCAGCTCAATGCTGAACCAAAGTCGCGCCTATCCGCAACGGCGGCGCATCAGGGGAGAGAACGATGACTGACAAGACAGCCAAGCCGCGTTCCGATCGCCGTCAATTCCTCAAGGTCGCCGGCCTCGCCGGCGTCGGCGCCATCGCGATGCCGCAGGTCAGCCGCGCGCAGACCGTGACCTGGAAATATCAGTCGACCTGGCCGACCAAGGACATCTTCCACGAGATGGCCGGCGACTTCGCCAAGCGCGTCAACGACATGTCGGGCGGACGCCTGAAGCTCGACGTGCTCGCCGCCGGCGCGGTGGTGCCGGCCTTCCAGATGCAGGACGCGGTCGCCGCCGGCATCCTCGACGCCGGCCACGGCGTCTGCGCCTACTGGTATGGCAAGAACAAGGCCTTCTCGCTGTTCGGCACGCCGCCGGCGCTTGGCTGGGACGCGCATTCCTTCCTCGCCTGGATGAACTATGGCGGCGGTTACGAGCTCTACAACGATCTCGTCCAGAACCAGCTCAAGCTCAACCTCGTCGGCTTCCTGACCGGGCCGATGCCGTGCCAGCCGCTCGGCTGGTTCAAGAAGGAACTCAAGACCGCCGACGACTTCAAGGGCCTGAAATACCGCACCGTCGGCCTCGCCGCCGACCTGATGCGCGAGATGGGCGCGGCGGTGACGATTCTGGCCGGCGGCGAGATCGTGCCGGCGCTCGAGCGCGGCGTCATCGACGGAGCCGAGTTCAACAACCCGTCCTCGGATTCGCTGCTCGGCTTCCAGGACGTCGCCAAGGTGTTCATGCTGCAAAGCTACCATCAGGCGGCCGAGGCCTTCGAGATCGTCTTCAACAAGACGAAGTTCGACGCGCTCTCGCCGGAGCTGAAGGCGATCGTGAAATACTCGGCCGAATCCGCCTCATCCGACATGAACTGGAAGGCGCTCGACCGCTATTCCAAGGACCTCGAGGTGCTGCGCGGCAAGGGCGTCAGCATCGTGCAGACGCCGGAGGCGATCCTCAAGGCGCAGCTCGCGGCCTGGGACAAGGTGCTGGAGAAGCTCGGGGCCGAGAACGCCTTCTTCAAGAAGGTGGTCGAGTCGCAGAAGGACTGGGTCAAGCGTTCGGTGGCGTATGAGCGCGTCAACACGCCCTCGCGCGAACTGGCCTATACGCATTTCTTCAAGGCGTAACAGCGCCTGATCGGCAAAATCGCGCCGTCATTCCGGACAAGTCGCCAGGCGGCGCTGATCCGGGATGACGGCGCAGGTCTGTCTGGGGATATCGAATGAAGCTGATCCTGGCGATCGACAAGTTCAACACCGCCGTCGGCAAGCTGGCCGGCTGGACCATCCTGATCCTGACCTTCGCGATCAGCTACGAGGTCTTCGCCCGCTACGTCCTGCGCGCCCCGACGGAATGGGCCTTCGACGTCAGCTACATCCTCTACGGCACGCTGTTCATGCTGGCCGGACCCTATGCGCTGGCCCGCAACGCCCATGTCCGGGGCGATTTCCTCTACCGGCAATGGTCGCCGACAACGCAGGCGAAGCTCGATCTGGCGCTCTACATCCTGTTCTTCTTCCCCGGCATCATCGCGATGGCCTGGGCCGGCTACAAGTTCGCGGCGTTCTCCTGGATGATCGGCGAGCACTCGTCGAACTCGCCGAACGGCCCGCCGCTCTACCATTTCAAGTCGCTGATCCCGATCGCTGGCGCGCTGATGACGGTGCAGGGGCTGGCGGAGGTCGCGCGTTGCATCATCTGCATCCGCACCGGCGACTGGCCGCAGCGACTGCACGATGTCGAGGAAACCGAGAAAATCATTCTCGAACAGGCCGCGGCCGCGCAGGACGCCGGCACGACCATATCTGCGGCAGGGAAAGCGATCTGATGATCGGCATGGGTAATCCCGAACTGGGCGTGGTCATGCTCGTCCTGTTCATCTTCTTCATCATGCTGGGCTTCCCGATCGCCTTCACGCTGATGGCGCTCGGCGTCGGCTTCGGCTTCTGGGCGATGGGCGACACGGTGTTCAACCTCGTGGTCCAGCGCACCTATTCGGTGATGGCCAACGACGTGCTGGTCTCGATCCCGCTGTTCATCTTCATGGGCTACATCATCGAGCGGGCGAACATCCTCGACAAGCTGTTCCACTCGCTCCAGCTCGCGCTCGGCAACGTGCCGGGCTCGCTCGCCATCGCGACGCTCGCCACCTGCGCCATCTTCGCGACCGCGACCGGCATCGTCGGCGCGGTGGTGACGCTGATGGGGCTGCTCGCTTTCCCGGCGATGCTGCGGGCGGGTTACGATGTGAAACTTTCGGCCGGCGTGGTCTGCGCCGGCGGGTGTCTGGGCATCCTGATCCCGCCCAGCGTCATGCTGATCCTCTACGGCGCGACGGCTGGCGTCTCGGTGCCCAAGCTCTATGCGGGGGCGCTGTTTCCGGGCCTGCTGCTCGCCGGGCTCTACGTGCTCTACGTGCTGATCCGCTGCTGGCTCAATCCGGCGCTGGCGCCGAAACTGCCGAAAGAGCAGACCGACGTGTCCTGGGGCACGGTGATCTGGGCGCTGGCGACGAGCTTCTTCCCGCTGACCATCCTGATCCTGTCGGTGCTCGGCGCGATCTTCTTCGGGCTGGCGACGCCGACGGAAGCGGCCGCGATCGGCTCGCTCGGCAGCCTGCTGCTGGCGGCCGCCTATCGCGCGCTGACCTTCACCAAGGTCAAGGAGTCGGTCATCCTGACGGCGCGGACCTCGGCGATGGTGTGCTGGCTCTTCGTCGGCTCGTTCATCTTCTCGTCGATCTTCGCGATCCTCGGCGGCCACGAGCCGATCAAGAATCTGGTGACCGCGCTGAACCTGTCGCCGACGATGTTCCTGATCGTGGCCCAGATCATCATCTTCATCCTGGGCTGGCCGCTGGAATGGACCGAGATCATCGTGATCTTCGTGCCGATCTTCCTGCCGCTGCTGGAGTTCTTCAAGATCGACCCGCTGTTCTTCGGCATCCTGATCGCCCTGAACATCCAGACCTCGTTCCTGTCCCCGCCGGTGGCGATGGCGCCATTCTATCTCAAGGGCATCGCGCCGCCGCATGTGACGATCAACCAGATCTTCTCCGGCGTGATGCCGTTCCTCTGGATCGTCTTCGTCGCGATGGCGCTGGTCTATATTTTCCCGGGCATCGCGCTGTGGCTGCCGAAATATCTTTACGGGTGAGGGCTCGCGCGTGGCGCGCCCAGAGGCGATTTACGCGTCGGGGCTCGCCGCGAACAGCCGGCGGTCCCAATGAACGCGTTGGTGAAGTCCGACCTCGATATGCCGAAACTCGTTGTGAGCCGGGTTGATGAGGATGTTGTGGTCGAGCCGCGCGACGACGCTGGGCACGATGAGGATAAGGCTGCGGCATTCCATCGCCCAGAGCGTGCCGAAGTCTTTTGCGACCTGCGGTTCGCGACTCTCCCAACCCATCAGGTCGGGAGCCGAGACGGTCTCGTAAGACAGGCCGCGTGGTATCACGATGCGGACATAGTACTGGTGCGGCGGCATGAGCCCGTCGGCATGCGCCAATTTCTCAAGGAGAGCGGTGGAATAGTATTCGCATGCGTAGATCAAAGGGGTTGAACTGACGTTCCACCGGCCGGGCGCGATAGCGGAGCCGGTGGCGTCGAAGATGGGGAAGCGGCCTCTCGGGTCGCCTATGCGAAAGCAAGGCAGACTTCGGTCAAGAACCTGCGGCGTCATGCAGCCGTGCCGTACTTCGCCCGTCCGATAATCCCCAAGACCAGTTCCGCTCCGATCTCGCTCTCGATCGCCACATCGAGCGAGCGGCGGTCCTCCAGCATCATGTGGCGGCGCGAAAGGAAGTCGCGGGCGTCCTCCTCGTTCTCCCAAAGCTCGAGCGCCGCCGCCCAAACGCGGGCGACGCGGGCCAGCCGCGCGCCTTCCTCCGGCGACAGACGGCCCGTCACCTTGCGCCGCTCATAGGTCGCCTTCGGCACGAACCTGTATTTCAGGCGCGCATCGCCGGGAGCGAGTTGGGCCGCCAGCCTGTCGAGCGCGGACAGCGGCAGGCCCTCCTCGATCCGGGCGACGAAGTCGAGAACGCTGTGTCCGCCGGTGCGTTGTTTGGGCAGCCCCAGCGCTTCGGTTACGGCATCGACGGCGAACATGGAATGCTCCTGTCTCAGGTGAGGCTAAATATAGTCTCACCTTGTCATGTCATCAAGCGAGTGTCGCCGAGGCCTATCGCAAATCGCGGCGGCCGGATTATTCTCGTCGCCGATTGAACCTCCAGCCGGCTCGCGGCGACCAACGCTTGCGAGCCGGATGCCGGGCCTCGGGGCGCGATGCATACGGAATCCGACGAAGACCTCGTCAAGCGGATCGCCACGGGCGACCGGCTCGCGATGAAGGTGCTGTTCTCGCGGCACCAGGTGCGGGTCTACCGTTTCGTGCTGCGGCTTCTCCGCGACGAGACGCTTGCCGAGGATGTGATCAGCGATGTCTTCATGGATCTCTGGCGCCAGGCCGACCGTTTCGAGGCGCGCGCCTCGGTTTCGACCTGGCTGCTCGCCATCGCCCGCAACAAGGCCTGGTCGCTGCTGCGCAAGCGGCGCGACGCCGGTCTCGACGACGATTTCGCCGAAAGCATTGAGGACGAAGCGGACGATCCCGAAATCGTGCTGCAGAAACAGGACAAGGGTCTCGCCATCCGCGCCTGCCTGCAGCGGCTCTCGGTCGAGCATCGCGAGGTCATCGACCTTGTCTATTATCACGAGACCTCCGTCGAGGAGGTCGCCCGGATCGTCGGCATCCCCGAGAACACCGTCAAGACGCGGCTCTTCCATGCCCGCAAGAAGCTGGGCGAGGCGCTCAGGGCGGCCGGCATCGACCGGGGCTGGCCATGAGGCCGCGTTCCGAATTCCGATCGAAGCGATCCGTGGGAGGACGCCATGACTGACGACATCGCGACCGACCCGAGGCGGGCCGAACTCGAGGCGCTGCTGCCGTTCTACGCCAATGGCCGGATCTCGCCGGCCGACCGGGCGCGGATCGAGGCGGCGCTCGCCACCGATGGCGAGCTGGCGCTGCGGCTCGACCTGATCCGCGAGGACATGGCCGAGACGACGCTGCTCAACGAGAGCCTGGGCGCGCCGTCGCCGCGCGCGCTCGACCGGCTGATGGCCGGCATCGAGGCGGAGCCGCGCCAGGCCCCGCTGCTCGCTCGCGCCAGAACCGGGATCCTGGGCGCGTTCGGGCAGTGGCTGTCGGTCCAGCCGCCGCGGCGGCTCGCCTATGCCGGGGCGGTCGCGCTCGCGCTGATCGCGATCCAGACCGCCGCCATCACCGGGCTTGCCGTGCGCGGCGGCGGCGGCTTCGAGACGGCGTCGGCGCCCGGCGCGCAAGGCTCCGAGCGCTACGTCCTGCTGAGCTTCGCAGCCGATGCGAAGGCCGCCGACATCGCCCAGTTCTTCAAGCGCTACGAGGCCTCGGTGGTCGACGGGCCGCGCGCCAACGGCTTCTTCAAGGTCCGCGTCGGCGACGCCAGGCTGACGCCGGCCCAGGTCGAGGCGATCGCGGCGCGGATGAAGGCGGAAGCCGCGATCGTCAGCTTCGTCGCGCCCGCGCCATGACCGGCGGCTCGTCTCGCGGACGCGACATGCGCGTGTTAAGGTGACCAAACGGGAGGGCGAGGCCATGCCGCCTCTGGCCGAACATCTGAACGAGGCCCGCGCAAGCGGCCTTCGATCTAGCGCCCTGCTTCGTTGCGGGGCCGCCCTCGCCATCCTGCTCGCGCTGATCGGATTGCAGGGCGGCGCGCGGGCCGAAGGCGGCGGCGGCGGACGCGACTACGAATATCCCGCCGCCCGGCAGGGCAACGCGCCGGGCCTGCGCGGTCAGGCGCCCGCCCCCGGCCAGCGCCCGCGCTTCGACCGGGCGGCCACGCCCCGGGGCGACGGCTTCCAGCGCCCTCCGGGCGGTCGCGAGACGGCGCGTCCCGGCCGGCCGCCGCGCGGCCCAGGCTGGGGCCCGGCGGTGGGGATCGGGGCCGGCATCGTCGGCGGCATCCTGCTCGACCAGGCAACGCGCCGACCTGTCTACGATCCCTATGAGCCCGAGCTGCCGCGCCGGCCGCGCCGCCCCGTCGTGATCGAGGATTACGAGGATCTCGAGGAGCCGGTGCTGAGCCGCCCGCGCCGCGCCGCCCCGGTGCGCGAGGCTGCGCCGCCGCGCCGCGCGCCGCCTGCCCGCACCGCCCAGCCGACGCCGGCGCGCCAGCCGGGCGTGGTCGTGCCGCCGGCGAGCGAGCGCCGCTACGTCGCGGAGGAGATCCTGTTCGAGCTCGCGCCCAATGCGCAGGCCGACGCGGTGCTGCGCCGCCATCGCGCGACGCTGATCGCGAGCCGGCGCTTCGAGCTTGCGGGCGCGACGCTGATCCGGGCCCGGCTGAACGAGGGCCGCACCGCGCGCACCGTGCTGGCGCAGATGGCGCGCGACGCGCGGGTGGCGCGGGCCCAGCCGAACTATGTCTACACGCTCCAGCAAGCGGCCGGGCCGACCCCCGACGCCGTATCGGCCGTCGCGCCGGGCCTCGGCGCGCAAAGCCTCGGCGCACCCGCGGTTCCACCGATCGCGCCGCTGGTCTCGATCGCGCCGATGCGCGCGCTGCAGCCGCAATACATCGTCGAGAAGCTCAGGCTCGGCGACCTGCACAAGCTGACGCGCGGCGAGAAGATCAAGGTCGCGGTGATCGATTCCGGCGCGGACCAGAGCCATCCCGAACTGCAGGGCGTGGTCGCGGCCGCTTTCGACGCGCTCGGCGGTGAGGCCGCGCCGCACGCCCATGGCACGGCGATGGCCGCCGCCATCATGGCGCAGGCGCAGCTCCAGGGCGTAGCGCCTGCCTCGCGGCTGCTCGCCGCGCGCGCCTTTTCGGGCAAGGCCGGGCCGGCCTCGGCCAGCGGCACCACCTTCCACATCCTGGCGGCGCTGGACTGGGCCGCCGGCGAGGGCGCGCGCGTCATCAATCTCTCCTTCGCCGGGCCGCAGGACGCGATGCTGTCGCGCGCGCTCGCCGGCGCGAAGGCCAGGGGCATGGTCGCGGTCGCCGCCGCCGGCAATGGCGGGGCCAAGGCCGCGCCGCTCTATCCCGGGGCCGACCCCAATGTCATCGCGGTGACGGCGACCGATGCCGACGACAAGCCCTTCGCGCAGGCCAGTCGCGGCGGCTACATCGCGCTCGCCGCGCCCGGCGTCGACGTGCTGGCGGCCGAGCCGGAGGCGCGCTACGCCTTCTCGTCGGGCACCTCGATCGCCGCCGCGCATGTCTCGGGCATCGTCGCGCTGCTGCTGGAAAAGCGGCCCGATCTCGATCTCGATGGCGTGCGCAAACTGCTCGTCGAGAGCGCGGTCGATCTCGGCGCGAAGGGGCGCGATCCGGTCTTCGGCGCGGGCCGCGTCGATGCGCCCGCCGCGCTCGCGCGCGCCCTGCCGGTCTCGGCCGCGCGGCCTTGATCTTTCGCGCCGGGGCCGGGATGTTTCCCGCGCGCCGGCCGGCGCGTCGGGACATCGCCTCATGCCCATCCTCGATCACGACAGCCAGCCGCTCGAGCAATGGCGCGACGGGGTGATGACGCTGATGCGCGTCTCGGCTGCCGTCGGCAGCCGCCAGCTCCTGATCTTCGACCAGTTCTGCGATCCCGGCCTCGGCGCGCCGATGCACCTGCATGCGGTCGAGGAGGTGCTGGAGGTGTTCGAGGGCGAGGCCGAGGTGACCCTGCGCGACGAGGTGATGCGGCTTGCCGCCAACCAGTCGGTGCTGATCCCGGCAGGCGCGCGCCACGGCTTCAAAAACGTCGGGGCGGGCATTCTTCGGGTGCGCGCGACGCTGGCGGCGGCGATCTTCGAGGCCTCCTATGACGACCGCAACGAATTGTCGCGGCGTTATCTGCCTGCCGACGCCTGAGCGATCCGGGCCGGACTGGCCACCCGCGGGCGCTTGACCTTCTTCGCGTCATGCGCCTGATGTCGCGCCATGGCTCGCCCAAAGCTTCTCTTCGTCGCCACGGAAGACTGGTTCTTCGCCTCGCATTTCCTGCCGATGGTGCGGGCGGCGCGCGAGCTCGACTTCGACGTCGCGGTGATCGCGCGCGAGCGCCAGCACCGCCGCCAGATCGAGGCCGCCGGCGCAAAACTGATCGCGCTGGAGGCCGAGCGACGTTCGCTCGATCCGCGCGCGCTCTACAGGCAGATCGGGGCGCTGAAGCGGCTGATCGCGGTCGAGCGGCCCGACATCCTGCACTGCATCGCGCTCAAACCCATCGCGCTGGCGGGGCTCGCCGGAAAGCTTGCCGGGGTCGAGCGGCGCGTCTATGCGCTGACGGGCCTGGGCTTCCTCGGGGCGAAGCAGGGCGTCATCGCCGGCGTCGCGCGCTTTTTCGTCACGCTCTGGCTGCGCGAGGCGATCGACGGACCGAGGGTGCGGTTCCTGTTCGAGAATCCGGATGATCCGGTGACGCTCGGGCTCGATCCGCTCGACGCCGGCAAGGTCGCGCTGGTCGGCGGGGCGGGCGTCGATCCGCTGCTGCTGATGCCGGAGCCGATGCCGCCTGCGCCGCCGCTGAAGGTTGCGCTGGTGGCGCGCATGCTCTGGTCGAAGGGCGTCGATCTCGCGGTCGAGGCGGTGAGGCTCGCCCGCGAGCAGGGCGCACGGGTCGAACTCACCATCCATGGCGCGCCCGACCCGTCCAATCCCAAGGCCATTCCGGAGACGACCTTGCGGGAATGGGCGTCGAGGCCGGGCGTGAGCTGGGCCGGGCCGACGCGCGACGTCGAGGCGGTCTGGCGCGGCCATCATCTCTGCATCCTGCCCTCGCGCGGCGGCGAGGGCCTGCCGCGCTCGATCCTGGAGGCCGCCGCCTGCGGCCGGCCGATCCTGACCACCAACGTGCCCGGCTGCCGCAGTTTTGTCCGCGACGGGCAGGACGGCATGGTCGTGCCGGCGGAGGATGTCGCCGCGCTGGCCAAGGCGCTGCTGGCCTTCGCGGCCGCGCCGGCGCTGACCGAGCGCATGGGAACGAGCGCCCGCGCAAGGCTGATCGACGGCCATACCGAGCGCGACGTCATGAACGCGGTCAAGGGCCTCTATCGCGGCCTGCTCGACCAGCCGACCACGGACATCGCGGCATGAACGCGCCCACGGCCCTGCGTGACCGGCGCGGCTTCATCCTGGCGCAGACGCGGCTCCTGCCCGTGCCGCATGCGCCGGAGATTTCGCTGCATGTCGCGCAGGAGGCGACGGAGCTGTGGCAGAAGACCGAGGAGGAACTGGCGGTGATCGGCCTGCCGCCGCCGTTCTGGGCTTTTGCCTGGGCCGGCGGGCAGGCGCTGGCGCGTCATCTGCTCGACGAGCCTGAGCTCGTCGCCGGAAAGACAGTGCTCGATTTCGCCAGCGGCTCGGGGCTGGTCGCGATCGCCGCCGCCAAGGCAGGCGCGGCAGAGGTCACGGCCTGCGACATCGACGCCTTCGCGACCGAGGCGATCGCGATCAACGCGCAGGCCAATAGCGTAGCGGTCACGGTCGTGCTCGGCGATCTGGTCGGGCAGGATGGCGGCTGGGATGTGATCTGCGCCGGCGACATCTGCTATGAGCGCGAAATGGCCGGCCGCGTCGTCGACTGGCTGGCGCCGCTTGTCGCGCGCGGCGCGGAGGTGCTGATCGGCGATCCCGGGCGCAGCTATCTGCCGCGGGAGCGGCTGGAGGAGCTGGCGAGCTATCAGGTGCCGGTGACGCGCTCGCTGGAGGATGCCGAGATCAAGCGCAGCACGGTCTGGCGGTTGCGGGGGTAGCCGTCACCCTCGTCATTCCGGGGCTTCGCGAAGCGAAGAACCCGGAACCCACGACCGGGCGAGCTCTTCACAACGCCAGGGCTTCATCACCCGGTCGTGGATTCCGGGTTCATTGCTGCGCAATACCCCGGAATGACAAGCGGGTTCGCCTTCAACCGCCATGCCTCTCCAGAAACGCCTCGACCGACAGCGTCCTGAAATCCTCCAGCGCGCCGCGCAGCCGCGCATGCTCCCAGTCCCACCAAGCCAGCGCCATCAGGCGCTCGGCGACGGCGTTCGGAAACCGATCGCGGATCGGTCTAGCCGGGTTTCCCGCCACGATCGTGTAGGGCGCGACATCCTTGGTGACGACCGCGCCGCCCGCCACCACCGCGCCCGTGCCGATGGTGCGGCCGGGCAGGATGATCGCGCCATGGCCGATCCAGACGTCGTGGCCGATGGTCACCGGCGTCGAGCGCCGCCAGGCGAAGAAATCGGCGTCGTCCTGCGCATCGTCGAAATAGGCGGACGCGCGGTAGGTGAAATGCGACTGGCTCGCCCGCTGCATCGGGTGATTGCCGGGGTTGATCCGGGTATGGGACGCGATCGAGCAGAACTTGCCGATCGTCGTGTAGATGACATTGGAATCGTTCACGACATAGGAGTAGTCGCCCATGCTCGACTCGACGAAGGCGGTGCGCGCGCCGATTTCGGTGTAGCGTCCGAGCGTGGCCTGCCGCACCGAGGCGGTCGGGTCGATGAGGGGTTCAGGTCCGAGTTTCTTGCCCGCCATGTCTTCAGCCTTTTCCGTTTCGTCCGAAAATCGCGATGGCGCGCTCGTTCTCGTGGTCGGTCCGTCCGGGGCCGGCAAGGACACGCTGATGGACGCCGCGCGCGCGGCGCTGGCCGATGATTCCGCCATCCGTTTCGTGCGCCGCCTGATCACACGGCCGGCCATGGCCGGAGCCGAGGACCATGACAGTTGCGACGAGGCGGCCTTTGCGGCCGCCGAGGCGCGCGGCGAGATGGCGCTGAGCTGGCGGGCGCATGGGCTCGCCTACGGCATCCCGGCTTCGGCGCTGGCCGGCATCGCGCAGGGCGAGGTCGCGGTCGTCAACATCTCGCGCGGCGTCATCCCCGAGGCGGAGCGGCTGGCGCGGCGCGTCGTGGTCGTCGAGATAACCGCGCCGCCGGCCGTGCTGGCCAAGCGGCTCGCGGCGCGCGGCCGCGAGAGCGAGGCCGACATCGCTGCAAGGTTGGCGCGAGAAGCGGCGCTCGAAACCCGGACGGCCGAGCTGGTGACGGTCAGCAACGACCGGACGGTCGACGCGGCGGCGGCTGAGTTCGTGGCTGTGCTGCGGGGATTGTTGCCGTTCGACCCATCCTGAGCCCTCATCCTGAGGAGCCGCGACAGCGGCGTCTCGAAGGATGGTCCAGATGGTTTCGCAGCCCGTTGAAGCATCCTTCGAGACGCGCCTGCGGCGCTCCTCAGGATGAGGGCCGAAGAACTGGATTGCGCGATCTGGCGGCCGCACGGGGCACATCACCCGAGCAGGAACGAATCGAGCAGGCGGAAGCGGCTTTCGCGCGTCTGCTGCCTGAACAGGGCGATGCGGTCGATCGCGACCGGCTCGGGCGGAACGGCTTTCGCATGGGCGGCCGCCAATGCCTGCTTCACCGGGGCGATGGCGTCCGGCGGCAGCGATCCGGTCAGGGTCATGTGGAAGCGGAAGGCGTCGCCGACATAAGGGTAGCCATAGGCTTCGAGATAGGCGCGGTGCGCCGGCGTCAGCGGGCTCTTCAGCCGGCGCGCCAGGTCGGCTTCGCTGAGCTGTGCGCGAAACGGCTCGAAAGCCTGGACGAGCGCGAAGGCGAGACGCTGCAGCGCCTCGCTCGGCGCGGCGGGCGTCAGCGCGATGAAGGGGCCGAGCGCGTTCACCGCCAGCCGGTCGAGCGCGACGCCGGCATGGCCGGCGGCGACATTGTGCGCGAAGGCGCGCAAGGCGCTTTCGCTGCGGCCGTTCGCCAGCTCGAAGGGCGCTTTCAGCGTGGCGTGGAAACCGTAGCGGCGCGGCTCGGCGGTCAGCTCCGGCCAGCTCGCGGCGTCGCAGCCGGGCGGCGCGGCGAAGGCGACGTCCTCTCCAGTGACCGCGTCATAACCCAGAGTCGCGCTGCCGAAGCGCCAGAGCGCGCTGTCGGAAGCCGGCGCGTAATAGAGGGCGTAGCGCGGGCCGCTCAAAACGCCCGCTCGCCCTTCGACCAGACGGCGTTGACGACCGGCGTCGGGCCGAGCGCCCGGAAGCGCACGAGATCGGCGCGCAGGCCGGGCTTGAGATGGCCGCGATCCTTCATGCCGAGAATGTCGGCGACCTTCCAGGTCACCATGCCCATCGCCTCGGGCAGGGCGATGCCGTGATCGTCATGCAGCTTCAGCACCGCCTGGAGCAGGCTGGCCGGGACGTAATCCGAGGAGAGCCCGTCGAGCAGTCCCTTCTCGGCCAGTTCCGAGACCGAGACGCCACCGGAATGCGAGCCGCCGCGCACGACATTGGGCGCGCCCGCGACCGTCGCCAGCCCGCGCTGCTTGGCGGCGGCGGCGGCCTCGACCGTGGTCGGGAATTCCGAGATCACCGCGCCGGACGCGATGCCAGCCTCGACATGCTCGACCGTGGTGTCGTCATGCGTCGCGATCGGGATGCCGCGGGCCTGGAACATCTCGACCACCGCCGACCAGTTGCGCGAGACGTTGGCCGCGCCCTCTTGCTGGCGCATGACGACGTCCTGCTCGAACTCGGCCTCGGTCTTGCCGTTGCCCATGGCGTAGGTCTTGAGGTGCTGGATGTCGCGCCATTGCCGCTGGCCCGGCGTGTGGTCCATCAGCGAGACGAGCTGGACGAGCTCGTCGTCCTGATAGGGCTCGATGTCGCGCAGCAGATCGGGGCTGGTCAGTTCACAGCGCATATGGATGCGGTGGTCGATCCGGAAGACGTTTTCCCGCCTGCCCTCGGCCAGCGCCAGCATGACGTCGGCAAAGATGTCCTTGCGATAATCCTTCGACGAGAACGGCGTGCCGGCGCAGATCGCGTCATAGACAGTGGTGACGCCGGCCGCCGCCATCTGCGCGTCATGAACCAGCGCGGCCGCCAGCCCGTTCGGCCAAAAGACCTTCGGGCGCGGCATGAAGTGCTTCTCCATATTGTCGGTGTGCATCTCGACGAGGCCCGGCGCGACATAGTCGCCGCCGATGTCGATGGCGCCGGGCAAAGATGAGCGGCCCTGATCGACGGCGGTGATCCCGGTCCCGTCGAAGGCGATCGTGCCGGTGACGACCTCGTTTTCGAGGATCAGGCGGGCATTGGTCAGGATCGTAGCCATCATGCGGCCTTCCGGAAATCGGTGATGTCGAGATAGCGCGTCGCGACGCGCTCGCGCACGGCCTCGTCATGGAAGATGCCGACGATGGCCGAGCCGTTCTGGCGCGCCTCGGCGATGAGCTCAACCACCACGTCGCGATTGGCTGCGTCCAGCGAGGCGGTCGGCTCGTCGATCAGCATGATCGGCGAAGGATCGACGAAGGAGCGGGCGATGTTGACGCGCTGCTGCTCGCCGCCGGAGAACGTCGCGGGCGCGAGGGTCCAGAGCCGTTCGGGCAGGTTGAGCCGGGCGAGCATGGCCTTGGCCCGTGCGCTCGCCTGATCGGGCGCAGCGCCGCGCGCCAGCAGCGGGTCGCGCACGATGTCGAGCGCCGAAACGCGCGGAATGACGCGCAGGAACTGCGAGACGAAGCCGAGCGTGCGGCGGCGGATGTCGAGCACGGTGCGCGGCACGGCGGAGACGATGTCGATCCGGCGGCCGGCATGGGCGATGTGGATATGGCCCGATGTCGGGCGGTAATTGCCATAGAGAATGCGCAGCAGGCTCGATTTGCCGGCCCCGGACGCGCCGGCCAGCACCAGCGCCTCGCCGGCCTCGACGCTGAAATTGACATTGTCGAAGACAGGCAGCCGGGTCCCGCCCTGATTGTGCAGGGTGAAGGTCTTGGCGACGTTCTCGACGTGAATCATCGTGGTCATGTCAGTCAGTGCCTTGTGCCGGCGAGGTGACGCGGATGTGACGGGGGCAGTGAAGAGCGCGGGGAACCCTCTCCCGTAGGGAGAGGGCAGGGTGAGGGGTCGGCCGTTGGACCAGCAAGGTTGAACGACGCAGCGGTCAGCTCACGGCTACAGTGTCCAGGGGCCGACCCCTCACCCCTGCCCCTCTCCCTACGGGAGAGGGGTTCCCTGCGCCTTCCGCCCGGATGTGGTTGCACCTCACACACTGAGCACCGCCGAGGTCAGGAGCTGCGTATAGGCGTGGTGCGGGTCGTCGAGCACCTGGTCGGTCAGGCCCTGCTCGACGACATGGCCGTCCTTCATCACCATCAGCCGGTCGGTCAGGAGGCGGGCCACGGCGAGGTCGTGCGTGACGATGATGGCGGCGAGGCCAAGATCGCGCACCAGCACGCGCAAGAGGTCGAGCAGGCGCGCCTGAACCGAGACGTCGAGCCCCCCCGTCGGCTCGTCCATGAAGACGAGTTTTGGCTCGGAGACCAGCACGCGGGCGATCTGGAGGCGCTGCTGCATGCCGCCGGAGAACTGGCGCGGGCGGTCGTCCATGCGCTCGCCGGCGATCTCGACGCGGGCGAGCCAGTCGAGCGCGCGCTCCCTGATCTTACCGTAATGCCGGTCGCCGCGATCCATCAGCCGCTCGCCGACATTGCCGCCGGCCGAGACATCCATGCGCAGCCCGTCGCGCGGGTTCTGGTGGACGATGCCCCAGGCGGTGCGCATCAGGCGGCGGCGCTCCTGCTCGGCCACCGAGTAGATGTCGAGCGGCTGGCCCGAGCCGCGAAACAGCACCTCGCCCTCATCGGGACGGTCGATGCCGGCGAGGCAGCGCAGCAGCGTCGATTTGCCGGAGCCGGATTCGCCGACGATGCCGAGCACCTCGCCCGGCCAGAGCTCGAAAGAGACCTCCTTGCAGCCGATGCGCTCGCCGTAGAAGCGGCCGACGCCGGCGACGGAGAGAAGGGGAGCGGGGTCGAGGGTGGTTTCGGGCGGGGAGACGTGAACGGTCATGAATTCTCTCCCGTTTCCAAATCCGCTCCGTCATCCCGGGCGGAGCGAAGCGCAGACCCGGGATCCATTCCGGAACGCCGATCGGAGAGGTTCAGGCATGGGTCCCGGGTCTCCCTGCGGTCGCCCGGGACGACGGCGGATGGTGAAACCAGCCCGCTCGCCGCCGCATCGCCCAGCATCGTCCCGCGATGGCCGGCCTCGCGCCGTGTCTCGCAATGATGGCTGTCGGAGCAGACAAACATGCGCCCGCCCTTGTCGTCGGTGACGACCTCGTCGAGGTAGCTGTCGTTCGCGCCGCAGAGCCCGCAGGGCTCGGCCCAGCTCTGGATGCGGAAGGGGTGGTCGTCGAAGTCGAGGCTGCGGACCGAGGTATGCGGCGGCAGCGCGTAGATGCGCTTTTCGCGGCCCGCGCCGAAGAGCTGCAGCGCCGGCGACATGTGCATCTTGGGATTGTCGAATTTCGGGATCGGCGAGGGCGCCATCACATAGCGGCCATTGACCATGACCGGGTAGTCATAGGTCGTGGTCACCTCGCCGAAGCGGGCGATGTTCTCGTAGAGCTTCACCTGCATCAGGCCGTATTCGGCCCAGGCGTGCATTTTTCGCGTCTCGGCCTCGTGCGGCTCCAGCTTCCGCAGCGGCTCGGGCTGCGGCACCTGGTAGACCATGATCTGGCCGGCGCTCAGTGGCGCTTCGGGAATGCGGTGGCGGGTCTGGATGATCGTCGCCTCGGGCGTCGCTTCCGTGGTGCGGGCATTGGCGGTGCGCTCGAAGAAGCGCCGGATCGAGACGGCGTTGGTGGTGTCGTCGGCGCCCTGGTCGATGACCTTGAGCGTGTCGTCGGGGCCGATGATCGCGGCAGTGACCTGGATGCCGCCGGTGCCCCAGCCGCGGGCCAGGGGCATCTCGCGCGAGCCGAACGGCACCTGATAGCCGGGGATCGCGACGGCCTTCAGCAAGGCGCGGCGGATCATCCGCTTGGTCTGCTCGTCGAGATAGGCGTAGTTGTAGGCGGGCCGCGCATCGTCGGCCGGCAACTGCTGGTGGATGGTCATTCTGCGGCCTCCTGCAGGGGCTCGTCGACGCGCGCCAGACGCTCCTCGTGCTCGCGGGTGATGCGGCGGATCAGCTCGAGTTCGCCCTGGAAATCGACGTAATGCGGCAGCTTGAGATGCTCGACGAAGCCGGCCGCCTCGACATTGTCGGAGTGGTAGAGCACGAACTCGTCCTGCTGGGCCGGATAGGTCGCAGCCTCGCCGAACTCGCGGCATTTCAGCGCCCGGTCGACCAGCGACATCGACATCGCCTTGCGCTCGGCATGGCCGAAGGCCAGCCCGTAGCCGCGCGTGAACTGCGGGGCGATGTCCTTCGAGCCGGTGAACTGGTTGACCATCTGGCATTCGGTCAGCGTGATCTCGCCGAGATCCACAGTGAAGCCGAGTTCCTCGGGGATGAACTCGACCGAGACCTCGCCGACCCTGATCTCGCCGACGAAGGGGTGGTTGCCGCCAAAACCGCGCTGCACCGAATAGCCCAGGCCCAGCAGAAAGCCCTCGTCGCCGCGCGCCATGGACTGGAGCCGGACATCGCGCTCGGCCGGGAAGGAGACCGGCTCGCGGGTGAGATCGAAGGGGCGCGGATCGCCCTCGGGCGGCGTCTCCGGCTCCATCAGCCCCTCCGCGCCGAGGATGTCGGGCACGCGGGGCATGTGGGCGTCGAGGGGCTCCTCTCCCTCCCCCCGCTTGCGGTGGGGAGGGCCGGGGTGGGGGGGAGAGTCCAGGCCGTCGCGCTGCAGCGTTGGCGTAGAGGCTTCTTCTGCACGCCCCCCCATCCCTAACCCTTCACCACCGCAAGCGGGGGGAAGGGAACCGGAGGCGTCGCGCTCTTTCTCCATCAACCCGAAATCGAACAGCCGGTGGGTGTAGTCATAGGTCGGCCCGAGCACCTGCCCGCCCGGCAGATCCTTGTAGGTCGCCGAGACCCGGCGGCGGATCGCCATCTGCGCCGTATCGACCGGCTCGGACGAGCCGAAGCGCGGCAGGGTGGTGCGGTAGGCGCGCATCAGGAAGGCGGCCTCGATGACGTCGCCCTGCGCCTGCTTCAGCGCCAGCGCGGCGAGATCGGCGTCGTAGAGCGAGCCCTCGTTCATGACGCGGGCGCAGGCCAGCCCCTGCTGCTCGCGAATCTGCGCCACCGAAATCTCCGGCACGGCGGCGTCGCCGCGCCGCGCCTCGGCGACCAGATCATGCGTGGCGAGGATGGCGGCCTCGCCGCCCTTGACCGCGACATACATCAGGCAACCTCCACAATCTGCGTCGAGCGCGGCAGGCCGATCAGCGCGTCGCCGCAGGTCAGGATCAGGTCGACGCCGAGCGGATAGAGTTCGGCATTGGCGGCGACCTCGGCCCAGAAGCCGGGGCGCAGGCCGCGTGGCGCGATGCTGCGGTTGCCGTCGATGCCGGGGCCCGACAGCGTCACCTCGGGGCCGCCATCGAGCCCGGCGCATTGCACGATCACCGTGGTCGAGCGATCCGGGAACTGGTCGTGGCCGGGGTCGAAATCGGCGAGAGCCGGCGATGCCTCGGCGCCCTCGATCACGGCGAAGACGGCCTCTGCCGGCTCATCGACCAGCGCCGCGCCGCAATGGAAGCGCAGCCAGGCGCCGGCCGGGCCGTCGCGCAGGGCCTGCGGCAGGAAGATCGGCGTCTCGTAATCGGCGAGCGTCAGCAGGGCGGTCGCCGTCGCCGGATGCAGTCCGGCAGGAGCCGGCGCGGCGCTGCCGATCGCTTGCGGCGCTCCGGGCTCCGACAAGGCCGACAGCAGCGCGCGAAAAGCCGCCTGCGACTGAAAGACCGGATCGGAAAAACCGGCGGCGATCATGCTCTGTTGCGTCATCACGCGCCCCTGACCAGAGTGAAGAAATCGACCTTGGTCGCGGCGGCCTTGCGCGAGGCGAGATCGCGCGCCGCCGCCTGATGCCCCGCAAGCCCGGCGACGCCACGCTTGAGTTCGCCATCTGCCGGTTCGGCCTGGAGCCTCGCGTCGAGGATGGCGGCGAGGCGCGCCTTGCGGCCATCGCGGCCGAGCGCATAGGAAAAGCCCATCGCGCCGTCGGACAGCCGGACGACGCAGCGCGTCACCGTTGCCTCGCCGAGATTGAAGCGGCGGCCCGCCCCGCCGGCGCGGCCCTCGACCATGACCGTGCCGGTCTGCGGCGCCTTCAGCACCTCGTGCTCGGGCAGGTCCGGGCCGAGCAGCGCCTCGATCTGCGGACGGGAGGCCCTTGCCAGCACGCCCATCCAGCCCTGTCTTTCGGTGGTCCCGGTCATCGCGGCCTCTGGTCAATTCCGAATGTCTAGACTATGATAAGCCCGTTGCCGCGAAAGGTCTATACATTTTGGATGAAACTTTCATGACGCCTGAGGCCGACGCGCCCCTGCCGGCCGCAGCGCCGGGCGATGGCGCAACCGCGTGGCGGCGCATCGCCGACAGCCTCGCGGCGGCGATCGGGAAGGGCGAGTACGCGCCCGGCGACACGCTGCCGGCCTCGGTCGCGCTGGCGGAGCGGTATGGCGTGCACCGTCACACCGTGCGGCAGGCTTTTCGCCATCTCGCCGAGCAGGGGCTGGTGACGGTGGCGCGCGGGCGCGGCACGCAGGTCGCAGCGCCGCGCTTTCCCTATCGCATCGGCCGGCGCGTCAGCATGCGCGCCAATTTCGGCGCGGCCGGCATCTCGGTCTCCGGCGCGGTGCTTGCCGCCGAAATCGTCGCGGGCGAGCCCGAGGTCTGCGCCAGCTTGCGGCTCGAACCCGGCTCGCCGCTCTGGCGCGTCGAGACCCTGAGCCTGGCAGGGGGAGCGCCGGTCAGCACGGGCGTGCACCTGCTCTGCGCGGCGCGCTTTCCGGCGTTCGACAGGACGTTGGCAGAGCACGGTTCGTCGATCACCGCCGCCTTCAGGGCCGCCGGCATCCCCGACTATGTCCGCCTGTCGACGCGGCTCTCGGCGCGGCTGGCGAGCGAGCGCGAGGCGATGCTGCTGCGGCTGGAGACCGGAGCGGCGGTGATGCAGTCGGCCGCCATCGACGCGCTCCCGGACCTGACGCCGATCCATCTCGTCACCGGCGTCTTCGCCGGCGAGCGCATGGAGATGGTGGTCGAGCCGTTCGGGGAGTAGCGCCCTTCTCCCGCGAGGGGAGAAGGGAAGCGGCGGCGCGGTTCGTTGAAACTTATCCCCGCTGTCTCAACCTGTGCCTATTCTCTCCCCGTTCCGCCCGACCAAGGGGGCTGTCGCGAGGCGTCGTGCGGCCGGGCGGAGTAGCGGTGTTCATGGCGCGGCCGTTGCGGGTCGAAGCCATGGAGGGGCTTCTCGTCGCCGGGGACTTCAGCAATCCCG